>JAEEGJ010029250.1_pt1 | contig 10886 bp, 10 predicted proteins | sample 8958761 | NCBI WGS metagenome assembly JAEEGJ01 (sample SAMN16246546, study PRJNA631951) | gut metagenome | biome: gut microbiome; feature: rumen; material: RS-attached | host: Bos | place: Iran: Karaj | collected 2018-10
GTGGAACGCCCTCGTGGCCTACAGCAAGTATAAGAACTGGCCCAACTTCGGCAACGCCGAGGAAGGCTACATCCTCCTGCAGGACCACGGTCACCTCGTGTGGTACCGGAACATCAAGATCAAGGAGCTATGAAAGACACCCTGATCACGGCGCATCGCAAGCTGGTCGAGCTCAAGACGGCGGGCGTGTGCCTGTTGCTGGCCGTTCTCCTGAACATCGGCTGCATCATCTACTACCATACGCCGTTCTACGAGGTTTTTACCCAGATCGGCTATACGGTGGTGATCGCGCTGGGTTTCTATGTGATCTGGACAGCCATCCGCCTGATCCTATGGTTGTTTCGAAGGAAAAAGTAAGTCCCTTCCCCGAGGGAAGGGACTTAGGGATGGGGTAACGTGGACAGAAGCAAAGAGCGAGGGCCCTGCGTGGCAGAATTCATCTACAGCACCCGCAATCCGTCCGTCCCGACGGCCTATTCGCGGCTGGATGCGATGCATACCCAGTGCGAAATCCTGCTGCCGTTCCTGCCGGAGGACGAAGCGCGGGCGCTGGTGGATTCCGTTTGGGAGCGCGTGCGGGAGGCGGACCGGCGCTATAACCGGTTCCTTTCCGGCAGCGTGCTGGCGGAGGTGAACCGGAAAGCGGCCGGGGAGGCTGTGGAGGTGGACGAGGAACTGTTCATGATCCTGCAGCTTTGCGAGACGTTCCGGAAGGCGACTTCCGGGTACTTCGACGTTACGGCTGGGTCGCGGGTGGCGGACAGGAGCGTGCTGCTGGACGCGTCGGCCCATACCGTCCGGTTTTCCCGGCCGGGTATGCGGCTGGATTTGGGCGGATTTGCGAAGGGGTTCGTGCTGGAGCAGGCCGTGCGGATGGTTTCCGAACGGGCCGGCAGTGCCCTGCTTTCCTTCGGGGGCAGTTCCGTCGCAGCCGTCGGCAAGCATCCTTTGGGAGCACCCTGGCCGGTGGCGGTGGCCCACAGCTATTACGCGGACCGGACGGCCCATACCTTCCAGCTGGAAGGTGAGGCCCTGTCCGTGTCCGGCAAGGATCCCCACGGACGGGGACATATCATCGACCCGGCAACGGGCAACACGCTGGAGAAGGGAGGCCTGGTCGCCGTGACGGGCCCTTCCGCGATGGTGACGGAAGTCCTGTCGACGGCCCTCTGGGTCGCTCCGGCCGAGCGGCGCGGCGACATCCTGGCCGCCTTCGACGGCTACCGGGCCTGCGAGGTCCGGTGCCTCACCGACGGGCAGGCCCTTACTATGACGATATGAGTGAGAAAATGACACGCAAGGACTTCCTGTCCAGCCTCGCCTTTGGCGGGGCTACGCTGGCCCTGTTCCCCTGGCTGTCCGCCTGCTCGCGCGAGCGGCAGCAGGAAGCGGCGGGGGAGAAAGCCCGCCTGGGCATCATCGGCACCGGCTCCCGGGGCCAGTTCCACTTGGTGAACCTGCTCCAGGACCCGGCGGCGCAGATCGTCGCCTTGTGCGACGACTTCCCGCCGCACCTGGATGCGGCTTCGGCCCTGTGCCCGTCGGCAAAACGATATACTGATTACCGGAAACTCCTGGAAGACCAGGAAGTGGACGGGGTTATCATCTGCACCCCGCTGTCCATGCACGCGCAAATGACCATCGACGCCCTGGCCGCCGGAAAGCACACTTTCTGCGAGAAGGCGATGGCCCATACCCCCGAGCAGCTGAGCGCCATGTATCGCGCCTGGAAGGAAGGGAACCGCGTCCTCATGGTCGGGCAGCAGCGGCTGTACGACCCCAAGTATGTGCAGGCGATGGAACTCGTGCACAACGGGGCGATCGGCCAGGTCGTGGGCATCCGCAACTACTGGTACCGCAACAACGACTGGCGCCGGGAAGTGCCCGCGCCGGAATTCGAGCGCCGCATCAACTGGCGCCTGTACGACGAATACTCCCGCGGCCTGATGACCGAACTGGCCTGCCACCAGCTGCAGAACGGTTCCTGGGCCATGGGTGGAGTCCAGCCCGCTTTCGTCACGGGCACCGGCAGCATCCAGTACTGGAAGGACGTGCGCGAAGTCTTCGACAACGTCGCCGCCATCTACCAGTATCCGAACGGGGTGCATATGACCTTCGAGTCCATCATCTCCAACAAGCACTTCGGTATGGGCGAACAGATCCTCGGCAGCGAGGGAACCATAGACCTCGTCCGCGGTGTCATGTACAGCGAAACGCCCCGGCAGCGCTCCGGCATCCGCCAGCTCCTGGACCAGATCGAGCAGGGCGTCCTCTCCAACGCCGCTTTCGCCGGCACCTCCTGGGCTACGGAAGAGGCCTCGAAAGATGCCGGCGTGCGCTTTGCGGAAAATGTGACGGTGAATGACGGCGCGAGCTCCGTAGGCGCGTCTGGCGATGGCTCCGTGGAACTGATCCACGCCTTCTGCCTCTCCGTCATCTCCGGCGCCCAGCCCGCCGGCATCGTGGAAGAAGCCTACTGGTCCACCCTCCTCGCCCTCCTCGGCGACCGCGCCACCCACCTCGCCTCCCGCGTGGACATCCCCGCAGAGATCGTCTGGTAACCAGGTAGCCAGGTTGCTTGGCCGCCTGGTAGCTTGGTAGCCTGCAGGAACTCACCTCAGTTACAACACCCGCATCCCTCCCACATGCTAATGTCGGGAGGTACTAAAGTCGGGAGGTACCATTCTCTTACCTTACCTTCCGGTTGGCGTGAGGTCCCCTCTCACCCCCTTTCACCGAACCCATTTTCCGCAACGTAGCGCAGGCGGATAGGCTTTTGGGGCTTTTTGGCGCAGGTGGAGGGCTTTTTTGGCGCAGGTGTGGAAAAGGGGGCGAGACCTGCGCCACTGTAGTGCGTAGGAGTCCATTTTGCGGCTCAGGTCCCCCACCAAAAACCCCACCTGCGCCAAGACTTAGCCATCGATCTTGTCTTTGTCGGGACGGGATTTATCGGCGGGACGGGGTTTCCCCACCATCCGGACGACCGTGTCCGGATCCAGACCGAAGCAGCGGGCGAGCTGGGCGATGGTGGTGCGGAAAGAACGGTAGATGTAGGGGAGGAGGCGGGCTTTCTTTTCCAGCGGCAGGTCGAGGAGTGGACACTTGAACCAGCCTTGGGCAATGCTTTCGATGGTCTTGAGCATTTCGGTATCGTTCTGCCGTTGGCGGGGATTGTCAATCAACTTCTGTTGCATCTCGGCCATATTGACCATGCCGATGGTCTTGAGAAAGAAGGCCTGATCGTACCCGAAGGCCGATTCCAGGTATTCGTGGTCGCAGGCCGAGGCGGGTTCCAGTTCGCCCTCGGAATTGACGAGCCAGGGAACGCCGTCCAGGGAATCGTGGGTATGGAAGCAGGCTTCCTTTTCCCTTCGTGTCAGGGTCCATGCTTTCCGGACACCGTCGGGAACCTTCCCTTGGCAGAACATGCCCCGATAGCCGGACCAACGGTAGTCTTCCACCCTGGACAGGGCGTCCAGCGCGTTTTTGGGGACATAGGCCAAGGCATTCCTGAGATACCAGTCGGAATCCAGGTAGAGCGCGACGGCGGAAGTGTGGTGGAGTACCTTCCGCTGGTGGTATTTCTTACTGAAATACTGGGAGTACATCCGGAGCCACTCCGTCTTGAATGCATCCGCGTCATCTTGGCAGGTGGCCAGGATGGTTGCATGGCCGTGGTTGGACATGGCGATGTAGATGACGACGATCACATTCTTCCGCTTCGCGCAAATGAAGATGTATTTGACCATCACGTCATAGTCCTCGTCCTCCCTGCAGAGGACCAGTTTGGCCAATCCTTCCAGACTCACGTGATACGGATAGACCTTCCGGACGCTTCCATCCGGCAATGTCCGGAAACAGATTCGGTCGAAGGCCATGGTCAATTGCCCATTTTGCCCATCATCTGCCCGAGCGGGAAAGCCATCATGTTCGGGCCGCCAGCCCAGGCACCGCCGACGAGGGGCCTCGTCACGGCCCGGTCATCGAAGCCGTAGGGCTTCTTGATGGCCGCTGCAAACTTCTCGAATTGCGGAATGGTGTGGAACATCATCAGGCTCCAGAACTCTTCCGCGTGTTCATACGGCTGGGCGCACCCTAGGATTTCCGCCATGGCTACCAGGCGGACGGCCTGGCTGACTCTCTGTTCCTTGTTCTGCCACATGAACTCTGTCATGTCATGAACCAGCCGTTTAAGCAACTGGTCGATTTCTTGTGCATGGTCTAACTGCACACGTGGATTCTCGGCGGCAAACGCTTCCTCCGTGATAAACTTTTCTTCCGTGGAGAAATGGAACTTCCCATCCTCGTCCACCAGCACTTCCAAAAACTTTTTCATAAAAATGATTGTGTTACCGGGCCGCCTCCATTGGCGGTCCCTGTGCAAGGATAGGGAAGAATCCTGATTTCAGGACTTTAAAGTAGCGGCGAGAATCACGTACACTAAATCTTTGATTATTCTGCGTTTAGAGAGAAACAACGGTATTAGGTATTCCTGAAGATGCGGCGCAATCTCATGAGAGTCAATAGATTGTGCTCGCTGGTAGTTAGCGGGAAAAGATGACTCACAGGAAGATGTGGAAAGGGCTCTGATTAGTCGGAGCGAGTTTCTCGCGTTTCTTTGTCGTAGGTGAAGGGAGGCTTGTCGGTGCAAGTGCAGATGGTTTTTGTTGGCGCAGGTAAAGGGCTATTTTGGTGCAGGTGTGAAAAAAGGGCAAGGACCTGCGCCACTGCAGAGTGTAGGTTGCCATTTTGCGGCGCAGGTCCCCCACCAAAAATCCCACCTGCGCCAGGAACGATACCTACCTGCGCCAAGAACTGGGCATACTTGCGCCAGGAATGGGGAAGACCTACGCCAAAGGCCTTTCCCTATCGCAGTTTACTCTGTCAGACTAGGGTAACTATCCCAGGAAGCCGCGGAGAGAGGCTTCGACGAAGGTGCGGGTGGAGGGGAGGACGATGCGAATGTCGGCGTAGTAGCGGCCGGTGGTGCTGATGCCGATGTGGCCGGCGAAGGGACAGAGGATATGGTCCGGGTTGAAGGTGTTGTAAGCCGCCCGGTCCTTCATCGGCAAGTAGCCCATCAGGCCGTCGCTGGTGTCGTGGACTTCCAGCGCGCCGGTCACGGGATCCACCATGACATAGCCGAGCACACCGCCCAGATTCTCCTGGGTGCAGTAGCCTTGCAGGCCGGCGATGAATGAGCTCATGGTTCTTTCCGGCAGGTTCGGGTTAAAGTCGAACTCATCCAAAAAACTGAAGTCCAGGGCCTTTTCCGCCCCATAGGAAAATGCGGAGGGGTGGACGGCTCTTCCCGCCTGGCGGGACGGGGCCGATGCATACTTCGGTTCCGGCGCACCGGGTTTGAACCGTTCGTCCAGTTTCCGGGGCCGGTACTGCTTCTCTTCCGGAACGAGGGTCCGGGGGCCCATGGCCGGGGCTGGAGGCGGGGTCGGCATCTGGGCGGGTTTCTGCGCCGTGGGGGCATTCCGCCGGGTGCCCGCCGATTTCTGGTAGACCGATTTCCGGCCGTTCTCCCGGCCGGACTTGGGCTCGTTCCGGGTATAGGAACGGTCGTGGTCGTCGTGGAAGATCAGGAAGAGGGCCACGGCGAAAAGGATCAGTATGATCGCGATAACCATGATGTTCAAGGAAGTGATTGTCCGTCAAATATACGGAATAATTCCGGCCGGGGCAACAAAAAACCGCCCAAGCGGAGGGGCGGTTCTTGGTGAAACGGGCCGGAACTAGAGTCCCAGTTCCTCGAAGAAGCCTTTCGCTCCTTCTGCGGCCGTGTCGATAGCGCTCGGAACCTTCTTGAGGAGGGCGTTGATCTGCTTCAGGCCGTCGGCGACGCCGCATTTGAGGGCCGTGGCGGTGTACTTGCCGATGGCGGCATTGATTTCTTTCTTGTCCTCGCCCGAGAGCTTGTCATACTTGTCCACATACTGATTGACCAGTTTCTCGAACTGGGCATTGGCTTTTTCCCACTGGGCGGGGGTGAAATCGGCGCCCTTGGCGGCCACCTTGTCGGCCAGCTGGGTGAACTTTCCGGGGAGGGAGAAGGCGCAGGCCGTCATGAGCACGGCGGCGAAGGCCAGGATAAGGATTTTCTTGATCATAGTACAGGTTTTTTAAGCGACGGAACTCCTGCAAAAAGCGTTCCGAAATCTTGCTATCTTTGTACCCATGATGAAGCGACTCTTTTTTTGCCTGGCCGCCGTCCTCTCCCTGGCGGCCTGCCATTCCGGTTCCCGCCAGGAACGGCCGGATTTCGTCTCCGCCACGGCGGTCCGTCCCGCCAGCTATGCCGGGAATACGCCCCGGTTCAAGGCTTTGCTCTATTATTCCGATTTCGTGGAGGAAGCCCATCAGCAGTTCGCGCAACAGAGTATTGGATTCTTCCAGAAGCTTACCTACGGCGAAGGTTGGATCCTGGATGTTTCCAAGACCCTCGAGGGGGACCTTTCCGGGTATGACGTGATCATCATGCCCAATGTCTCGCCCTCGTCGCCCCAGGAGCGGAAACTGTTTGAGGAGTATATGGAGAACGGTGGCGGTTGGCTTGGCTTCCACGCGGCCGCCTACAATGACCAGTCCACCCACTGGGACTGGTTCCGGGACTTCCTGGGCGGCGTCCGTTTCCTGTGCAATACCTGGCCGCCGCAGCCCGGGTTGGTGGACATCGAAACCCATGACCACGACGTGACCCGGAACCTGCCGGATGCCTATGTCGCACCGGCGACGGAGTTCTACCAGTGGCAGCCCGACCCGCGCTCCAATCCATCTGTAAAGGTGCTCGCGAGCCTGTCCCCGAAGAACTTCCCGATGGGCCTGAAGGACGTCGTCTTCGGCGGGGATTTCCCGGTTGTCTGGACCAACACGGACTACCGGATGGTGTACGTCAACATGGGCCATGGCGACGAGTGTTTTTCCGATGCCACGCAGAACCTCCTGTTTGTCAATGCCCTGCGCTGGGTGGTCAGCTGCTCTCCCCGAGGAAATCCTTTCGAGCGGTAGTTGATTTTGTCGTTATATTCATTATTTTTGTGAAGACAGAACCACGAACGGATGAAACGACTGTTGATTACCCTTGCGGCGGCCTTTGCCGCCCTTTTCTCCGCAGCGGCGGATCCCATCGATGAACTCCTGCCCGTCCGGGGCCTCGCGATCGAGGCGCCCTCCTCCCGGGGAATGAATGATTTCCTGAAATTCATTGAGGGGGACCTGGTACCGGCCCATTTCAACCTGCTGATCCTGCGGGTGGACTGGAACTATGCCTACGAGACGCATCCCGAGCTGCGGGACGAGAACCCGCTGACCCGGGAGGACGTGAAGCGGATTGTCGCCGTGTGCCGGAACCGGGGCATCCGGCTGGTGCCGCAGATCAACCTGCTGGGCCATCAGTCCTGGGCCAAGCAGACCCATGCCCTGCTGCGGGAGTATCCCGAGTTCGACGAAACCCCGTCCGTCAAGACGGAGAACTATACACAATGGCCGAATCCGGACGGTCTGTACTGCAAGAGCTACTGCCCGTTGCATCCGGACGTGCATAAGGTCGTTTTCGACGTGGTCGATGAACTCTGCGACGTCTTCGAGACGGACGCGTTCCATGCCGGGATGGACGAGGTGTTCTACATCGGCATGCCGGAATGCCCCCGTTGCCACGGCCGCGACAAGGCGGAACTGTATGCCGGGGAGGTGACCCTCCTCCGCAACCACCTGGCCGGAAAGGGCCGCCAGCTGATGATCTGGGGCGACCGCCTGCTGGATGGCCGCACGACCGGGCTGGGGGAATGGGAAGCCAGCTACAACTACACCTGGCGGGCCGTCGATATGATCCCGAAAGACGTCTTCATCTGTGACTGGCACTATGAACGGGCGGACCTGACGGGCGTGTACTTTGCCACGAAGGGTCTTCCGGTCGCGACCTGCGGCTATCGGAACCCGTCCGTCTGCGAGCAGCAGATCCGGGACATGGTCCGCTTCCGCAAGCAGTCCGCTCCCGAAACCGCCGGCCGCCTGCAGGGATACATCCACACCATCTGGTCCGGTGCGGGACAGTTCATCCGCCGGTTCAACGCCGTGAAGGAGAAGTCCGAACCGGAAGACGGGCGCTTCGACGACGCCCATGCCCTCCAGACCGTCATTGAAACGTTCAAGAACTTAGCCCAATAGTTCCATGAAAAAAGCCGCCACCCTTCTTCTTTTCCTGCTGTCCCTGGCCCTGGGCGCGCAGGAGCGCGTCCCCGTTTGGCCGAAAGGCAAGATGCCCGATCCGCAGGGGCACCAGATTGCCGCGATGACCGACGAAGCCGGTCGGGAAGGCTTCAATCCCGACAAGTACCGGACTCCGTACCTGGAATGGTTCGAGAAACCGGCGAATCCGAACGGGACCTGCATGATCCTCATTTCGGGCGGCAGCTATATGAACTGCTGCGACGTAGGGCTCATCGACATGTGGCATAAGGAGCTCACGAAACTGGGTGTCCAGTGTGTGAACTTCGTGTACCGCACCCCGCGTCCCGTAGGCCTGCCCATCTACCAGTCGGCCTGGGAGGATGGCCAGCGGGCGGTCCGCCTGGTCCGCCGGGAGGCGGCGAAACGCGGCTTCGACCCGGAGAAGATCGGCGTCATCTCCATGTCGGCCGGTTCGCACCTGGCGCTCCTGCTCGCCACCAGTTCGCAGACACCGGCGTATGCGCCCATCGACAAGGTGGACGATACGCCCTGCCACATCAACTGGGCCATCGTGAATGCTCCGGCTTACGTGACCACGGACGGAGAAACGGGAACGCCCGCTTTCCGGGAGGGCTACGGCACGGATGTCACGATCAGTGACGTGTTCAAGTTCGATGAGAAAACCTGCCCGATGAGCCTGCATCACGGCGAAATCGACCCGTATACCCCCACGGGCTCTACCTTGGTATACCGGAAGCTCCGGAAGATGGGCGTTCCGGCGGAACTGCACCTGTATCCGGACAAGGGACACGGTGCCTTCGGCTTCGAGCGTGGCGTAGAATTCATGACGCAGATGGGCTTCTTGGGCCCGGTACAGCCGGAAGTGGCCCTGGCGGACCGTTTCACTTCGGACGAAGCCCGTTCGCAATACATCAAGGAGGATATCTGGCCGGAAGGCAAGATGCCCGATGCGCAGGAAGCCCTGGGCACGCCCTACATCGAATGGCATTTCCCGAAGGAACTGAAGACCACGGCCATCCAGATCATCTATTCCGGTGGCGCCTATGTGCGCAACGACCCCGGTAGCTTTGAGGTTACACCCGCCCGGCGATATCTGAACGAACTCGGGATGACGGTCGTGACCATGCGCTACCGCACGCCGCGTCCGGAAGGCCTGTCCAAGCACACGACTGCCTGGCAGGACCTCCAGCGGGCGGTCCGGGTGGTCCGGAGCGAGGCCGCGCAATACGGCCTGGATCCGGATCGGATCGGCATCATGGGTTCGTCTGCCGGCGGCCATCTGACGCTGATGGGCGTGACTTCCGCCCGTCATAAGTCCTATTTGCCGGTCGATGGCATCGACAGACTCTCCTGCAAGGTCCAGTGGGGAATCGGTATCTATCCGGCCTACGCGCTGATTGACGGTGAGGACGGACATAACGCCCACGGGGGCAACGAGGATGCCGACATTCTGGTTCCCGAGTTTTCCTTCGACCTGGATACAGCCCCGATGCTGATGATCCACGGCGATGCCGACGGCTATGCGTCGATGGGTTCCGTCAAGGTGTGGGAGAAACTCCGCGCCATGGGCCTTTCCGCCGAACTGCATACGCTTGCGCTCCGCGAGCACTGCTTCCAGCGGACGGCCTCTCCGGGCACCGGCAGCTACACCTGGCTGGACCGGATCCAGGAGTTCCTCAAAGGTCGCGGCCTCCTGTAAGCGATGCGGAAACTCAAGGTCCCGAATACCTACGTCATCATCGCGGTCATCATCGCGCTCTGCGCGGTCCTGACCTGGTTCGTGCCGGGCGGGCAGTATGTCAAGGCCGAGGACGGAACGCTGTCCTACGAGTCGGTCGATGCCGTCCCGCAGACGTGGCAGGTGCTGTCGGCCGTCTATCACGGGTTTGTGAAGCAGGCCGGTATCATCGTCTTCATCCTGGTCGTGGGCGGGGCTTTCTGGCTGCTGAACGCGACCGGGGCGGTGGAGGCGGGTATCCAGCGGTTCATCGTCCGGATCGGCAAGCGGGACCTGCTTGTGCTGGTCGCACTCACGGTGCTATTCTCGCTGGCCGGGGCCGTCTTCGGGATGAGTGAGGAGACGATTCCTTTTGTGGGCATCGTCGTTCCGCTGGTCGTGTCCATGGGCTATGATGCCTTCATGGGCATGCTGGTGGTCTATGTGGCCTCCAACGTGGGCTTTTCCAGCGCCTTCCTGAATCCTTTCACCGTAGGCATTGCCCAAGGCATGGCGGACCTCCCGCTCTTCTCCGGCATGGGCTACCGCATCTTCTGCTGGGCCTTCCTCACGCTGCTGATGGTCGTTTTCGTGTGCTTTTATGCCCGAAAGACGAAGAAAGAGACTTCTCCACTCGCCCCTGCGGGGCTCGGTCGAAGTGACAATGTGGCGGCAGGCGACCCTTCTGTCATTTCGAGCGACGCCGCAGGCGGAGTCGAGAAATCTGTCACACACCTGACGAAGCGCCAGTCTTGGATCCTCATCGTTCTCCTCCTGACCGTCATCGCCCTCATCGTCGGCGTTACCTGCTGGGGCTGGTACATGCCCGAAATCACCGGCCTTTTCCTCGGGATGGGCATCCTGTGCGGAATCATCGCAGGATTCTCCGCCAACCGGATTGCCGATGAACTCATCGCCGGGGCACGCGACATCCTGTCAGCGGCCCTCGTCGTGGGATTCGCCTCCGGTA
>JAEEGJ010029252.1_pt1 | contig 10886 bp, 9 predicted proteins | sample 8958761 | NCBI WGS metagenome assembly JAEEGJ01 (sample SAMN16246546, study PRJNA631951) | gut metagenome | biome: gut microbiome; feature: rumen; material: RS-attached | host: Bos | place: Iran: Karaj | collected 2018-10
AATAGGATCAGAAGCTTACGGTTATGTGCCGTATGGAGACTTCCTGTGTCATATGATCGTCAATTCCGAAGACTCCTTAGAGTTTTACGGTTATTCGATGTCCGATCTGATGTCAGGCAATGATCCATCAGTTACGTTGACTTATGAATACAAGAATTATTACCTCGATGGTGAGATCGTGGATTATGATGAAGCGAGTGCCGCATTACATGAGAGCGAAATGAAGACGATCTACGGCGAACAGACCGCTGATGAAGTCATATCCACGCTTAACGGTACAGGCAGTCAGACCAGTACAGTGGCAACGACGACATCGGAATCCACTACGGAGTCTGAGACTTCCGAGTCCACGTCTGAGACCACCGTGGAGACTGCTCCTAAGTGGATGCCCGTAAGCCAGATGCAGGATGAGACGGTTTTCGAGTTTAGCTACGAAACGTTCAGAATGCCGACTCTCGATTGCACATATGGTTCGTTCATTATCGAGATACCTGCAGATGACAGGGTCAGGATCACATATAACGGCAAGGCCTATGATCTGGCGGTAAAGAGTGCAAGGCTCGAGCTGTTTGCTTCCAGAGCATATCTGTTTAAGCATAACGGACAGACGTATATCTATCTCTTAACAGGACGTGACGATTATTTCAGCGATATAAACGTATATAAAGTAACCGATGATTCCATCAGCTATGTCGGCACGGCAGAGAACATGATAATACGTATCTTCTACAGTACGGACGAGATCTTATGTTATGAAATGAATCCCCAAAGAGATTTCCCTGCGACAAGCAGAAATTACAAAGTCGGTTCCGACGGAATGCCTTATACTGACGATCCTATAGTTAAGCTCGACTGGTATGGAGCTTTGAGGGCCAGGAAGGAAATGACGGGATTCATCGTCAGGGACGGTGTTGTAACCCGTGATACGAAGACTATCTATGCCGGCGATCTGGTTGAAGTTGTATATATAGACGAGACGGATCATATTGATTTCAAGGATGCTGATAATGAGATCATCAGATACTACATTATCGTTGACAGGAACAATTATTACGATCCGGGCAATCCTGTCTGGATAGTAGAACTTTTGAAGACATTGCTTGAGATGACTTAAATCCGGGTCGAATTCAAAAAACGAGGGGGCATTAATGCCCCTTTTTGTTCCTTTCGAAAGGTAATTCTACGAATGTAGAAAATAATATTGACATTCATTTCCTGCAAATGTAGAATGACCGCGTGAATATAATTCTACAAATGTAGAATCTGCGCCTAAACAAAGGAGATTCTGATATGAAGAATATAAAGGAAGAAACAATTACGGGACAGAGCCCCAAGGCTTATGCATTGGTATCAGTTCTTCTTACAGGCGCGATCGCATTTACTGCAACGGGATGCAACGCAGAGATCAAGGCAGACGGTATTACGGTCGATAGTCTCGAGATCATCGGATCCGATGCAGACGGAATGCCCGACGGAGCAAATAACCCGGTTAACGGAAGCAAAGTCAGTATTCCTGAAGTTACCATTCCGGAACCCTCAAATAATTCCGTTGGCAATAACAGCAATAATAATTCATCAGATAAGACGCTCTATGAGTCTTTCCTGAATAATCAGGCCGGTACAGGATACAGATGGGATGGGGACAGTACTGATGACAATATGACGTTATCAGGCCTTCTGGACAAACTGGCGGGTGAAGAATTTACGAGTGCCGTCGAAAGAAATAACTGCGTTACTTACCGCTATATCGACTGCGGCAATGACGGTGCTCCCGAATTGCTGCTGGATGTCTCTTTCGAGAGATTAGGTGAAGATGCTGAACGTTACATTATCATTAAGGAGATCAGCGGAAAGCTCTATATCTGCTTTCAGGAGGACAGCTGGTACAGAAGCTTGGTAACGATCTCTGACAAGGGCCAGGTGGATTGTCAGGGTTCAACAAGTTCGACCGGATATTTCTACAGAAGAGGATTCGTTGACGGTCAAGGTGACTATAAGTCCCTGTTCTCCTGCGAGACGACCCGCATAGATATCGATCACGGCACGTTCACTTATTGGGATCCGTCAAATAATCATCTTGATATTGAATGGTACACAGATGGTCTGGAAGTACCGTTCTATGACTGGACGATGGCAGAGTTCCATTTATATGATAATGACAGCTGCTTTACATACAGTGTATGGGATTCCAACGGCAATGATACGACAACTGCCGAGAACTTCAAGAGCACGGCCAGGGTCGTGGATGTAATGAATTTTTATGGTCTCAAGGTTTACGATCACGCACAGATCGAAGAAATGATCTTCTCCAAAGCAGAAGACATCGGAGGTCTAGGCCTCATATCCACTAATATCGATGACATTATCCTAGTCAAATAATTACAGCACTCTTTTGGGAGGGAACAAGAGGGACCGGTTCATACCGGTCCTTCTTGTTTTTTATGGCTTTTCCGTCCCAAAAACATGAACCGCGAACCCTTTATTTACGGGGCTTTAATAAGATTTTCGAAAAATATTCTACAAATGTAGAAAAACTATTGACATTCATTTTCTACAAGTGTAGAATGACCGCGTGAAAGGAATTCTACAAACGTAGAATCAGCACACATAATACGGAGGGATTTAATAATGAAACTTATAAACAGAGAAACTATTAAGGGAAAAGCAAGTGCAAAGAGCATGACTCTGGCATCAGTCGTTCTTACCGGCGCCATCGCTCTTACAGCCACAGGATGCGATGCACAGATCAAGGCAGACGGTATCACGATCGACAGCCTTACGATCACAGGATCTGATGCTGACGGAATACTTGAAGGTGCAGACATTACGATCAACGGTCAGAAAGTTGACCTTACGGATAACGCAATTCCGACACAGGCAGTTAAGCAGGCTGATCCGACGGGAATTCCGGGTGCAACAACACCTTCTGCCGTTGATCCGGGGAACAATGGCAGCCAGGTCAGCACCACACCATCAAACGGAACCGGTACGGGAAACGGCAGTGCCAAGACCGTTGATGAGAACGGCAATACCGTAAGCGGTACAAACAACGTCCAGGGCAGCACAAGCGAACTTACTTCTTTTGCGAAGATCCCTGACGGCACTGTTTATGGAATGGAATACGATAACGGTTTTGCTCTTAGTGAGGATTTCGGCAAGGTAAGGATCTATCCCGATGGCACAAATATCGCATTCGTTACTGACGGAGCCGTCTGCAAGGCTGACATTACTTCGGTAACTGGTTTCAGCGATGCATGGCTTATCAGAAGCAACGGAAAGACATATCTCTATATCGGAGTTGTGCGCGGCTGCTACAATAGCGAGCTTAATGTTTACGAAGTCACCGAGAACTCGATCGAGCGCATCGGCGTTGAGAACCTTATAATTTCAGGTCCTTCATTCGACAACACAAAATCTTTCAAGTGCTATGAATACAATGGTACAGACGGCCAGACAGACGTTATCTCTTTTGTAAGAAACTATAAGGTATCTTCAAACGGAATGCCCATTCCTGCCGACAACTACAGTGAACTCGGCTCTTGGATCCAGGTCTGGGCAAAGAATGAAATGACAGGTTATATTGTAAAGGACGGAAAGGTAACATCAGAGCAGTATACGATCACAAAAGGTGAGCCTGTTGAACCTGTCGCAGTAAATGAAGTCGAATATATCGACATCAAAAATTCCAAGAATATGACCGTCAGAGTGGATTTCACGGATCTGTGCTGCGAATATTATGACCAGAATGACTACCGCTGGACATATAAGGCCGTCATGAGCCTTTTCGAATCCGAAATCAACGCATATACGGACGATCTGGACAACCTCGGAGAAAAAGCAGTTGTTGCATTCAATGAAGGCAGGGATGGAACAGTATGGGCAGACGGCGTTTACGGAAACTTCTTCATCGAGCCTTACGGCGATCGCACGCTCAGGATTACGTACAACTCCAGGAGCTATACGGTAAATTGTGATTTTACGGATTCAAAAACTCCGGTGATCAGCAAGGCTTATCTTACAAAGGCCGATGGAAAAGTTTTTATCCTGGTACAGACGTTATTGGAAAACGACTTAAGGATGATCAATATCTACAGTGTAACTTCGGATTCGATCATATTTGAAGGTAATGACTCACTGAGTTTTGACGGAGAAGTAAGAACACCCTATGCCATTATCTGCTACGAATACGGCCATATGAACGGCGTCATCAGCATCAAGAACGGCTACAGATTAACCGGAGAAGGGATTTTAACGCCCTGTACAGACGAATATATACTCAGTTCATCCTGCACGGTTAAGGCCAGGGAAGATCTGAACGGCCAGGTCATCAGAGACGGCAGTCTGGTCAACGAGTACAGACTCATTAAAAAGGGAGAAATCGTTGAGTTGTTATCAACTGACAAGGAGAATTATATTGATGTAAGGACAACTGACGGTGTTGTCTTAAGGATTTACTGCAAGTCCACTTTTGATTACTACTATAACGCTAACGAGGGTTATAAGCCGTTCGAAGCTATCCTTTCCCTGATTGAGCCCGCATGACGGTACCACACTCAATATAGATACACAAAGGAAGAAGCTGCCTTAAGGGGCAGCTTCTTTTCTTGATGGATATTCGGTGGGCATAAAAAAGAGGCTGTCCGTTAAGACAGCCTCCTAAATGGTCTTCAATAAACGATTCGATTAAGGATTGATTACTGTGAAGCTGTAACCTGATACAACATCGGAATCCTCATAGATTGTCTTCTGCATCTGGAGAGCAGTAGAGAGGAGGAGTGTATAAGGTGAGAGCTTACCGTCGAGAAGCTCAACGTCTGAACCATAGCTGATAGCCTGAGCCTCGTCGTCAGAGAGCAGCATGTACTGTGAAACGAGGAAGAGGGATCTTACGCCAACGTTCATGTGAACGAGCTTGTTGTTGATTGTATAGCTGGGTGCAGAGCTTGATGAAGAGCTTGAAAGTCTGCTGCTGAATGAGAGACCCAGAGCAGATGTGCTGCTTGAAGAAACTGACTCTTCCTGGATGAAGAGAGGCTTGCCTTCGATACCAACCTTACCAACTTCGTGGAAGAGAGCGATGATGATCGCAGACTCTTCGTCGAGCTGAGGCATAATTGTATCCTTGATTCTGAGGAGCTGCTTAGCTACTGCAACGCTTCTGATGAGGAGTCCCTTCTCGCAAGCGAGAGGTCCCTTAACTTCTGCAGGTGATGTGAGCCAGGAAGTTCTGTTCTCGAGGAAATCGATGAAGTGGTCGAACTCTGTCTTTCTCTTAACGATAGCTGCCTTGAGCTGCTCATAAAGAGTATCAACGTTGTCCTTGTTGACTTCGATCATAGGCATAATGCCTGCAACCTTCTCTGACTTACCGGTAGCTGCTGCTGAAACAGCTGCTGCCTGAGGTGTCACTACCGGAGCGTCTCCGCCGCTGCTTGCACCTTCGTCTGCTGATGTGAATGTATACTTACACTTAGGGCATCTGATAGCCTGATTGGCAATAACCATGCCGCAATCGGGACATTTCTTCATATAGTGACCTCCTGAGTTTGCGAACCGGGATAAATCCGCAAAGATAATTTCTACTTCATTTTACAACTTGAATTTTACTTATTCAATAAGAAAAGGTTTCAAGAATATTAGTTTTATTGTTATATTTACCATTTATTTTCATTTAGGACATTAAAAATAAAAGACACTGACGAGGGGGTGTCAGTGTCTTAAGGAGGGTGTTATGAAGTAAGGATTCTTAACACTGAAATCTTGTTTGCCTTGATATATAGGCATTCGGGCATTTTCTCCCTGTTTGCTCGTATAAAAATGTCCACAGAATGTCCACTGATGCCCTGTTTTTGCATGGATTTTTACCGATATATCTTGCCCTGTTCTCAGGTGATACCCACGGGGAAATCGGAGGCACGCACAGGGGGCGGGGGTGGTATTCTTACCACTCGCAAGCATAAAAGGGTTGTCTATGCGGACAATCGAATAAAATTTCAAAAAATTATATTAACCCGTTGCGGTTTTATATATTTTTCGCAAATACCGATAAACAAAGGATTTCAGAAAATTCAGCGGTACAAAAAACGCCTGAAAGGCCCTAAAACAAAGGGTTTTAACACCGTTAGCACCGCTTGAAATTACAAACGATTAGGTTAGAATGATGTTGACGGCAGAAAATTATACCGAATTGCAATTCAAATAAAATACCCTTGAATTGAATACCTTTTTAAGACGAATTGTTTTATCAATTCGGTATAATTGCATATTTTTATAAGGAGGCAACGAAAATGGCAGAAAACAAAAAGAGCGAAACGCTTACACCCTTTTGTAACATCACGGAGGCGGCAAGGCGGACAGGAATGTCTGAATGGTTTATTCGTCAGCATATAGGCGAAATACCACACTGTAAGTCGGGTAAGAAATACCTGATTCATGTTGAGGGACTTATGGAGTACGCCCTTAAGACAGGCGAAACGGCATAAGGAACAGGAGGCACAGTTACATGGCAAGTTATGTTGAATGGGCTTTGGATAATGCCAATGATAAAGAGGCTAAAGATGCAAAACCCGAAAAGGTTACAAGATTGGAAACCCCACCGCCTGAAGAAATCCCTATAGAGAACATTCTGGACAACGTAGCAGAAACACCTATAGAAACCCCTACAGAAGAGTTAAGCATTCAAGAAAAGCTCGCAAGGTTGACATCCGAAGATTATGCGTATTATCGCTCTGAAATATGGATGCAAATGTATGATGAACAATCGGAAATTGCAGAAGAGTTATTGGATGATGCTCAGTTAGGAAAACTTTATAGGATAAGTCGGCACTATTTGAAAACAGGTGAAGAACCGAATTACAGTGAAATTGAGGACAAACTCCTTGTTAGTCAAATTAAAAGTTGGATAAGTGCTATTGATCTGATTTTTGATTACAAAGTCAAACAAAAGGAAAAAAGCAAAAAGGGTGGAGCACCAAAAGGAAATCAAAACGCACGTAAAAATCGAGTAAAGGTTTCTGACGGAACAAAACAACCTAAAACAACCTAACAATAACCCTAACCCTAACTCTATCCTTACCCTTATCCATATATAGAAACATATCTGTAAAAGGAACGAATATAACACCTAAAGGAAAGAGTTTGAGAAAACCCATAGTTTTTTGGTGCGGTATTAAATCAATCGGGCGACCGCACTTAATAACAAATAAGCAAAGGAGGTGTTCAAAGATTGAACAAAGGAAAGAAACCCGCTCAAACTACGGCAGAAATTGCCCTGGATTTAGCGGAAAACAAAGAGAGGCAAATATCACGTTCAAGAGGGCAAGGCTTATATCCTAAAGAGCGTAACGAGCTTGTAGAGTCTACTATTTCAAAACTTGTAGGAATGAGTTTTGAGCAAATGGCAGAACTCGCAACCTCCGAGCATATCTCATTGAATGATATTACCGAACTAAAAAAGCGGTCTTTGATATATCTAAAGGCTTGTGAGGCAAACAGTGTATTTCCGTCTATGTCTGGTCTTGCAAGGTGTTTAGGTTATTCAAGGCGAGAACTCGAGATATGGAGAACAAAGCACACAAACACAGAAACGGCAAAGTGGTTAGATTCATTTGCGGATGCTTGTGCAGAAATCTTACATCAGGCAGCTCTGACTAAATCCACAAGTGAAATCACAACGATTTTCTTATCTAAGGCACTATACGGAATGACGGAAACACAGAACTTAATTCTGACTCAGGGGGTAAATGATACTCACGGAGAAATAGATATAGATGCACTTAGAGCGGAATATGAATACTACGAACAAAACAAGGAGAAAAACAAAGAAAATGACAATCTTTAACCCAATGCTCGCAGAGCTTATGAGCAAACTTAAAACACCGCCCGTAATACCTACACTAAGAAACTTTAGTGATATATGCGGTGCTATGAGAAACACGCATGACTTTTTCATGTATCAGAATGAACAGTTTAATACGATTTATTCTAATGCGGTAAAAGAGGGAAAACTCACTTCTGCCGGACTTGCAGATATGAAAAAAGAGTTTGAAAGTGCATATAATCAGGTGTTTAACACTATGCGTGATCTGATTGCAAACGAAATCAAGAAATGGAAAGATGCGGAACAGAAAAACGTGTATGCGGTTGTTAATAAAGCACCAACCGAAGAACAGGCAAGACTTCTCGAGGTTGTTTGCCGTAGGCAAGAAATATCACAAGCAGAGGTTGAACTATGGGCAAAACAATTCGGTGATAATTATGCCTGTTCTTGTGCGTTCCGTGATTTCGCAAAGAATAAAGGCTTTTATGTAGCTTATTCTGATTTCACTAATGCAGAAGAGCGTATAACGGCTATTGAAGATGCAACCGAGTATTTGAATAAAATGTTATCCGTGATAAATCAATCAAAAGAATCAAGTTATTCGGCTATGGCTTTTTATGGAGTGGATGAAAACGGAAAATCCTATGAGGGTTCACTTGCTCACCATTACGCAGAAATCCTGGAGGGTGATTCTGCATTTAAGCCTCAGACAATCGAGATTAAACCGATAAGAGAAAACTAAACACAAAAAAGAAAAGGAGGTTCTGCAAAACCTCCCTGACTCTGTATTATTTGGAATTGATAGATTAAATCTTTAAGTCGTTTTTATCGAATACTATCGGTGTATTATCGTCTTTTACGAAAGCGAGATTATAACCGCATAATTCTGCTATTTGAATTAAATCTGATGCCGTGAAAGTCCCATAAGTGAACTTATCATTCAGATTAGATAAAGAAATTCCGAGCGATTCTGCTACAAACTTTCGACTCACGCACGCACGCTCGAGCATGAGTTTTATATTACTACTTCTTATTTTTCTGATTGTTTTATTCGCTGGCATTTCTTTATACCTCCGATAGTCAAAAGTATATTCAAAAACTCAAAAATCCGCAACAAATAAAACGCTTATATATGGCAATTATTGCCGTGAAAATGGCAATAAAAACAGTATTTTTCTGTTTACAAATGGCAACAAAACCCGTATTATTGGGGTAATTACAGGCAATTACGCAAAGTTACAACAAGGAGGTAAAAGATATGGCACTTACAAGACTTACCGACAAACAGGGCATTTTCTGCGGTTATAGAATTAAAGTATTCAAAGGCAGAACCGCAGAGGGTAAACAGGAATATTACCCGACAAAGATTATAAAAAGGAATGAGGGCGAGTCTGAAAAGGCTTGTTTCAAGAGGGCAAGTAAAGAGGATGCTATCTATGAACAGGCTTGCCGTGAGGGTAAAGTCCTTTCAAAGCAAGAGCGTAAGGCAAAGGAAATTGAAGAGGCATTACTCGAGAAACAGGCATGGAGATTCGGAGCATATTTTGACCACGTTATAGATATGAAATCAAACACTGATTCGGTTATTACAATAAACACTTATCGCAAACTGAGGGAGCGTGTAGTGGAGTATATAGGCGAAGATACAAAGGTTACAGATATAACGGCAACGCTTTGCAACGGCTTTATTTCAAGTCTTTACACGGCTACAAGCAAAACGGGTAAGTCCGGCAATAAAACTCTTTCGCTTTGTAGCATTCGGAGGTATTACACACTTCTTAAGCTCGTATTGAATGAGGCGGTTAAAGAGGATGTAATTACCTATAACCCTATGAGCAAGATTTCTACACCAAAAGCAAGCAAGGATTCTAAGGAAAACAACAATGATTATGTTCCTACTAAAGAGGACTTAGTGGAGATTATCCGCATTCTCGATACTAAAGACCTTAGAACTCGAGCAATTATCAGATTTCTTATGGACTCAGGATGTAGAGCGGGCGAGTTATGCGGTCTTAAATGGTCAGATTTTGATTTTGACCAGGGTTGCGTAACGATCAGAAGAGCGGTTGGTTATTCAAACAGAGAAATATTCATTACAAGGACAAAGACAGGCAACGAAAGAACACTTTATATAAGCGAGTGTGTTATGGACATTATGAAAGAGTGGCAAAACAGACAAAGAATGATATTTTTCGGGAGCGGTAAGACTAATGAGGGTTATTGCTTTACTCAGGAAAACGGAGCGTTATTGATACCTAACGACCTTACAAACAAGATAGTTAAATTCGGTAAAGCAAATGGATTTCCTAATTTACATCCTCACTGTTTTAGACACAGTATGGTAACTGTATCTATTGAGGCGGGAGTGCCTGTTACGGATGTAGCTGCAAGGGCGGGACATAAGGACACAACAACGACCTTACGAGTATATGCACACGCTACACAGGCGGGAGCGGTAAAGGCTCGAGATACATTTGCAAGTGCATTATACAAAGAGGCATAAAGGCAAAGTGTAGTATAATAACAGTATTGTAACTGTGCTAATTTGAATAGCGGGCGGTCTTTCGGGATTGCCCGCTATTCTTTTGGCATGGAGTAAATTGTAAACCTATTAAGCTCTCCGATTTACAATATATCATATTTAAGCCTTGTAATAGCCTCTAAGAGCATTTTCTGCGAATATGAATACTTTTATGCAATAACTCGAGAAACGCATCTGAGGGCATTCCAGGGCGGTTTCAGAGGCATAGCAAACAGACAATACTTTCGCACTTAAAAAACATATATGATTCTGTTTTAGAGTCTCTGAAATGCACGGGAATTGCACGAAAAATGTCCACAAAATGTCCACAAAATGTCCACTACTTACAGTAAATGTCCACAGAATAACCTAAGAGAAATTACAACAAGATACAACAAGGAAATTAGGTAAACCCTTACGGAATAAAGGGACAAAATAAAAGACACTGACGAGGGGGTGTCAGTGTCTTAAGGAGGGTGTTATGAAGTAAGGAACAATTACTTTGAACAACCATATCTTACCATGTGTAATATTTACTTTAAGATT
>JAEEGJ010029255.1_pt1 | contig 10885 bp, 12 predicted proteins | sample 8958761 | NCBI WGS metagenome assembly JAEEGJ01 (sample SAMN16246546, study PRJNA631951) | gut metagenome | biome: gut microbiome; feature: rumen; material: RS-attached | host: Bos | place: Iran: Karaj | collected 2018-10
CCGTATCACGAGCGGCACCAATACCGGCAGCATTCTCGCCACTCACATTAAGCGAACCGAGACCATCAATGGTCAACGTTTTTCCTTCTGGAACATAAATGCCGGGGCGTTCGCTACGAAGGCTCTTCACTGTGTTAAGAGACCCTTCCGCAAGGATTATAGTGCAATCGCCTTCACAGATGATTCCATTGGTTTTCGCTTTATTGAACTGGACACTAGCACCATCTGCTATTAAAACTTCGTAATTGCCTGCAATTTTTCCAAACAGGACATCACCATCTTGAGCAACATAATTATCCGTCAACTTGGCAAGATTAACTGTATTTTTTGAATTTTCAGATAAAGACATTCCACCTCCAGAAAGAACTTTTACTTTTGCAATATAGCAAACAAAGGTTCTATCTGTGAAGCGCTAGCCTTCTACAACTTTCCATTCGCCGATGTTACGTTTTTTCGAATCGATATTAACAGCAACCTTGTAAAGTTTCTTTGGATCGCCATTTTCAGTTTTGCGTAATCTATACGAATCAAGATAACCTTTATCATCAATCTGCTTGAGGGCATCTTCTACAGAACCGTCCAACTTAAATTCCATCACATAGACAGCGGTTTTCGTTTCGACGACCAAATCAGCACGACCACCAGAAGACTTCCGTTCGCATATAGCAATAAAGGGCGTTGCAATGCGGAAAATCCAATAAATTAAAGTGCTGTAGAGCAGTTCATCTCGTTTGGCGGCATCATACGGAATGTCACTCAAGAACACCTTGAGAGCCAGCATGACGGAATCCACATCACCAGAGTTCAATCCCTTGATAACTGAGTTCGCAGCCGCATTGTAATCCAAGGACTCCTTGCCGGAATAGCACTTTAACAGGCCTCTCGTAAAACCTTGAGTAACTTCTTCATTGGGATAAGCTAACGTGTATGGCAAAAACTGAGAATCGTCAAACGATTTGATGGTCAAATAACCGCTTTGATAAAGAACCGGAATCGGATTTCCGTTACCTTCTGTCGGAACGTTGAAATCATCCGCAGCAGCTTCGACACCGCTTTCAAGAAGTTCCGGCCTCAAACCAAACTTACGAATCCATTCGATAAGATATGTCGGCGTTCCGGATTCAAACCAATAATTTGTAAGATCCTTGTCTTGCAACGCATTCATCAAACTGAATGGATTGTAAATGTCGGGCGATTTTTTAGAAAAATGATAGCCATCGTATTTTCGTTTGAGGGCTTCGCAAGTCTGTTCAAACGTTTTTCCAGTAGCTTGCGCCATTGCTTCAACTTCCGGCTTCATCTGCGTGTGCAGTTCTTCTTCGGTGATGCCGCAGATAGAGGCATACTCGTCAACCATCGAAATGATTTTTAAATTGTTCAGTTCACTGAATATGCTAAGCTGGCTAAACTTGGTGATACCGGTAATGAAAATAAATCGCAAATGCGGATCAAGGCTTTTTAGCGGGCTGTAAAAATCTCGGAGCTTCTGTCGCATGGCTTCGAATGTTTCGTGATCGACCAGAGTATCGAGCAGCGGGGCATCATATTCATCAACGAGAAAAACGACTTGTTGACCATATTGCTGTTCTGCTGCAAGGATTAGGGATTCTAGGCGAGTACTATTTTTCTTTTTTTCTTCGCCAGACTGCATTGATTGCGAAGAAATCCCATAAAAAGCTTCATATCTCGTTAGTTGTGTATTTATAAGTTCGTCTAAATCACCAGGTTTTTGAAATTTCATCCGGCTGAAATCGAATCTGAGAACGGGGTGTTTTTTCCATTCGGTTTCAAGACGATCAATCGCAAGACCCGTAAAAAGTTCCTTGCGTCCGCTGAAGTAGTCGTCCAGCGTGCTGATGAGAAGCGACTTCCCAAAACGACGTGGGCGTGCAAGGAAATAGACAGTACCTTCTTTTGCCATTTTATAGACTAGGTCTGTCTTGTCAACGTAGATTGCGTTTTCACCTCGAATTTTCGAGAATGTCTGAATGCCTATAGGAAATTTACGAGCCATACCGACAATATATAAATTGTTCATGAGTGGTGCAATAGAACGTTTTGCGGCTCATGTTTTTTCACCTATCACCAATTCTAATAACCGAATCTTCCCTAAGTGCTCTCATTGCGTTTTTATCAAAGAATAAAATAGAGTCTTTCTTTTCAATTTCACCAAATTCAACCGAGATTTTCAAATTTTCCAAATCGGACCATGGCCAAGGATAGAAATTAACGCTATCTCCAGGGTTCAATCTCACTTTTTTACTCCATGTGGAATCCTGTGGATTATCACCTATTAAGCGACGTTCATAATAATCACCACAAACTTCAATAGGTGATAACGCATCATTGTAAACTTTAATTTTGGGATAACCATAATCGCACCCAGTCATCACAAAACAAAAAAGGGTAAAAACAAATGCTGACATTGCAGCATCAAACACACGAAGATTGTCAAATTTTGCAAACATTTAACGTACTCCGCTTCATACCATCCAAGATGACGATTTCATTCCATAAAGCATCATTTCTTGTCGCGGATGCGAGCGTAAAGCGTTTCGGCTTTTTCGGTGTCGCCGGCGTTCGAGAAGATATGGCCGACGTTTTCAGCACCGATGCGGCCCTGAGAATTGCCGGCACGCCAAGCCTTCATGTAACATTCAAACGCTTCGTCGTAACGCTTTTGCGTAAAGTAAATTTGCCCTAAATCAAGATTCAAGTCCGCAATTCCCTTCTTGTGGCGGAGGCCTTCTTCAAGCGTGAAAATCGCCATCCACGGGGATTCGTTCTTGACGTACATCTGTGCGAGATAGCGGCGAGCGGAAACGTTTTCGGGATCCATCATGATGCCGTTTTCCATTTCGTTCAAGGCGAGTCGCATAGAATCCATGCTGCGGTAGTAATACGATAGCGTGTAATGCACGTCGGCGCCAGCAGTCGCTGTCATCTGGAGCGCATTCTTGAGTGTCTTCACGGCATATTCATAATCGCCAAGTTTTTCATAGACTTCGGCAAGGCCGTACCAAGCATCCATGCGGTCCGGGTTCAACGCCAGCGCACGTTCAAAATGCTTTTGGGCAAGCGTCCAGTCACTCCCTTTCATATAACATTCCGCAAGGGCAAAATGGATGTGGTCCGTTTCCGTCCCGAGTTCAATCGCGCGGTTGTAAGCGACAATCGCATCGCTGGGAGATTCGGCGAGATAATAGAGGTCACCGAGAAGCATCCATGCTTTCACAAAGTCCGGCAGCAGTTCGACAGTGCGTTTATACGCCACCATCGCGACTTCTTTTTTGCCAAGTTGCACAAGGGCATTGCCCAAGTTGAACCATGCAAACGGCTCGTAACGGCCGTCGTCAATTGCGGCACGATAATACTTCACCGATTCCTTGTAACGCCCCTGATCGTAAAGCTCGTTCGCCTTGAAGAAGAAATCGTCAGCAGCATGCAACGGGAGCGCAAGGAAAAAGAGCAGTAGGAAGTAGACAGTAGGAAGTAGGAAGTGTTTCTTTGCAAAAGGAACAGGAGATTCCCGATCAAGTCGGGAATGACAACCTCTTGAAAACATTCCTTTCTGAGATAAACTTTTCATCACTGCATTCGCGTCGGCCAAGGCTGATCCTTCGCAGTAGCGTGCAAAACGAGTGCCGCAGCGGCAAGCTTGCTTGCCGATATGGCCGAGTGAAGCCGCTGACGCCACAGGCGTCAACTCTGAGCTGGGGCCCCGCCCGCATGCGGTACGGGTGGCATTACTCAAAGAGTTCCCAAATTTGTAATTAAAATTATTTAACAAAACGGAACTCCTTTGTAGCTTTTTGTGCTACTGGGAAGCCACGTAACTGCGCCGGAGAGAATTTCCACTGGCGAATAGCCTTGAGCGCTTCGACATCAAAGCCGTAACCGGCTGGGTCTTGAGTGAGCACTTGAGCCTGCGCCACATCGCCGTTCACATCAATCACAATAAATACTTTCACGTAACCCGAGACGCCCATTTTCTTGGCGCGGTCTGGAAACTTCGGCTGGATTTCACGGAGCACTTGCGCCTGTTCATCCACTTCACCCGCCTCGTAAATCACATTTTCCATATTGCCTGCATCCACGGCGACGCCATCGCCAGCGGCACCGCGAGCCAGTGACAAGTCCATTTGGAAATTCTGGCTACGGGAAACACCCATGTGCGCCGAGACCTTGAACGGATTCGGGTTCGTCACCGTGCGGATAACCTTCTGCTTGACTTCTTGCTTCTTTTCGCTCACCAACACTTCAACTTCGGTTACCGTTTCCAAAGGCTTTTCAGTCTTGACGCCCTTGTCAAAAAACAACACGTTAATCACCGGAATCGCAAGGAAGAACACCGCGCCCACGACAAACGAAAGCACGAACGCCACCGGAAATCGGAAATATTTAGCACAAAAATCAATCATAAGCAGTAGGAAGTTAGAAGTCGGAAGTAGGAAGTTAGACTCACTGTCTACTGCCTACCGTCTACTGTCTACTAAATTCACTCCTCCTTATTCGCGGAGATGGAGACTTTTCTCACCTTCGCCAAGTTACATTCATCGAGGATGTCAACGACAACGCCGTTGGGGGCATCGCGGTCGCTCACGATAATCACCGGGCGGTCAGGCGCTTCGGCCATCATCTGGCGGAGCACGGTCTGGAGCGTCGAGAGGTTCACCTGAGTTTCGTTGATGTGGATGGTTCCCTGGCGGGTCACACCAATCAAAATGCTTTCCTTGGCGAGTTCCTTTGCAGAGCTCGCCTTCGGCTTCGTCACATCCACGCCCGTTTCGCGAGTAAACGTAGAGGTCACGATAAAGAAAATCAAAAGGATGAACACCATGTCGAGCATCGGCGACACATCAATGCCACCACCGCTTCTCGAACGTTTACGTATAAAACTCATTCAACCTCCTTGGCAAAGCAGCGTTCTTCGAACTTGAGCGCTTCGCCCCAGGCAAAATCACCAATAGAATCTACTCGGCTTTCGAGATAGTTATAAACAAGCATCAACGGGAACGCCACCAGCAAGCCCGCCTGCGTCGTGAGGAGAGCTTCGGAAATGCCGTCCGCAAGCAAAACCGGGTTACCAAAACCGAACTTCTGGATTGTCTCGAACGTATGCACCATGCCCGATACGGTTCCCAAGAGGCCAAGCAAGGGAGCTATTGAAGCACAAGTTGCAATGGTCTTGAGCGATTTGGAAAGGCTTACATCCAAGCGATGGCGCGTTGCGATCATGGCATTACGCACAGCCACCGGCCCGTCTTTGCGATACTCACGAATATTTTCCACCAACGCTAGGAAATACCCAAAGCGACGCTTTTTCAATCGCGCAAATGCAGTTTCTTCGCCAAACGCATCCAAGTCCTTGAAGAACGTCGAAGTCGAACGCCCTTTAAGCATCAAGTAATAGCCGTAACGTTCAAACATCAAAAACCAACCAAGCCACCCGATGAGGAACAACGGGAGCAACACCCAGCCGCCGCGCAGCAGGATGCTCATGGTCGCTTCGATGACGGAATATTCGTCCATTACTTTTCCTTAATCCAGATGGCGTTAAGAACTGCAAGGCCCGTCTTTTCCATGCGGGTACGGACAGAATCGGCTATGTTCACGAGGAGCGTGTGCAAAAGTTGCAGCGGAATGGCAACAATAAGGCCCGCTTCCGTCGTCACAAGAGCAATGGAAATACCGCCAGCCAAAAGCTTCGGGTCGCTCGTGCCGTGCATGGTAATCACGTTAAAGAGTTCGATCATACCCATAACGGTACCCAAGAGACCAAGGAGCGGAGCGGTTGCCGCGAACACGGAAATCCAGCTGAGGCCCATTTCGAGCTTCGGCACTTCGCCAGCGAACAAGACTTCGAGGGACTTTTCGGCGCTAGCACGGTCCTTGAAATTCTTGCCCAAAACGGAACGCAGCACCTTGCCCACTTCACCACGAGCCTTTGTAGATTCGGCAGTTGCAAGCTTCACGTCGCCAACAGCGAGCGCCTTTGTTGCAGCACGAGCGCTACGGCCACCAAAACCAAGCACAATGAGCCAGACAAAGCGCACGAGGAATATGATAATACCGAGAATAAAGAGCGTTGCAATCGGGTACATCAAAATACCGCCGTTGTGGAAGAATTCAGCAAAGTCTTCTTTCCATGTGGTTTCCTGATGGTTTGCAAGTTCGCTCGAAAGTTCTGTACTGAGGAGCACATCGACCGGCACCATCACGAATGCGGAATCGTTTGCACCGGCGAAAGCCTTAGCCACATCCTTGCGCATTTCGGGCGTAAGATTTTCTTGCCAGCTATAAACGCGCTTCTTTTCGCCTGCGACCGGAAGCATCAAAGCCGACGGGTGAAAACCGTTCACGTCGGTGACTTTCGCCATCTGCATGGCAAAGAGGCCACCCAAGCGCATGCGGTCGCCTTCGGCAACGGAACTTCCGAACATGAGGTCTGCTTTTTCGGTGCGGACTTCGCGGGTGAACTTCATTTCTTTCTTTGCGACATCGAGCATCGCACGAGCAATGCGGAGCGGATTATCCCTGTAAAGGGACATTTCCTTCTTGACCTTGTTCTGCGCTTCGACGCGTTCTGCCACCTTGAACGGCACGCCCTGTTCTTGGAACTTGGCAAGCATTTCCAAGCGTTCCGGGCCAGGAGCAAGCGTAAGGTATTCGGCACGGGCCTTTTCGGCCTGGAGCTTGACTTGCGCCAAGTCTTCGCGGGCCACGCGCACGTCTTCGAGCAAACGGGTGCGTTCGGACATCAAAGCATCGACGCGCTCCTTGCCGAGCTGGTACTTGTCGTTAAAGAGTTCGCGTTCCTTGTTGAACGTTTCGCGGTCTTTCCAGCGAGCAGCCACTGCCATATCGCGCTTGCGGCGGGCTTCTTCGAGGTCGGCCTTGGCACTGTTGAGTTCGGCGCGTTTCTTGACTGCATCGACAGTCGTATTCTGCTGAGCGTAAGAAGCCGGCGCGAACATAGCGAATGCCGCGATGAAGACAAGAGACACTAATGACGTATGCATAAAGCGGGGCGTTGCGGGGGCGGCGTTTGAGCCCCTGCTCGAAGGGGTAGTGAGCAACGAAGTGTGAGCGAGGGGACTACTGCTAGAGGCGAGAGTCGCGGCAAACGAAGTTTGACATGACCGAGCCGAGCTGTTGGGACTTGAGCAAAGCGAAAGTCCAACACCTTCCCCTTCAAAAATACTTTCGTCTTTCGTCTTTCTTCTAAAAAACATTAGTTAGCCTCCTTCGGGAAAGAGACTGGAATGGTCACAAGGCGCGGGGCGGTCTTGCCTTCGGCGACCTTCATCACGTCCTTGAGAATCGTGCGCATCGTGAGGTCTTCGGAGACATTCTTCCAAGCATAGCCGGAGCCGTTTCTTGTAAGGAACAAGACGTCATTACCGTCGTTGCTCACGAAAATCGAGGCGACAGCGCCGTAACGCAAATACGTTCCTGCCACGTTGCGGGTATCCACCTGCAAAAAGCCCTTCCAAACTTCGGAGGTGTAACCCAAGCGAATGCGGTCGTAGAAGACTTCCATCGTGCGGTTCAGGGCGTCGTCCGTTTCGATAACGCCTTTATGCAGCATGCTTGCAATTTCTTGGATGTTCTTGACGGCTTCGTCCGTGCGGTACGGGAAATCCGATTCGAAGAACGGCACGAGCGAATCAATAACGGTAGCAAGCGAGTCAGCGTACTTCGTCTTGCGGCCTTCAAAATAGCGGATAGAGCCGTTTGTTTTGGCTCGCGCATTTGAAATTTTCTTGAGTTCGACCTTGAGCGAATCGATTTCGGCCTTCAGGGTCTTATTCTGCGCCGAGAGGTTCTGCACTTTTTTGCGACCGACTTCGACGAATTCGGCATGGCGCTTTTTTTCGGCGTCGTGCATTGATTTTTCGCGGGCCGTTTCGGCTTCAACAGCCTTGATTTGGCGGCGGACGCTTTCGACCGTTTCTTGGGCCTGGGCAATTACGCCTGTAAGTCCAAGACACAACAATACTTTAGGAAGGAATGAAAAATTCATGTGCAATAAGATACAAAAATCACACACAAAAAGTTCTTTTGCACACCCTCCAGTGCGCTTTTAATGTTAATTCAAGCGTTTTTACTCAACAATTTCGCCATGTCTTCGGGATATGAGTGGCTTTCGAACACACGCGGTTTCTTCCAATACGGAAGTTGCAGTTCAACCTTGTATGCAAAAAGCATCTGGTTTCGTGCACCAAGCACCTTCAAGTCTTCATCGGTGAGTTCGCCACCTTGCGCAAGCTTTTGATAAAATTCGCCATCGCGGAAATAAAGGCGGTCGCCCACAATCGGGTAACCCATCTCAGCGAGATGGGCGCGAATCTGGTGCTTGCGGCCCGTAATTAGTTCCGCTTCGACGAGCGAAAGTTCGGGCGCTATTTCGGGGCAGTTCAAATGGCGCACGAGTTTAAAGCGCGTAAAGCATTCCTTGCCATCCGCGCGGTGGTGCATGCGCAAGCGGATCGGGTCTTCCGGATCTTCGCGCAAAGGCATTTTGCATTCGATTTCGCCTTCGGGGAATTTTCCGCGCACCACAGCAAGGTAGAACTTGCGGAGCAAAATGCGGTCGAGATTTTTTTGGAAACGCGCCGCCGTTTCGCCATACCTTGCAAACAAGATAAGTCCGCCTGTATCGCGGTCCAGGCGGTGCATCGGCGTAGCCGTTTCGGAATCAAATTCTCGGCGGATAATCGCTGCAAACGTGTTGTAGAAAATGCGGCCTGTATGGTGCACAGGAACGCCAGCCGGCTTTGCAACTAGAATAAACTCATCATCTTCAAAAACAGTTTCGAAATCCGTCGGGACTTCGGGCTCGCTGTAATTTTCGACGTGATACACGACCTTGTCGCCGCGGTGCGCAATCGTTTCGACATTGGCAACTGCACCATTAATCGTCACGAGTCCGCGCGTCAGTCGATCAATCCAGTCTTCGCGGCTGTGGTACGTGAAGCGGTCGCTGAGGGAATCGAGCAAAAGGCGGCCTTCGTATTCCGGGCGCACCTCGCTTTCAAAGAACATATCCGATGGAGCCTTGCCCATTTCTATTCCCTGTACAAATCGTGCTTGATGATATAATCGTAGACCGAGGGTTCCAGTCCTTGCGGACAAACGCTACGATTCAGCAAAAGTTCCCTGCGAATAGCCGTGCTCGAATAGACTCCGTTAAAGCCCTGTTCCGGGCCAAGCCAATAAAGCGGCGCATAACCTTTGCGATTATGTTGTTCTACATCCGGTTGCGGGTAGCCGTTACGGGCAAACACTATCAATTCAATATCGCGGAGCAACAAATGACCATTGTAGTTCGTGCCGTAAAAATTGAGCGGGTCGCGCCAATGCGGAATGCCTTCGTAAGTGTCGGCACCGGTCAGCAAACGGAAATTGATATCTGGGAATTTTTCCTTGAGGCTCATCAAGAAAACATACGAACCGCGATAATCGCCTTGTTGAATTTCCAAGTCCGAAAGCACCAAGCGCTTGTCGCCTGAAAACGCAAGTTCGAGCATGGCAAAGCGATCTTCAGGGCTTGCGTTCAGCGTCTTGTCCCAGCGATCTGGGCTAGGCATAAACCAAACTTCATCACAAAATCCACGGTCCAGGCATGTTCTCGCCACACGCATGTGGTCTTTATGGACCGGGTCAAAAGCACCACCTAAAACAGCAACATTCTTCATCACAAACTCGGCAAATTCTTAAACAAACTAATACACAAAAACAGCAAATCCAAGGTTCATCTGGAACCTACCGCCCTTAACATTTTTATCAATGAACGGGTCATAATGTTCACGAACCCAATGGTAGCCAATATCAAGCGTCAAGAACGTTCTTGAAAAAACAATCCAAAAAGTGCCAAAGCCGACACTCCATTCATTCCATGCGATGTCGCCATTTTCACTAAGCGCACTGACTCTAGAATAAGAACCCATCACATAAAATTCGCTAAAAAGATGGGCACCCAAATCAACGCTAAAATTCGACGTTTCAACTTCGTTCTTATGATTATCGCTATCCGATTCTTCGTAACTCGAAAAACCATACCCCAAGCGCACAAAAGCAAGTCCGGGAACCCACGCGCCAAGCATTGGCTTAATTTCGCAAAGCCCAATATCGCGACCATCGCCCACACCGGCACCAGAACCGATACCAAAGGAACCGCCCAAAACCAAAGGAAGTCGCATACTCATGGCACTTCCGCCAGACGATTGTCCAAACGGACTAAGCACCCCCGTCGAAGAGTTTGTCGAACCCTTAGGAAGCCCTTGAGCAAATGACGATGTTGCAGCCACAAGCGCAAACGCAATGATGACCATTACGCGCATAAATATTTTCGAAGAAATTGCGTTCATTTTTTTACCTTAGAGTACCAATATTACTGCAAAAGCAAAGCCCATTACGGCATTAAAAAGCGCATCGAATTTCGAGACGAGATAACTCTTTTTAGAAAGAGTCCCATCGCGCAAAACCTGAATCAAAAGTTTATCAGAAAGAAGTAGAGTAATAACCAACTTAAGGACAACCAAAGCGACAATCCAAACCACAATATCCGAGAAATAAACAAGAGTCACATAGCCTATAGACAATAGGCAAGACGAGACGATATTAGTCAGGCGCAAATCGGCATCCGTGGCCGCGTTTTCCCTAGCCAATCTCAAAAACTCACCAATCTTTTCACGGACGGCTTTAAAGCTAGTTGCAAACTCAGAAATATTATAGCCCATCAAAATGATCGAAGCGATGAGCGTTATTTTTACCACACTATCAGACATAACACTATTTTCCTGAATTTAAGATTCGCACATAACTTGCATAACGCGCTTCGGAAATTTTGCCCGATTCCACGGCAGCACGCACCGCGCAA
>JAEEGJ010029257.1_pt1 | contig 10884 bp, 7 predicted proteins | sample 8958761 | NCBI WGS metagenome assembly JAEEGJ01 (sample SAMN16246546, study PRJNA631951) | gut metagenome | biome: gut microbiome; feature: rumen; material: RS-attached | host: Bos | place: Iran: Karaj | collected 2018-10
TCATAGCGGTCATGATCGTGGCGGTAATAGTATTTATAGTGATGAACAGTATCAGAAGAAATGCTTCTGAAAAAATAAAGTAAAGGGATAGTGATACGTTGTAGTGCTGTATCTTTAGCTATGAAACGAGATAAGATGAAAAAGGGTTATTTTTCGAAATATATAAGTGGGGAAAATGCTTCTTGTAAGGATTTTGCGAACAGGATATATGAAAAGATCAATCCGGAGCCTGATAAAGGCTCCGATTATCTTGTTGATTACATGATAAGGGTTCTTCTCTTTTTATTCCCATTATATGTTTATGAGAGTACCGGTGTTATGGGAATATCCATGAGAGATATTCTTTTTGGCATAGTTATTCTTATTATGTTTTTGCATTGCATGAAAAGTATGCTTCGAAAAAAAATCCGTTTTGGAAAAAAAGAATTTTTCATATTGGGATTTTTTGTCAGTGTACTTATATGCTTTTGCGTACAGACAATAACATTAAATACCGAGGTTTCGCATACATATTATTATGTCGGGATGTTTCTTTTGCCGTTTTGCGTTGGCTTTATTCAAAACAGCAAAAAATATTATATGAATATATTTGTTTTATCATACATCATCGTATATTTGAGTATATTCAGATATATCTTTACGGCGAAAGCGACGTTTCTTGGTATTGAAGCATTTCTTGATGAAGGTTACAGGCTGGTACCTGCATTTTTGCTGAGCAGTGCTGTTTGTGCTTTTTTATATGTTGTTGAAGACGATAGGAAAAAACAGATTATTTATCTTGTACTTGAAGCGATAGGATTGTGCGTTCTTTTCCTGTACGGAGATACTGTGGCATTTATGATGATGCTTATTTATCTGATGTGTCTTCAGTTCGTAAGAAAGGCTACAGTGAGCTTTGTTAAAAAGAATCTGATCCTTTTATTCGTATTTGCTTTTTGCGCATCCAATGTTCCTGTACTTGCACGTTTTGGGACAATCGGGATTAACAGATCTTTTAACCTTAAATACAGTATCTGCATCGATCTGTTCATTGCGTTGGCAGGTTATATTATTGCCGGATACTGGGATCGCATTCCTAAAGATCATGAGGAAAATCGCATTGTTATGGTGAAATTTTCCACGTTATTTAAGCAGGCAGTTCTTATAATCATTGTTCTGATAAGCCTTTGCTTTGTTTTTGGAAGCAGGGCGGATACCCTTTTGGGAGGATTCGGAGGAGAAGTTTTATCGGGATTTTCCGGAGCTTTATGGGATTCTGTCAGTAGTTCATACGGTGAATTGTGGCACGTACTGGAAGTATACGGGATTGTAGGAAGTGTTGTACTTCTTATCTTTTCTGTGTTTGTTCTGAATATACTTTATAAAGCCTGGAAGAAACACGGGACAACAGAAGAGGAGAAGGGATATATCATGATAACTCTTCTTTTCATAGTACAGAGTTTCTTTTATCCGTTTACTTCTGTGTCAACACCTTCATTTCTGATATTTGTGGGATTTGCACTTAAGGCGGTCTGGAAGGATTATTTCGTTTCGGCGGATGAGACGACGGATTCCGGGAATGACTTTGATGCGGTTTCAAAAATAGAGATTCTTTTTATAACAATATTTTCATCGGTATTACTTGTTTTGGTAGCTTTTGCATTATATAGGTTTTTTGTTCCTGCGGGCGCCGAGGGCGGCGACAGCTGCCTTGTACAGTCGGCGATCCGGCAAAGAGATCGGCAGACGATAACTATGGATGAGAAAGAGAATAATGATGAAAAGAAAGAGAAAGAAAACGGCTAATAAAGTGGGTAATAAAACGTTTGGGCGGATTTTGTTTTATGGACTTATGCTTGTGATCGGTATGGCTATTGTCGGAGGAGCGGGATGTATTCTGTTCAGGCCATACAGGATCACGCTTGATCTTGGCGACGGTTCGGCGCCCGTGACAAAAATATATACGGTAAATGCGGGTAAGTTAGATCTTGGGATACCCAAGCGCTCGGGCTATAGATTTACGGGATGGACAGGTTCTAACGGAGGTGAGCCTCAGAAGGATATTTCTGTCGGAAACGGAATGCTTGGAAATCTGAGCTATACGGCAAATTGGTCAACAAACCTCGATGTTACTTGCCAGGACTGGATAGTTGATAAGGACGGAAATCTGATCCGTGATATAACGGATGAAGTTGACAGTTTTCTTGAAGAAGGCGGCAGTTCGAAAGAGTATACTGTTCAGAAAAGAACTATACAGGTCAAAGCCGGAACTGTAGTAAGTGCATCGAAATGGGGCGAAGACAAGGATTATAAAGCATACTCGGATAAATATATGTTTGTCGGAGCATCAAAGGATGTTACTGTAAAAGAAGACGGAGTGAGACTTTACAGGTTTTTTAATCCAATCCTTGATGTGAACTATGCTGTGGATGGCGAAAATGCGACAAATAATACGGATATTGCATTTTTTGATCTGTATGTGGACGGAGAGCTGATCGATGAGGGAGCTTATGATTTTTGCGGTGCCATACCGTACGGATCTGAATATAAGGTTGTTTTAAAAAATGTAAATCCGCTATTTGAGTATGACAGCACCAAAGAAATTGCCGGAAAGATGTCCGACTCAAGAGGAGTGGCGGTGGCGCGTTTTACAGCCAGAGAAGGAAACTGCAAAGTTACCTGTGAAGACTGGGCTATAGATGCAGCAGGTAATAAGATAAAAAATATTACCGCTGAAGTCGATAAATACCTGTTTGACGGAAAAAGTAAGAAGGAATATCCGGTTTTGAAAAGAACAGTGTTCTTTAAAAAAGGTGATGTTGTAAGCGGAGAACTTTGGGGAAATGATAATTCCAAAGGCGCTTACAGCGGCGGATATGTGTATGTGGCTTCTTCAAATGAAGTTCCCGTTGATGAAAAGGGCGCGACTGTGTATCGCTATTTTTATCCAATGCTTGACGTAAATGGCATATTGAATGACGAAAACTTGAAAAATACAAGTAAAGTAGCGAAGTTCAGCGTTTATGTCGATGGAGAGCCTGTTGTGGAAAATGCCGCGGACTTTTTCGAAGGTGTTCCTTGCGGAGCTGAATATACAATAAAAAATATTGAAACAGAAGCCGGATTTGAGCTTATGCAAGATAACTATTCGGGAGTAATGGGAGAAGCCGGAAATTATATAGAGCTAAAGTTCAGATCGAAAAAGTAATAAGCAAAACAAAAAAGAGTCGCTTGCGACTCTTTTTTGTTTGATGGAAACATCTAAGATAAAACAGCATTTATCTAAATTTATCTTGTCAGAGACTTAAGGTCTGAGAAGAATGTCGGATAAGAAATTGATACACATTCAGAGTCCTTTATCACGGTCGGACCTTCTGCAACGAGAGATGCTATTGCAAAGCTCATTGCAAGGCGATGGTCGGCGTGACAGTCTATGTTTGCGCCAAAGAGTGGCTTACCGCCGCGGATGATCATGCCGTCATCCGTTGCTTCGGCGTCGCACCCCATTGCTGTGAGATTCTCGACAACTGAAGTGATGCGGTTTGACTCTTTTACCTTGAGTTCTGCAGCGTCTTTAATAATGGTCTCACAGTCCGCTGTCGCTGCAAGAACGGCAACTACCGGAAGCTCATCGATCATTGTCGGAATATCTTTTCCTCCGATAACGAACTTACCTTTTTCATTTCCGCAGAGCTTACTGTATCTTACAAGGATATCGGCTCTTGCTTCCTGGGAATTATCTTCGTTAAGGAGCGTGATGTCGGCTCCCATTTTTTTCAAAACATTTATTATACCTGCGCGGGTTTTGTTGACTCCGACATTTTTGATAAGAAGTTCCGATCCCGGTACTATAAGGGCTGCGGCGATAAAGTAGGCAGCAGAAGATATGTCGCCAGGAACATTGATGTCGATTCCTTTAAGAGGTCTTCCGGGATGAAGGATAGCAGAGGCTGTTCCGTCATCGGCGACCTCGTTGTGGATGTCTGCGCCAAATGCTGAGAGCATTATTTCTGTATGATTTCTTGAAAGAGCCGGCTCGTGAACGATAGTATCGCCTTCAGCATAGAGACCTGCAAGGATGATGGCTGATTTTACCTGCGCGGATGCTACCGGGCTTGTGTAAGTGATGCCGTTAAGGCTCTTATTTCCCTCGATGTTAAGAGGGGCACAGCCGTTTCCGCGAGCGGATGTAATAGATGCACCCATGAGAGTGAGAGGATTTATAACTCTTTTCATAGGGCGCTGCTCTATAGAAGAGTCGCCTGTGATCGAAGTATCAAATGGTTGGGCTACAAGAATTCCGGACATAAGCCTTGTTGTCGTTCCGCTGTTTCCGGTATAAAGAGTTTCTATCGGAGCGGTGAGACCGTGAAGGCCTTTGCCGTGAACGGTTATCTTCTTGACGTTCTTGTATTCGTCTTCCTCGCGTTCTATCGTGATTCCAAGCTTTCTGAAACAATCGATTGTTGAAAGGCAGTCTGCGCTTTCTAGGAATCCTGTAATATTTGTATCGCCTTCTGCAAGAGCACCGAACATGATGCTTCTGTGGGATATTGATTTGTCACCCGGAACAGTGACTTCTCCTCTTAATGGACCTCTGGCTTTTTCTAATGTAGTCATGTGAGTCTCTCCTTAAGTTACAGATAAATGTTATAAGCGTTGTCTACAAGGACTTTGTTTGCTTTATCGAGACCTTCCCGGTCGTGAAGCTCGATTCTGAGTGTACCGCGCTCGTATTCTCTGTTGTGTACGATGCCGATATTTTTTATGTTTATGTCATTATTGGACAAAAGAGTCGCAACCTTGGCAAGGTTACCGGGATGATCGTCAATCTCTACTTTGATCGCATAAACTTTTTGAATCGGTCCGCTTGAAGTTGTGATAAAGGATTCCCTGTATTCTCTTGCTTTTGAGAAGAATTCAAACAGCTTCTCACTGTCTTTTTCATCGATTGCAAGCTTGATGTCGTAAAGAGAATCGATGTATTTGGACAAAAGATCTGAGATATTCTCTGCGTTTGTTGTACAGATCTGTTGCCACATAACGGGAGAAGATGATGATATTCTGGTTATGTCCTTGAATCCACCTGCCGCGATTGTCTTCATTAGTTCGTCTTTTGAATCGTTGTCTTTTACAAGATTTACGAGCGAAGCGGAGATGACATGCGGAACGTGGCTTATTGCAGCTGTGATGTAATCGTGCTGTCTGTATTCCACAACGAGTGGGATTGCACCGATCATCTTGACCAGGTCGTAGTATCTTTTTAACCTGTCTTCATCCGTGACGCTTGTCTTGGTCAGGATGTAATATGCATTTTGTAAAAGAGAAGATTTCGAATTGTTAAAGCCTATTCTTTCGGTTCCTGCCATCGGATGGCCGCCGATAAACTGGTCTTCGAGTCCGAGCTCTTTTATCTTCTCATGTATGCCGTTCTTGACGCTTCCGATATCCGTAAGTGTCGTCTTTTTATCTAAAAAAGGAAGAAGCTTTTGGATGTTATCGTTGTTGCACTCGACGGGAGCGCACAAAAAGATGTAATCGCAATCTGAGAACGCGGCGCCTATTTCATACAGGGGAGTGTCGATAATTCCCTCAGCATGCGCGGTGTCTACAGTCTCCTTGTGAGGAGTGTAAGCGATTATCTTAGAAGACGGCTCATTTTCCTTTATTGCCCTGGCAATCGATCCGCCGATAAGTCCGAGGCCTATAAAACCATAGGTCGAATTGTTCATAAAAGGTAGAACCCCCTAAAATCATGTAATCTTGTGAAAAAACTATAACACTTTAATGTGCGAAAATCAATTATGAAGGCTTGCCATAAGAATGGTGCGCAAATGATATAACTTTTGTGCATAATTAACTACAATACTTGTTTTGAGTATATGTTTTTAGTAAAATACTATTATAAGTCTTTGGGGATCTGTATCATATCTCGTACATAATACCCAAAATTGAGCGACTGGAGGATAAGATATGAACGTTTACACAACTGATAAGATTCGTAACGTGGTACTGCTCGGACATGGTGGAGCCGGAAAGACAACCTTAGCTGAAGCAATGGCTTATCTTGCCGGTATTACATCAAGGATGGGAACGGTGGAGGATGGAAATACTCTTAGTGACTTTGATAAGGAGGAGCAGAAGAGGCACATTTCTATAAGTACATCAGCAATCCCACTCGAATGGGATGGGCACAAGATCAATCTTTTGGATACTCCCGGATTTTTTGATTTTGTCGGGGAAGTTGAGGAGGCAATCAGCGTAGCTGACGCAGCTATTATCGTGGTTTCCGGAAAAGCCGGAATCGAAGTTGGAACGGAAAAAGCATGGGAACTGTGCGAGAAGTACAAGATACCGCGCATGGTATTCGTTGCCGATATGGATATAGACGATGTTTCCTACAGACAGGTTGTACAGGATATGACAGACAAATACGGAAAGAAGATGGCTCCTTTTAACCTGCCTATCCGTGAGAATGAGAAGTTTGTGGGATATGTAAATGTAATTCAGGAGAAAGGATTCAAGTGGTCGGGAAAAGAAGTTGTTGAGTGCGAAGTTCCCGAGTACAATCTTCAGAATCTTAAGATATGCAGAGATACTCTGATTGAAACTGTAGCTGAGACTTCGGAAGAATTCATGGAAAGATACTTTAACGGTGAAACTTTCTCGGAGTCCGAGATAAGAGCCGCGGTAAGGACTAATGTATGCGACGGAAGTATTGTTCCCATTGAGATGGGATCGAGTACACTCTGTCAGGGTATCTACACACTTCTTGACGATATCGTAAAGTACATGCCAAGCCCTGAGAATCGTAAGATGGCAGGTATTAATACAAATACAAATGAGATATTTGAAGCAGACTTTGACTTTTCCAAGCCAAAGACAGCTTTTGTATTTAAGACTATGATCGATCCTTTCATAGGTAAGTATTCGCTTATAAAGGTAAGATCGGGTGTCCTTAAGCCCGACGACGTTATGTTCGTTGCGGATAAGGATATGGAAGTAAAGATAGGTAAGCTCTATGTTCTTCAGGGAAATAAGACAACTGAAGTTTCGGAGCTTCATGCAGGTGACCTTGGTGCGCTTCAGAAACTTGATGTTACGACGGGAGATACTCTTTCTACCAAGGGAACACCCATACAGTACGCTAAGATGGATATTTCCCAGCCTTATACTGTTATGAGATATCATGCGCAGAATAAGAGTGATATTGATAAGATTGCGCAGTCTCTGGCAAAGATAGCTGCGGAAGATCAGACTGTAAGGGTAGTCAATGACGCAGAGAACCGTCAGACACTCCTTTACGGAATGGGCGATATGCACCTTGAGGTTATCCAGAGTAAGTTAAAGAATGTATATAAGGTTGATATCGACCTGACAAAGCCCAAGGTTGCGTTCAGAGAAACAATCAGAAAGAATTCCGATGTGGAATACAAATATAAGAAGCAGACGGGTGGCCACGGACAGTACGGGCACGTTAAGATGCGCTTTGAGCCTCTTGGAGATCCAACTGTTTCTTATACCTTCGATCAGGAAGTTGTAGGCGGAGCTGTTCCTAAGAACTTCTTCCCTGCAGTTGAAAAAGGAATCGCAGAGTCTGTTCAGAGAGGCCCTCTTGCGGCCTATCCGGTTGTCGGCGTTAAGGCAACTCTTTATGACGGATCGTATCATCCTGTTGATTCGTCCGAGATGGCATTTAAGGTTGCTGCATCAAATGCCTTCAAAAAAGGCTTTATGGATGCAACTCCCGTCCTTCTTGAGCCTATAGTATCTCTTAAAGTTACGGTTCCCGAAAACTATACAGGTGACGTAATGGGTGATCTTAACAAGAGAAGAGGCAGAGTGCTTGGAATGAATCCATCGCTTACGGGCAAGCAGGTTATTGAAGCTGAGATTCCTCAGATGGAACTCTATGGCTATTGCACACAGCTTCGCTCAATGACCGGCGGAAGCGGAGAGTACGAGTATACATTTAACAGATATGAGCAGGCACCTTCGGATGTTCAGGCAAAAGAAGTTGAGGCAAGAGCAGAAAAGGTTGCTGCTGCAAATGCAGAAGAATAAAATTGGTATTTTACATTAATTAAAATAAGAGCGCGAAATCTTAAGTTTTAAACAGACTTGGGAGGTCGCGCTTTTTGTTTCCGGTTGGGCAGGTACGCTGAAACGGTTTTGTAATTAATTATTAACAAAAATGACGGCTCGGAAATGTATAGATTGAACGAAAATGATTAAGTGTGATCATTTGTGATTGAATATGATTGCAAATTGATTTTTTGAGTGCTATATTTTAATTAGAAAATCACAAATTAACATTTTTGCTCAAGGAGATTATGAATGCTGACTGAAGAGAGAAGAGCACGTATTGTTGATATTGTAAATGAAAAGAAAGCTGTTTCCGTTAATGAGCTGATCGAGCTTTTGGATACATCTGCAGCTACCATCAGACGAGATATAAGTGCGCTTGATCGTTCGCGTAAGCTTATAAAGGTCTTTGGCGGCGCGACTGCACTTGCTTCAAGGAATGTTGATACCAAAGAAGATGCGGTAAAGATGAAAGTTCAAAGGAATGTGCGGGAGAAGGATGCGATAAGCAAATTCGCTGCAGAGCTCATTGAGGATGACGATTTTGTCTATATCGACGCGGGCACGACAACACTGGCAATGATCGAGTATTTAACAAATCACAATGCAAAATACATAACAAACGGTGTTGTACACGCAAGACGTCTTATGGACAAAGGCTTTGAGACGATAATGATCGGAGGAAGACTCAAGGCTTCAACGGAAGCGGCGGTCGGAACCGATTGCGTTGAGTTTATTCGCAAATATCATTTTACGAAGGCTTTTATGGGTACAAACGGAATTTCAGTTCACGCAGGATTCACAACACCGGATGTTGACGAAGCGATGATCAAGACAGCGGCTATCAAGCATGCTTACAGGTCATATGTACTTGCAGATCATACCAAGTTTGACAAAGTCAATTCCGTGACTTTTGCAGACATAAAGGAATGCAGCGTTATTACAGACAGACTTACGGCAAAAGAGTATGTGAATCATACAGAGGTATTTATCTGTTGCAAGTAAAGATGGAGGGATATTGATGATTTATACGGTTACTTTTAATCCCGCGCTTGATTATGTGGTCAGAATGAACGGGGAATTGCAACCCGGCATGACAAACCGTTCTACCAGTGAGGAGTTCTACTACGGCGGGAAGGGCATAAATGTATCCATGGTATTGGCGGAACTTGGATTTAAGAGTACGGCTTTAGGATTTGTGGCAGGCTTTATAGGACGCGCCATTGATGAAGGCGTTAAGGCAGCAGGCATTGACACCGATTTCATTCAGCTTAAGGAAGGAATCTCCCGGGTCAATGTCAAGATTAAGGCAGTAGCGGAAACAGAGATAAACGCTCAGGGTCCTAAGATCAGTGATGAGGCGCAAAAAGAGCTTTTTGACAAGCTCTCGAGACTCAAAGAAGGCGATCTTTTGATACTGGCGGGATCTATCCCCAGCTCGCTTCCGGACGATGTATATGAAAAAATTCTTTCTATGCTCGACGGTAGGGGAATAGAGTTTGTTGTTGATGCGACAAAAGATCTGCTCACAAATGTTCTTAAGTATCATCCGTTTCTCATTAAGCCGAATAATTTCGAACTTGGTGAGATCATAGGAAAAACACTTGAAACGGATGATGATATATACGAAGGCGCGGTCAGTCTTCAGAAGATGGGAGCAAGAAATGTTCTTATCTCTATGGCGGGAGACGGAGCGATGCTGGTTGACGAAAACGGCTTGAAATATCGCATCGGAGTTCCGAAAGGAACAGTCAGAAATTCAGTCGGTGCGGGAGATTCTATGGTGGCAGGTTTTGTGGCAGGGTACTTAAAAACAAAAGACTACGAGACTGCATTAAAAATGGGAACGGCTGCAGGTTCTGCAACGGCATTTTCGGATGGCCTTGCAACAGCTGCAGATATAGAGAAGGTTTTAAAAAACATGTAATTTTTTAGGAGGTATTATGAGGATTACAGAGTTTATCGATCCTAGGGGGATCAAGCTTCAGGCAAAGGTGTCTGATCAGAATGACGCAATCGATCAGCTTATCGCACTTCACGAGTCAGCCGGAAATCTTAAGGATGTTGCAGGATTTAAGAAAGCAATCCTTGAGCGTGAGGCTAAGGGCTCAACAGCAATCGGAAACGGAATCGCAGTACCGCACGGAAAATCTGCATCGGTAAAAAAGGCAGGTCTTGTTGCAATAACTTGTCCCGACGGAGTGGATTACAAAGCACTTGACGGAAAGCCGAGCAATCTTTTGTTTATGATCGCAGCACCGGAAAATGGTGCAGATACACATCTTGAAGTTCTTTCAAAACTTATGGGAATGTTAATGGACGGAGAATTTTGTAAGAAACTTGTCGGAGCAGAATCTGTAGATGAGTTCCTTGAGCTTATCGACTCCAAAGAAACGGAGAAAGATGCGCAGAATGGTGCGGCAAAGTCCGAAGCACCTTCTAAGGCAGGTAAGAAGATTGTTGCGGTTACAGCTTGTCCTACGGGTATAGCACATACATTTATGGCTGCAGAGGCACTTGAGCTCAAGGCAAAAGAGCTTGGAATTACTTTCAGGGTTGAAAAAGACGGCTCAGGCGGAGCAAAGGATCCTCTTACAGCAAAAGAGATAGAAGAAGCGGATGCAGTAATTGTCGCATGTGACAAGAATATAGAGATGGGACAGTTTGACGGCAAGAAGGTTGTTATGGCTTCAACAAAAGAAGCTATTCACACACCTGAAAAACTTTTCGAAAAAGTTGAGACAGCTTCTGTATATCATCATTCCGGAAAGGTTACAAAAAAGAGCGATGATGCCAATGAATCGATTGGAAGAAAGCTTT
>JAEEGJ010029259.1_pt1 | contig 10884 bp, 7 predicted proteins | sample 8958761 | NCBI WGS metagenome assembly JAEEGJ01 (sample SAMN16246546, study PRJNA631951) | gut metagenome | biome: gut microbiome; feature: rumen; material: RS-attached | host: Bos | place: Iran: Karaj | collected 2018-10
CACCTCTGTATTGCTATCAAGACTTGAATACTCCGGAAGCTACGAAGGCTTTCGGAGTATTTTGTTGTTGCAGTTAACCCTTGCAGATGAGTTTACCTTTTTCGTCGATTTGACACATAGGATTGGAGACACGAATTAATTGTAATAATTGAATATGAAAAAGAAAACAATCCTAATTACTTTGGCTGTGGTACTTTCGGCCATCTTCGGTGTAATCTTTGCCTACGGACCGAATCCGGATATCGAGAAACTGAAGGAGGGTGATGTGATATTCCATGCGAGTGATTCACGACAGGCGCCGATGCTTCGTCTGGCTACAGCTTCACCTATCACGCATTGTGGCATCGTCATCGAGAAGGGGGGGAAGCTCTATGTGCTGGAAGCTGAGGGGAAGGTGCAACTGACACCCATACAGACGTTCATCAACCGCGGCATTGGCAAAACCTATTGTGTGCGCCGACCGAAGAACGAGCTTAAAGGTAGGGTAAAATACAAGGGGTATCTGGGAATCCCGTATGACATGGCCTTCAAGTTCAAGAACAAGAAATACTATTGTTCGGAACTGGTCTATGACATCTACAAGGATCAGTTCGACATCAAGATTTGCGAACCTCGTCCGCTCAGTGACTACCATACGCTGGGACTGGAGAAGGAGATCAAGCGAAGGGGCATGAAGATGGATCAGCTCATGGTGGCTCCTTCTGACTTGATGAATGCTGATTGCTTTGAGGTGATAAGATAAAGTTTGGACTTGAAACTGAGAAAGGCGAAAAAATAAGAAAAAAAGCTTATTGAAAGGTGTAGGTGCGGAGCACCGGTTGCTGAAATGACATGGATGCCTCTGTGAATACAAGCATTCCCAGTTGCATCCTTGTCCTTCCAGGGCACGGCCTTGCCGTGCTACACCTTTCAAAAAGAGAAAAAACCTCCAATTTCTGGAGGTGAAAAAAGCCTGCGGCAGAATAGCCATACGGGTTCAGAGATTTTAGATGTAGAAGGCGAAAAATAGGCATGAAAGAATGAAGAGCAAAAATGAAGCTCTGACGTATATGGATAGTTTGTCAGCTGAAAGCATGCTTTCTTCTGCCAATCTCTCCACATCCGTCACCCTCCGGGTTATTCATTCTTCCATGCCGAAAATCGCTATCGCAGAAAAATGAGTTTTAAAATATTTGATTGACCTTTAGGTTTAACGTTAATGACCGTATAATTAACCGTTAATGACCATTAATGATTGTAGAAATAAAAGAGCAGTTCCGATGAGGAATTCGCTCTTTTTTGTTATGTGATGAAGAGGAATTGCTTTTATAGAGAATCGATGTCTTCTCGACTCATACCTGTAATTCGGCTAATCTCTTCTGTTTCGTATCCGCGCTTTTTCATTCTCTCTGCTATCTGGACAAGATTTTTATGAGTAGCGGTTTCTGATATTACTACATCATTTTTCTCCCATTCGTCCCAATCTGTTTCGGACAAATATGTGGCAACTTGTTCGCGGAGAGGCGTCAGGTCTTCTTGAATAACCTTTAAAACTGCATCTGGGTCAATCTGGTAATAGTCATGCACAAGAACGTGGCGCATCTTCGCGATAAATTCCCAAGGAGTCTCGGGATGCTCACGGCAGAATGCACGGGTCAATTTGTAAGATGCTTCACCTATAATCTCAATGTTCTTGACAATGCCATAATACTTTAGGCTGTCAGCTACAAGCTCCTCACTGGTTTTATAATCTGAATTGTTGAGGATGCGGTCTAACGCTTCAACAATATGCTCCAGACGGTCACGGTCTCTAACGGGTTCTCTCATAAATCAATATCCTGTCTTGGTTTACACTCTCTCTAATTCTCGGACGAAGCATCTTTTCGGGAACGATATCCACAGGACGATCAAGAATTTTCTCAAGTTCGCAAATCATTGCAGCATGCTTCAGCAGGCTTACACCTCCTTCATCAAACTGCACAAGGATATCGACGTCGCTCAATGGGGTCTCTTCGCCACGAGCGAACGAGCCAAAAAGCCATGCTCTTTGGATGGGTTGGCTCTTGAAATAGTCGGCTATTGCCTTATTCATGGATTGCGTACTCATATACTCTTCGTTTACATTTGATGGTGCAAAGATACGAGATTTCTTTGACTTGACCAAAATTTTTGATAAAAAAAAGCAGAAATGAGGATGGGTAACCGCCGAAAGTGGCTCGAGGGGAGACTTGAGAATATTTCTTTGCTGCATTCAAGACAAATGTCACGGACGCCCCAGGTCTATTTACTTTTATCGTTAATGACCGTATAATGGACGTTAATGAATTCGTTAATGATTTGAGTTTACCTTTATGTGAATTTGACACATATAGTTGCAAGCCCCAAATGGGGAAAAATAAAAAACTAAAAACAAAAGTTATGATGACACAAAAAGAAACAGTGAACCAAACGATGGGTGAGAATGATTGGAAGGAGATTATTGCGGATTGCCTCGATACTCTTCGGAATGACAATTGGGAGGAACGAAGCGAACAGATCCTCTTGCATGAGGTTCCGTCGGAGTGTGAGGGCTCGCTCATCGGTGGGCTTGATGAACTGGCGAAAACGGACAGTAACAATGCCTATTGGCCTCATTTTATGGGGCGATACTATCTGAATCAAGGCAGATATGACGAGGCTGTCATATGGTTCGAAGAGGCGTTCAAACGCAATAGCCATGCTACAGAGTTGGCATATCTGGCCTACGCATGCCACAGGGCAAGGAGATACTGTACTGCCCGTTATTACGGGATGAAGGCTGCTACCATGGAACCGACGAATGACTATGCACAACGTGTTTATGCTCATTTGTGGATAGAGACCGAATACTTCAAAGATGCAAGGATAGTCATGGAAGAGTATCTGCCCTACAAACCGTACGATCCTGCCATCCATCAACTGCTTGCCGAGGCTTTGCGTTGCGAAGGCGACCTCGAAAAGGCGTTGCTACATGCTGAGGAGGCCATCTCCCTTGCACCAGAAGTGGCCGTGACATACTTTACGCGTGCTGAGATACTGCATGACCTGGGACGTGAGGACGAAGAAAAACTCGACTTGGAACACACCCTGGATTTGCTGGCGATAGCGGAAGATGGGTACATTGACCTGCGCTACCTGACACTGATGATGTTGGGGCGAACAGATGAGGCATGGAAGGAATTGGCGAAGGGAGAAACGACGTGTGCCCACCAGCCCGACTATCAACTTTACAAGGCATTGAGCCTTGCCATCGATGGACGTTCGGATGAAGCCCTTGAAATGCTGAGGAATGCCTTTCACGACGGATTGATCAAATTCAATATGGTGAAGGACAGGCCCTTGTTCAAGCCGTTGCGCGAAGTGGCTGGTGCGATGGAGGCCATCAAAAAGGCTGAAATATGGTACTATGCGAAGCTCGGTCAGGAATCGCTGGACAAAGAGTCGAGCACTATATGGAGCAATATACCTTATAAACGTGATGGAGATCGCCTGCTGATTGAAGGCGAGGTGAATGATGTGCCGCTGCCTATGGTCATCGACTGGGGAAGCTACGAGAACACCATCTCGGCGGCACAAGCGGCCTCGCTACTTGCTGCCTCGGATGAACTCAAGACAGGAACGGTGGTAAATCTGCGAAGCGTGAATCTGGGTGGTCAGGTCTTCGATGACGTTCGCGCCACTGTAGTTGACGATGAGGATGCTCCACTTGTGCTGGGCCAAGCAATGTGGATGAGAATCATGATGATCTACGATGCCGAGGAGGAGAGCATCATCAGTATCTCAAAAGAATTCAACGTCTATGGCATAAATGAACTTTACTGCCTGGCATTGGCTAAGAATGACTATCAGCACGATCTGGAAGGTAGTGCGGACGTGTATGATATCATCTATGAGATGAGCCCTACTGCGGAGAATGCCTACAGAGCAGGATATCAAAACATGCTGGTCGGCAGGCAGGACAAGGTGATTGAAATCGTTGACAAGGCCTTGGCAAACCTGGACCAAAGCACAGACGAAGACCAGGGACAAATGGCCTATTGGCTGCTCCGAATGAAAATGATGGCACTGCTACATGCAGGTCGCTTCGAGGAAGGCATTACCATCGCAAGGATACGGGAGAAGATTGACCCTACCGACTCGAACCCTCAGCACATGCAAGGATGGGCGTTGAGGAACATGGACCGGCTGGAGGAGGCTGAAGAGGTACTGCTGCGTGCAAATGCGTCGGATGAGGGAACTGTCATCGTACAAGATGAATTGGGTATGGTCTATCGAAAGATGGGCAAGCAGCAGCAAGCCAAAGAAGCCTTCGAAAAGGCCGCCGGATTACCAACCTCGATATATAATGTCATGCACAAGGCCGAAGCCTTGATGCATCTGGGCCGTGTAGAGAAGTGTCGGGATGTCCTGGCACAGGGCTGTGTGTGGGCTGAATCGGAAGAAATGGATACATTGAGCCGAGCCAACATTTTCGTCAACGCTGCACTGATCTATGCAGGAATAGGAGACGTGGATGTTGCCGAGCACTGCCTAAAGCGTTCGGTAGATATCACTCCTGTGATTTTCCAAAGCATTCGATGGATGGACGAACGTGACGTGCTCCGCAGTCTTCCATGCTTTGAGCAAATGGCTGAAAAGTACTGGAACAAAGGTGTCAAGGAAGATTCACACGTATAGTTGGAACACCACGTGGTCATTCTTTTCCATCCTGAGCCTGATGCCTTCGAAGATGCCCTTATGATCCTCATTCAATTGGTCGAACGGTATGGAGTCGAGTACTTGACGGCACTCTTGCATCATGTTCGCTTCTCGGTACAACTCTGCCTTCATCAATAGATCTGCCGCTTTGTTCCAATTGAACGAATCGATAAATTCGACAACGGTTTTCGAGAAGAACTCAAAATCTTCGTCTGAAGGTTGAGGGGCTTCCTTGCTTCTATGGAAATAGTCGTTGTAGGAATGGATTAACCAGAATCGAAGATTATTGAGTGTCTTGTCATCCACACCTTCTGCCTGAAACTGGGCGTATGCTTCTTTCCACTCAGGGAAGGTCAGTTCGCCAAGAGCGAATGAGTGGCTGTTAACTTCTCCGCACCTATTCTTTACTTCCTCATAATATTTTCCGCAGCTGGGGCATTTCTGCACTGGAGATACCATAGGAAGCATTGGCGCAATCCTTCTGTTATCGGACCAATAGGTGGCACCGAAGGTATTCCCCGAAAGCATTGTAAACAGGTCTTTCTTTGTCCCGCAATAAGGGCACTTCACGATTTTAGCATTTCCTGGAATCATAGTCTGTTCTTTTTGATTAAACTTTTGGATTAAATTTTTGTTGGTGCAAAATTAGGACCAAAAATTTGGATTGTCAAGATGCATGGGGGATTTTTAACGTTAATGACCGTATAATGAGCCGTTAATTACCATTAATGATAATAATATGAGAAAAAAAAGCTTTTTGAAAGGTGTAGGTGCGGAGCACCGTATGCTGATAAGCGTTGTATGCAGGTGTGAATGCGAGCATTCCCATCTACATACATCACTTTTCAGCGCACGGCCTTGCCGTGCTGCACCTTTCAAAAAGAGAAAAAGACCTCCAATTTTTGGAGGTGAAAAAAGCCTGCGGCAGAATAGCCAAAAGATCCCGATTTTCTTGTCACGAATTGGAGAATTATAGGAATAGGAGCATCAAGCATCGTACCAGGTCTTTACGGAGGCTGTCGATGAGCAGTTGCTTGCGACGCTTCACGGTGCTTTCGCTGACATTGAGGCGCTGTGCGACTTCGGAGATTGTGAGGCCTTGCTCGAAATTGAGCTCGAAGATCTGACGCAGTTCTTCGGGAAGGGCATCTATGGCATGAAAGAGATTGGCGAGTGTCTCCTGTTCGATGAGGTCAAGCTGGAGGTCGTCGCTTGCTTCGGTAGAGACATTGAGCGTCTGGTCGGCATAATTGAGGCGTGCCTCTTCGTGGCGCAGGAGAGAGATGATGCGATTGTGCAGCGAGGCATAAAGCATTGAACGCAGATGCTGAGGGGAAGAAATCGTCTGACGCTTGAGATAGACGGCAAAGATGACATCCTGGACACAGTCTTCGGCAAGGAAACCATACTCCACGCCCAAGTGTCGGCCTGCATAGGAAAGCAGTCCGGGATAGACTTCATAATAGAAGACCATCATCTGGCCTTGGATGAAGGAGTGATAGGCCGACAGGGTAATTTCCATATTCGAATGTGGGCAATTTTTGTCCTTGGCGCTGCAAAACTATGTATTTTTTTCGAAATAAAAAAACTTTTGTAAACAAAATTGCGAAATTTGTGACCTTTTAGCAGTAAGTTTGCGTAATAGATAATAAAGATTGATAGAATATGCAGAGTGATTTGAATAATCTTATTGCGGAACTCCTCGACAAGAGTATCCTGGGAGTGCTTACCGAAGAGGAGCGTCGGCGCCTGGAAGAGTGGCGCAAGGCGAAGCCTGAACATGAAGCACTGTATCAGCGCCTGCACGACAAGGAATATCTTCGCAAGGAGTATCTGAGGCGGCAGAGAGTTGACGTGACGCGTCCGCTGAATGATATGAAGCGCCGTATTGCTGAAGAATCCATCACGAAGAGAGGCCGTGCAGCTTCTCCACTTCGCCGATGGCTGAATGCAGCGGCTGCCGTCGTGCTAATTGCAGTGCTGGGTGGAGCGGGCTACTATATATATAATAATGTGAGTGAAGAAGTGGTGGCCGAGTCGAGCAGCGCGTTACATCCAGGAGAGACCCTGGCCTATCTGACCAATTCGAACGGAGAGCAGATCGAGCTGCATGCGAATGCAGCTGCCGAGGAGATGCAAGAGGAGCATCGTGGGAGCGAGCCGATGGCTGATGCATCGGTCAAGCGGAAGCAGGAAGCTCGGAGCGAGCGTCTGAACTACCTGGATATCCCACGAGGGGCTGAGTTCCAGATTACCCTTGAGGATAGTACCATCGTCTGGCTCAATTCGGAGTCACAACTGGTCTATCCTGATGAATTCGGTGTGGAGGAGCGACGCGTGAAGGTCAATGGCGAGGCTTATTTCAAGGTAGCTAAAAACGATTCGAAGCCGTTCTATGTGGAGACGGACGAGCAAGTGGTGCGCGTCTATGGCACGGAATTCAATGTGCGCAGTTATCCTGAGGAATACACCATCGAGACGACCCTAGTGGAGGGAAGTATCGAACTGGCCCGCATGGACAATCTGCAGAACAGTATCCTGCTCACTCCCGGACGACAGGTACAGCTCAACAGGGAAACCCTCGAAGCCACTGTCAGACCTGTACAGACGGATGTGGTCACTTCGTGGCGTACGGGAAGATTCGTCTTCGAGAACCAGAACCTTGAGCAGATCATGCGCGACCTGGCACGCTGGTACAATTTCGAGTTCGAGTTTGTGGATACCAAGGCTGCGGATATGCTCTTCATGGGCTCGGTGCCAAGATATGCGGACTTCAATACCGTGCTTTCGATATTGGAGAAATCTGGAGGCCTCAAGTTTGACGTGAGTGGAACAAAGGTAGTCATCAGCACACTAAAGCACAATAATGAATAAACTAAAACACCGTTTCCGGGCCTTCGGCCTGATACTGGTATTGTGGGCCAGTGCCTTTGTGGCATCGGGTCAGAATTACAGTGTCAACTACAATTCGCAGAGCATCGAGCAAATCATCCGGGATCTGCGCGACAAGACCCACTATGAGTTCGTCTATCAGAAGCAAGTTACCCTCGGCCAGCCTTTGATGAGTCTGAAGGTCGAGGATGTCAGTCTGGATGCCTTGTTGAATATGATCTTCACCGAACACTTCGGCCTGGAGTACGAGGTGGTGGACAAGAGCATCATCCTGCGTAAGCCCGACCATCGCAAGCCCATTACCCTAAGGGGGCGCGTAATGGATCATCAGCGTGAACCCCTGGCCGGAGCGACGGTCTATGTGCGCGAAACGCGCAGGGGATCGGTGGCCGACGAGAACGGCGACTTCGAAATACAGATTGTGCGTGGCCAAACCCTCTCGATCAGTTACCTTGGTTTCGAAACACAAGAGATGAAGTACACGGGCTTCAACGATGTGGAGATACTGCTCAACTATGATGCCAAGAATACGCTTGAGGACGTTGTGGTGACGGGTATCTTCCAGAAGGCGAAGGAGAGTTATACGGGATCGGTATCCACCATCTCGTCGGACCAGATAGAACTCTATGCGGGCCAGAACCTACTGCAGACGCTCAAGAACATCGATGCCTCGATCAGCTTCGGTGTGGACAACCTGGCCGGTTCGAACCCGAATCGTCTGCCGCAACTCAACATCCGTGGCAACTCGTCGCTGCCTACCTCGGTGGAGGAATATAACGAGGGCAACAAGAACAATCCGAACTCTCCGCTCATCATCCTCGATGGTTTCGAAATCTCATTGACCAAACTGATGGACTACAATGACGAGGAGATCCAAAGCATCAATATCCTGAAGGACGCTTCGGCTACAGCCATCTACGGAAGCCGTGGCGCCAATGGCGTCATCGTGGTGACCACCAAGAAACCCGAGGCAGGCAAGCTGAAGATCAACCTTGAGGCTGGCACAACGATCGAGATACCAGACCTGTCGTCGTACCACCTGCTCAATGCGGCCGAGAAGCTGGAGGTGGAACGTCGTGCAGGGCTCTATGACTATCCTGCCACGATGTCGGGCAACGAACTCCTCTACCGTGAGGCCTACAACAATCGACTGCGTGACGTGCTGAGCGGGACAGACACCGACTGGCTGAGTGTGCCCCTGCGCAATGGTGTGGGCCAGTCGTACAAGCTGCGCCTCGAAGGTGGCTCGAAGGAGTTCCGCTGGGCCACTTCGCTCAGCTACAAGGACGTGGAGGGCGCAATGAAGGGCTCGACACGCAAGACCTTCAACGGCACCATCACGCTGATGTACCAGCTCGGCAAGGTGCTCTTCCGCAACTACACCTCGGTGGGATACAATCGCTCGAAGGAGTCGAACTACGGCGACTATTCGAACTATGTGAACCAGCAGCCCTACAATGCACCCTACGACCATGAGGGACATCTGGTGCGCTTCTTCCCCGCCTTCATCAAGAACTACAGCAAGCCACAGAATCCACTCTACGATGCTTCGCTCAACAGCTTCGACAAGACCGGATATCAGGAGGTGAGCGACCAGTTCGCCATCGAATGGAATATCCTCAAGGAACTCAACATGCGCGCTCAGTTCGGCATCTCGCGCAACGAGCATACCTCGGACTACTTCCTGCCTGCAGAGCACAGCTACTTCACGGTCGATAATGTGGACGAATATTCGACCGACGAGGGCATCCTGCGCCGTGGCCTCTACCGCTACGGCAACTCGACGAGCATTGACCTCAATGCAGAAGTGACCCTCTACTACAACAAGCTTCTGGCCGACAAGCATTCGCTCTATGCGGGCATTGACTGGAGCCTGATCACAAACCAGACGGATGCCTTCAATGTGGCTCTCGAGGGTTTCACCAACGACGACATGGCCAACATTGCCAATGCACGACAGTATGCCGAGAACGAGATGCCCTCGGGCTCGAACTTCAAGACGCACCAGTTCGGCCTGACAGGCAACATCAACTATACCTACGACAACCGCTACTACCTCGACCTCTCGTATCGTGTGGATGGCTCTTCGGCCTATGGCGCCAACAAGAAGTATGCCCCGTTCTGGAGCGTAGGCACGGGCTGGAACCTGCACCAGGAGAAGTGGCTCAAGAATCATCGCGTCATCTCGACGCTCCGACTCAAGGCCTCATATGGCGAAACGGGTGCTGCTACGGGCGCATCGACTACGGATGCCTATACCACCTATCGGTACGTGACCGACAATCGATACATGTCGTGGCTCGGCGCACAGCTTACTGGATGGGGCAACCCTAATCTGACATGGCAGAAGACAAAGGAGACGAACGTGGGCTTGGAATTCAGCCTCTGGCGCAATCGCATCAAGGGTTCGCTGGACTGGTACACCAAGCGCACCTCCAACCTGCTCTCGTCGATGAATCTGCCCCTCTCGATGGGCTTTGCTAGCTATATGGCCAATGTAGGCGAGGTGAAGAACCATGGCTATGAAGCCATGCTGCAGGGCTATGTGGTGCGCAACCAATCGCAAAGGCTGAACGTGATGCTTACGGCCCAGTTGGTCTATAACAAGAATGAGATCACGAAATTGAGCGAGGCCATCAAGGCTCAGAACGATGCCTATCTGCAGCAGGCCGAGGCCAATGACGGTTCGTCGCTCGACATACAGCACCTCTTCTACGAGGGTAATCCCCAAAACGCCATCTATGCGGTCCGCAGTCTTGGCATTGACCCATCGACCGGTCGGGAAATCTATCTGGACCGCAATGGCAACATCAGCGACACCTGGAATGCCGCCGACAAGGTGTGCATGGGTTCGGCAGACCCCCTCTATCGCGGCAATGCCTCGGCCCTGGTGCAATGGCGAGACTGGCAGCTCAATGTGGCCTTCTACTATTATTGGGGCGGCAAGAGCTACAACTCTACATTACGCGACCGCGTGGAGGTCTCCAAGAATGCCCTGACAACGCGGAACGTGGATGAACGCGTATTGACGAGCCGATGGTACAAGGAAGGCGACGTGGTCTTCTTCAAGGCACTTTCGAACGAGACCACTCGCGCCACATCGCGCTATGTGATGGACAACAACGTGCTGGAGCTCTCGAGCGTTACACTCCAGTACAAACTGCACAACGACTGGCTCCAGACGCACTGCCGACAGCAGACCATCACCTTCGGTATCACAACCAATGATCTGGCGCACTGCGGCTCAATACGCATGAAACGTGGTACGAGTTACCCATACGCCCGCAGTCTGCAGGG
>JAEEGJ010029261.1_pt1 | contig 10883 bp, 7 predicted proteins | sample 8958761 | NCBI WGS metagenome assembly JAEEGJ01 (sample SAMN16246546, study PRJNA631951) | gut metagenome | biome: gut microbiome; feature: rumen; material: RS-attached | host: Bos | place: Iran: Karaj | collected 2018-10
AATCAAGGAATGTATTCAGGAGACGTTGCATCCCATGGGTGTCATGGTCGTGGTCGAGGCCCGACATCTGTGTATGCAGATGCGAGGCGTGGAATCGCAGAATGCCATGACCACCACTTCCGACTTCTGCGGCGCCTTCAACGAAATCAAAACACGACAGGAATTCCTCAGTTTAATCAAGGAAAAATAACAGTACGTGAAACGACTTTATATCTTATCCTCTATTTCTCTCATTGCATGCGGACTGCTGTCGGCGCAAACCGGTCCATCTGTCACCGCACAGCCGCAACAACTTTTTACGTCGAACACTGCCAAGTCCGCCCACCAGTTGCTGGAGCCGCGTGACTTGCAATATTGGCCAGAGGAGGATGGCATCGTTTGCATCAACGGTAAGAACCGTTTCACCCGTGCCCTGTATGGGCGTTGTGAAGCTGCCCGACTGGAGACTTCCGATGAGCCGGAGTTCGGTTTGTACATGCCCTATATGGGTGGAAACGTCCGTTTCGACATTGAACATACGGAGGTAAAGGCCATTTACGATGGCGTGAGTCGTGATTATGTCATCACGCTCCCCAAGAATATGCGTAAGGAGGCCGGCGCAGAGGCGTATGTCTTGATTACTGCCTATGCCCTTCAGGTACCTTCGGCCGGTGGCATCTGGCACATCGAAGGTAAGAACGTCAAGGAGGACGTGAAACTCCAGATGCGTTTCGGAGCTGCGAGCAATGCCTCGTTCAGTCGAAACGGCGACATGGGTGTCGATAAACCCGATTGCTTCGACTTCACTCTTGACAAGTGTGTCGGCAATGACTATACGTTGGACGAGAAGTTGGCAACCTTCTCGCTGTCCTATGGCAAGGGTAGCAAACGTGGTGAGCGTCAAGTGTTTGGACAAGCCTCACCGTGTGTGCAGCTGGCTTTGGCCGAAGCGAAATCGTCGAAGGGACAGACCGTCCACTACTTGACGGGACAGTTCCCGTTGGACCAACCGACCCTCTTTGCCATCGGCAACAAGACCGACACGCTCTGTCCCTTGCAGACCATGTTGCTGGAGAGCGAGAGTGTGGCCTGTGCTTTGGTCGCCGACTACGAAGTGATGACACCCGACGAGATGATCAATCCGTTGGAATATGTCCTGCCGGCTGCTGCCAACGGCATCTGGGATGAGGCTCAGGGCGTTTGGCAACATGGCGCTATTGGTTGGCGAATCTCTTTGCCCGGTTGGCGTGCCGCCTATGTGGGCGACGTGATGGGTTGGCAGGATCGCCAGTTGCGTCACTTCCTCGGCTATGCCGCTTCGCAGATTGTCAACGTGACGGCGGACAAGTCGATACCGGTCTTGGACCCTGCCAAGAACAAGGCGCGTGCCACCGAGAAGATTGGTAATCCGATGTTTACGACGGGTTACATTGGCCGATATCCTAACAACGCCAAGAAGATCAACCATTACGACATGAACCTGGTCTTCATCGACGAGTTGCTTTGGCACTTGCGTTGGAGCGGAGACTTGGAAGAGGCTCGTGCATTCTGGCCCGTCATCAAACGTCACTTGGCGTGGGAAAAACGAGTCTATGACCCTGATAATGACGGTCTTTATGATGCCTACTGTTGTATATGGGCGAGTGATGGCCTCTATTATAATGGAGGTGCCGTGACCCATAGTTCGGCCTATAACCTGAGGGCCAACCGCGAGGCAGCCAAGATTGGTCGGTTGTTGGGCGACGTTGCTGCCGCCGAGCAGTATGCCGCTGAGGCTCAGAAGATTCAGCAAGCCATGGACCGAGAACTCTGGTTGGAGGACGAGGGCGTCTGGGCCGAGTGCAAGGATGCACATGGTTTGAAGCGTCAGCACAAGAACCCCGCGCTGTGGACGGTCTATCATGCCATTGATAGTGAGGTAGGTACGCCCGAACAACGTCGCCGCGCCGTGCAATGGGTGGAGCAGAACATCCCTCACATTGATGTGCGCGTGAACAATGATAATCGTTTCGATGGATTGCACACGTTGAGCACCACCAGTTGGCAACCCTATGGTTGGTCCATCAACAACGTGGCGTTGGCCGAAGAGATGCACACCGCTTTGGCTTTTTGGCAAGCAGGTTGCGCCGACGAGGCATACCGCCTCTTCAAGGGAGCTTTGGTCGATGGTATGTACCTGGGTCGTAGTCCTGGCAACATAGGTCAGATTTCCTACTACGATGCCGCTCGTGGCGAGTGCTATCGCGACTTCGGTGACCCCGTGGGCATCACCTGTCGCACGTTGGTACAGGGTCTGATTGGCATCCAGCCCGATTTCCTGTCGGATGTGTTGACCCTTCGTCCGGGATTCCCGTCGGCTTGGGACGGCAAGGAGGTTTCTTTCTCCAGTCCCGACTACGAGTTCCGACGTTCCTATCGAGGCGACACGGCAGTTTGGTTCTTCCAGGGACAAGGTTCTTTTGCCGAACGCTATGACAGTATTGTCCTGCACGTATCGGGTCCGTATGCCCTGGAGGGTGAATTGGCCGATGCGTCGGGTGTGAAAGTGGTTCGTGAAGAGCGAGTTACGTTGTCCGCAGCGGCGCCAAAGAGTGCTCCTGTAGAGTTGGAGGTCAAGGCTTCGGATTGCCAATATACCGACCCCAATACGTTGGATTTCACGACGATGACCCCCGTGCCGGGCATTGCCAAGAAGCACAACCTCAAGGTGGCTGATATTTTCCACCAGACGTACCTCTACAAGGGGGACAAGATGCAGCGCGTCACGTTGCGCATGCCGCTGCATGGTATGGGCGAATGGTGTCATCCAACGGATACTTTCGCCGTGAGCAATGCCTTGGGTCTGAAAGCCGCCTTCACTTCGCAATGGAAGAACTTCCCGAACAAGTTGACCTTCAAGTTGCCAAAACAGGCCGGCAAGAGGCTGCTTCTAAAGACGGTAGGTACCACCAACCCGATGCAGAGTCGCATAGCCAATGGTATCTTGCGTGTCCGTTATGCCGACGGTACGCAGCAGGAACTGGTGTTGGAGAACCCCATCAACTGGTGGCCTATCGAACAAGACTTGGTGCAGGGACTGCCTTCGTTCTACCTCAAGAGTTTCCAGAACGACGTGGAACCGCCCTATCGTATGAGTCTGGCCACAGGCAAGTTCTATAAACCTGCTGCCAACCGTATCAACGCCGCCACGGAAGGTGGTGCCGCTACGTTGATCGAGTTGAAGTTGGACCCGAAGAAGGTGCTCAAATCGTTGGAGTTGGAATGTTTGTCCAATGACATTGTGATGGGTATCATCGATGCTTACATACAACCGTAATCGCCCCAAAATGATTCTGGAGTCCTCGATGAATGCTCCCGTGGATGCGTTTCCGTCGATTGTCTCCTATAATTTATAAAATGAGTGAGGGAAAAATTCTGAATTCCCTCCGAAGATTTGAATAAAATGCTTGGGAGAGACTTGATTCTTTCCCTCTAAAAAAGAAATGATTATGAACAGATTGCTTCTTGCTCTCTTGCTGCTGATCGGTAGCGTGGCAGAAAAGTCGGTTATTCAAGCAGCAGAACCTGTGCCAGTGCCTGCTTTCCCTGGCGCAGAAGGTTTTGGACGTTATACTCACGGTGGACGTGGGGGTAAGGTATATCATGTGACTACCTTGGAGGATAATGAACAGGAGGGTTCCTTCCGTTATGCCTGCACCCGTAAGGGGGCACGTATCATCGTCTTCGATGTGTGTGGAACCATCTATTTGAAGTCACAACTCAATGTGAACAACGACAGTTGCACCATTGCCGGTCAGACCGCTCCGGGCGATGGCATCTGCATTGCCGACTTCCCATTCTGTATTCGTGCCGACCAAGTCATCGTGCGCTATATGCGTTTCCGTTGTGGCAACCGCACCGTCAAGAAACAGGAGGGTGACTCCTTCTCGGCCATGGACCACAAGAACATCATCGTGGACCATTGCTCCATGTCGTGGTCGGTGGATGAGGCCTGTTCCTTCTATGGTTGTACCAACAGCACTTTGCAGTGGTGCATCATTGCCCAGAGTCTGGTCAATGCCGGTCACAGCAAGGGTTCGCATGGTTATGGTGGCAACTGGGGTGGCTCGGGTGCTACTTTTGCCCACAACCTGATGGCCCATCATGCCAACCGTATGCCTCGTATGAATCCCCGTGTTCACACTCAGGCGGACGAACGTATGGACTTGAGAAACAACGTCTTCTACAACTGGGGTGGCGATGGTTGCTTCGGTGGCGAGGCGATGGATGTAAACATCGTCAACAACTATTACAAGCCAGGTCCTGGTACCATCCGTGGTGCCGACCGTATCGCCATGCCAGGCATCCGTACTACCGCCTATTGCGCTGTGACCGAGTGGAATGACGACCATACGCCTGCCAAGGGTAACCATTGGTTGAAAACTTGGCACCGTTGGGGTCACTTCTATGTCAAGGGTAACTTCAATTCCAAGTATCCTGCCGTGACCTCAAACAACTGGTTGTTGGGTATCTCCAAGCAGATTGCTACCAGCGGCAATGACGGTACCGCTACGCCTACCACGTTGGACACTATCCAAGCTCGTCGTCCAATGGTTTTCCCTTACACGACTACCTGGAGTGCCGAAGAGGCCTACGAGCGTGTGCTCTCCTTTGCCGGTTGCTGCAAAGTGACCTACAAGCACAAGAACGAAGAGGGTACCAAGGGTTATGCCTTGAGTTGGGATTCATACGACAAGACAATCATCGAGGATGTCCGTAATGGTGCTGCCACTTATACAGGTCGCGATTCTCAGAGTGGTCTGTTGCAGACTCCTGGTTTCATCAATACGCAGAGTGAAGCGGGAGGTTGGCCTGTGCTCGTAGCTACCAAGACCGAGATTGCCCGCGCTTCGTCCGACCGTGACAAGGACGGTATTCCGGATTACTACGAGAAGAACTACTTCGGTGGTAATGTCAACCCCAATGCTCGTTGCAAGGTGGCAGGTTACACCCAGTATACCAACATGGATTACTACTTGGCCCGCTTGTGTCAGGACTTCGTGACCAACTTCGTTTCGTCCGAATACACCGTTGGCAACTCGGCAGGTAAGTTTGAGGCCCTCGGCAACGAGACGGGTCGATACAGCTTCTAAACTATTATATAAACTATATGACTCAACGTACGCTTGTCATTTTGAAACCCAGCTGCCTGATGCGCGGACTGGTAGGAGAGGTTACACAACGCTTCGAGCGTAAAGGTTTGCACCTGTGTGGCATGAAGATGTGCCAACTCACCGATGCTCAACTCTCGGAACATTATGCACATCTGGCTGGCAAACCTTTCTTCCAGCAGATCAAAGATGCCATGATGATTACTCCTGTCATCGTCTGCTGCTACGAGGGTATTGATGCGGTCGATGTGGTTCGTGCCCTGACGGGTTCTACCAATGGTCGAAAGGCTGCTCCTGGCACTATTCGTGGCGACTATTCGATGTCCTTCCAGGAGAATATCGTCCATGCCAGTGACAGTGTGGAGAATGCGGCTGTCGAGGTGGCACGCTTCTTCCAACCCGAAGAGTTGTTTGACTATGAAATGCCTTTGCGTCAGTTTACCTACGCTGCCGACGAAGTATGAGCCGCAAGATAGCGATAATCAACGATATATCGGGTTATGGCCGTTGTTCCATATCGGTCATCTTGCCCATTATCAGTCACTTAGGCGTACAGGGTTGTCCGTTGCCAACGGCTATCTTTTCCAACCATACGGGTTTCCCGTCGTTCTATTGTCAGGACTTCACCGACCACATGCCGGCCTACATTCGGGAGTGGAAGAAGCTGGATTTGCAGTTCGATGGCATCATGACCGGTTTCTTGGGTTCCGCCAAGCAGATCAGCATCGTCGAGGATTTCTTCCAGCAATTCGCTACCTCCAAGACGTTGGTTCTTGTCGATCCTGTCATGGGCGACAATGGTCATATCTATCCCACCTACACAGAGAAACTCTGTCGGGAGATGCGACGACTCATCGCCTATGCCGACATCATCACCCCTAACTTGACCGAAGCCTGTTTCCTGACGGGAACACGCTATCACGCCTCGGGTTGGCGACATGCCGAACTGGAAGCGTTGGCCAAGCGCCTCTTGGACATGGGCGCTAAGAAGTTGGTTATCACGGGCATCCACATGGGCAACGATAGTATCGGCAATGTCATCGCCAGTCAAGAGAATGACACGGTGGTCTATCAGCGTCAGTTGCAAGTGGAACATACGCGGTCGGGCACAGGCGACGTTTTTGCCGCCATTCTGGGAGCCGATGCCGTCAACGGAGTCGATTTCGAGTCGTCGTGCCGCCGTTCTAGCAAGTTCGTCCGCCAATGCCTGTTGGAGACCTTCAAGACCGATTCGACCTATAATACGGGAATTGACTTCGAGTCGCAACTCTATCGGCTGAAGGTTCGATGATTTAGATTGGCTAAAGCCTTAAAACTATGAATATTTCTGCATTCCTTGCCGAACACGATATCCGACCCACGGCGGGACGTATCTTGGTGTGGCGCTCGTTGCTCACCTTCGATTACGTTTTCGCCATTGCCGACTTGGAAGGAGTATTGCCTACGGTCGATCGCAGTACGTTGTTCCGCACCCTTACCCTTTTTGTGGAACATGGACTGCTCCAGACCGTCGATGATGGACGCGGACAAAAGAAGTATTGCCTGCACACGCATCGGCACGTGCATCTCACTTGTTCCATTTGTGGCAAGACAATCTGTATGGAGAATGTAGAAATCCCCGAAGTGCCTGTTCCTGAGGGCTTTGAGGTGCGACATGTGAGTTATGTTATTCAAGGAGTTTGCGCCCATTGCGCACATCGGTATGTCGATGGCCATGCGGCCGAGTGCTGTTGTCACAACCATTGAGTAGATAAAAGGAGAGGGGAACCCATCGGGTTCCCCTTAATCAATCCCAAGCCTCGGGTTCTCCTTAATCCCAAGCCTCCAGTTTGTCACTTTCTTCGGGCATTCGGTCGCGATGGAAGTGCGGCAGATGGTGTTTGTGAAGTTGAGACTTGTAGTCGTCCAATAGGAATCGGACTTTCGGGAAGAGGGCTGTGATAGCCACCAGGTTGAGGATGGTCATGAGAGCCATGGCCAAGTCAACGAACGAAAAAGCCGTCTGTAGGTCAACGAGAGAACCTACCATGATGACACCACCCGTGAAGACACGCAAGAGAAAAATGTATCGTTTCCTTTTGGTTATGAATCGGATATTCGTCTCGCCATAGAAATAATTGGCGATGATGGTGCTGTAGGCAAACAGGAAGATGGCCGCCGTGATGAAATAGCGACCCACGCTACCTATTTCGGCTTCCAGCGCCTCGGCGGTAAGCAGGATACCATCCTTGCCGCAATCGTATTTTCCCGAAATGATGATGATGAAAGCGGTGCAAGAGCATATCACGAGCGTATCCATAAAGACACCGAAGGCTTGCAGAAGTCCTTGGTTCACAGGATGTTCCGTGTCGGCAATGGCAGCCGCATTGGGAGCACTTCCTTCGCCCGCCTCGTTGCTGAACAGGCCACGTTTCACACCTTGCATCACCGCCACACCGACGCCGCCGCCCGCCACTTCGCGAATGCCCCAGGCATCGGCCAGAATGACCTCAAAGACATTCGGTAACTTCGTGATATTGACCGCGATGATATACAGCGCCAATGCCACGAACCCCAACGCCATGAACGGCACGACTATCGATGCGAAATGTGCAATACGACGAATGCCGCCGAAGACGACCAGCAGGGTTGCCACGGTGAGGACGATACCTACCGTCACTTTTCCGACCTGGAAGGTGTCGGCAATGCTGTCGCACAACGTGGTCGATTGGACCACTTGGTTGGCCAAGGCAAAGGTCAAGGTTATCAGGATGGCAAACAATATGCCCATCCAACGATGCCCCAGTCCCGTTTCCATGTAGTAGGCGGGTCCGCCATGAAAAGAATCTTCGCCCCGCCGTTTGTAGAGTTGCGCCAACGTCGATTCGACGAATGCCGTCGCCGCACCCAACACCGCCATCAGCCACATCCAGAACACCGATCCGGGTACGCCAACGAAGAGGGCACTGGCCACACCGGCCAGATTACCGGTGCCCACGCGACTGCTCAGGGCTACGGCAAAAGCCTGGAAAGCACCGATTTCGCCCTTCTTCGGTTTGAGGAAAAGGATGCGGAGCATCTGCCGTAACATCCTGAATTGCACGAACTTCAGTCGTATGGTAAACCACGTTGCGCATGCCACCAGCAAGGCAATGACCAGCAACCATACGTACCCGTTCACAGTATCGATCACTTCAATGATTCCGTTCATATCTTAAACTTCGGAGGATGAGACTTGACTGTTATAAACCCTTGATTCACTTCAATATCCACTTCCGCCCCCCCTTTACGTAGAGTTGGTTGGGCAATAGACCCCCCTGGCCGATGCGTCTGCCCGTCAGATCGAAAATCTCCTGCGGCAGAGAGTCGCTTTCATGCAGTTCGTCGATGCCCGAAACCTCCTCCTGGTGGTCATCTCGGTTGGTCAGATAGAGTTTGTCGATGTAGAGCGGCGTACCTCCCATGCTCCAGAAGCCGGCGATGTAGATGTGCGAGGGGTTCACTTTGACCGACGAGACACTGCCATTGATGGTGCGGTACATATTTTGCAGACGTACGACGATGGTGGTGTTTCGTTGGAAATTGTTCTCGTAGCACGAGGTCCAATAGTTGTTCTCGTCGAACATGCGGAACGACCAGTTGCTGTCGGCTGGCGTTTTCTTGAGTTTGATGACCAGATACTTCCATTGTGAGAGGTCCAATCCGTTGCTGAACTTCCATCCACCGAAGCCGTATCGACCCGTGATGAGACAACCCTCGCTGGCTGCGAAAGAGCCTGTCTCCCAAATACTTGGGTTGAAGGGCGCATTGGTCGATGGGAAGTAGAGCGTCTTGAGCGCCAGCGAGTCCTCGAACTGCCAGTCGGGGTCGGCATACTCCTTGAACCAACGGTAGATGGGGCGCGGACAAGCCTCCGGGTCGGTCAGGAAGGTCTTTCCGTCCGGAATCGAGTCAACGTATTTGGCCAGATGTTCCGGCCCCGTGAAGAGCATCCACGACACATTGCCCGTCTTATCCATGATGTACTTGAAGTTGGCACCGAAGCCGACACCACCTGCCACGCCCGTGGTGGCTTTGCCCCACGAGCAGTTGTAACTCTTTGGCGCCCAGTCCATTTCGGTCACCAGGATAGGGGCAATCTGAGCCACGGGAGCTACCTGCGTGTCCCAACCTGCCTGGAATTCGGCATAGCCGGCGCCCTTGGTGACCACTCCTTGCTCCACGCTGCCACCGTCGGCCTCACTGTCCGACCCGTACCAGCCTGGATAACAGTGCACTGCATATCCGATGTTCTCGCCCTGAATGGGGTATTTGGCATAGCCCGCATATTGCGACTGATAGCCCAACCCCGGTACCCAGAGGATGTTGTTGGCACCACAATGGCGGATGCTGTCCACGATGGCCTGGAAGTATTTGGTCATGTTCTTGTTGCTTCCGTCGCTCCACGAGGTGTATTGACCATCCGTGCCGAGGATGTTGACCGGTTCGTTGGCCAACTCGAACATGATGTAAGGGTTGTTCTTCAACTTCTTATGACTTGCCACGATGCCCCACACCTTGAGCAGGTATTTCTGGTAGGCATCACCGATGGCAATCTCCTTGGGGCACACTCCAGGTGGACGCATCACGACGTAGAGGCCTCGCTGGTTGGCATAGGTGGCCATCGGGATGAACACCTGGTCCAGATAGGTCTTGAACCGATTCACGTCGAAGGCCGAGATATCCTCTTCGCCCGTAGTCTGTTTGCCTGGTGTGTTGCTCCAATATGGGTCCATGTGCAGGCGCAACCAGTTCATCTCCCATCCGGCTTTCTGAATCTTGACGATGAGCGACTTGTTGTAGTAGAGGCATTGCTGGACATTGTAGTTGGTCCACTGGCTGCCCTGTTCGTTGAACCACGGGCTGTAGGTTTGTCCGAAGCCGTGCAGGTTGACGTGGTTGCCCAATGTGTCGCACAACCAGCGTCCCTCAATGTGCAGAGGCGACATGTCTTGTGCCGCACTGCCTGCCACCGTGGCGAGGAAAAGGAAAAAGAGTAAGAGTCTTCGCATACTTATTTAAATAGGTATTCTTTTTAGAAAGGCTGTGCAAAGATAGTGTTTTTTTCCGATATTTCGTGTCCGAAACCTATCAATTCCTTATATTTTTGAAACATAGACCCTCGTTACGGCCTATTTGCTCTCCCGTTGGCAGGCATTCTTCCGCTTTTCTCCGATTTCGTCGTGAAAGTCCGAAAATCTGTGCAATAAATACTGATTTTTGTTGCGCAGTTGAATTTTTCGCCTTAAAAAACGCTTTTTAGGGCAGAAAAATAAATAATTTTCGTTGTGCAATCGTTTTTTGTGCTAAACAACATATAGAAATATTTGGAGGCAAACGAATTTTGCCCTATCTTTGCAACACCTTAAAGAAATAACCATGAATGTTTAGCCCAAATGTTATCAAAGTGATTTTACCTTATTTCGATTGCCAATTAAAATGAAAAGCACTGTAAATGTAAAAAAGGGGAAGACGTAAGTCATCCCCTTTTTTACATATGCTTTCTTTCCAATGGTGCATTCTCCTCTATCCGACGTTCCACTCTCCACCATCCGTTGCTACTCCCTTCACCCTACGTTCATCCAATATTCAGGAAGTCACGAGGTGTGCCTGAGGTACGCCTCAGGTTCCCCACAGGTCCCTAGTTTTAGGGGAGCTGCGGGGGACCTGAATGAAATCTGCGTACCTCCTTATGCTTTGCTGAATATGGGATGAGCGTTGGGTCAGCGTTGGGTG
>JAEEGJ010029263.1_pt1 | contig 10882 bp, 9 predicted proteins | sample 8958761 | NCBI WGS metagenome assembly JAEEGJ01 (sample SAMN16246546, study PRJNA631951) | gut metagenome | biome: gut microbiome; feature: rumen; material: RS-attached | host: Bos | place: Iran: Karaj | collected 2018-10
GCCATGTTAATCTCCTTATATATTAAACTAATAAATAATTATAAAATACCTAACAAACGCTTGCAAGTTTTGACACAGTCCGCGGCATCCGATGAATATCCGTCAGCACCTATCTCATCGGCATATTCCTGGGTCGTCACGGCTCCGCCGATTATAATCTTGGCATTGCATCCTGCGGCCCGACACGCCTTAACCACCTCATCCATCTCTCGCATCGTTGTGGTCATAAGCGCGGATAATGCAATTATCTCAGCATTTTCTTTGATTGCCGTATCTATTATTATCTCTCTGTCCACATCCTTGCCAAGGTCTATGACATTAAAGCCGTAGTTCTTAAGCATGAGCGATACGAGATTCTTGCCTATATCGTGTATATCTCCGGCAACGGTCGCAATTACCACAGTATGTTTCTCGGAATCATCCGCATCGGCTGCCAAAAGCGGTTCAAGTACCTCAATTGCACTCTTCATTGTCTCGGCCGAATTGATAAGCTGAGGCAAGAAGTATTTGCCCTGTTCGAAAAGATCTCCGACTTCGTTGATTGCCGCCATAAGCACATCACCAAGAAGGCTCTGGGGCTGTTCTCCGGCATCCAGACACTTCTTAACGGTCGCCTGTACCGTATTCTTCTTACCCTTAAGAACAGCATTCTTAAGTTCGTCCGTGGGGCTTACATCATTACCCGGAGCTGCCCCGGATGCAGTTGCATCGCCTTTTCCCGTTGCAGCCGCTGCCGCACCGGCTGTCGGCGCTGCGGTTAAAAGTCCCGCTTCCCTAAGTTCATCTATTCTCTCTATATACTTAAGATCCGCACCCGGGCGGGCCTTAAGAATATTGCAGGCGTATGCTATGTTCATAAGCATCACCTGATTGGGATTGGCTATGGCCATTGTTGCGCCGGCCTCTATTGCCATCGCAAGGAAAGCCGCGTTGATATAACTTCTCTCCGGAAGTCCGAACGATATATTGGAAAGGCCGCATGTCGTTGCATAGCCGTTCTGTTTGCAGTATCTGAACGTCTCCAGGGTATCAACACCGCCCATCGGATTGGCCCCGACCGTATTGACAAGACCGTCTACCACAATATCTCTCTTGGTAAATCCCATCTCATGCGCCCGCTTGCTAACCTTGCCTATGATATCTATCTTCTCATCAAGGTTCTTAGGCAGGCCCTCATCCGATAATGGAAGTAAGATAAAGGCCGCTCCGTACTTCTTCGCAATCGGAAGGAGCGCATCTATCTTCTTAGACTCGTACGAAATCGAATTGATAAGTGCACGGCCCGGATAACGCCTAAGCGCCGCCTCTATAACATCCACATGTGAAGAGTCGATACATAAGGGCAGATTGGTCACGCCCTGCAGTTCATCCACAACTCTTATCATCATGGCCTTCTCATCTATGCCGTCCATACCGAGATTGACATCCAGTATGCTTGCGCCGTTCTCTTCCTGCTGCTCGGCGAACTCGGCAATCTTATCGGTGATTCCGTTACGAAGGTCTTCCTGAAGTGCTTTTTTACCCGTGGGATTGATACGTTCACCAATTACCATGAATGAATCATCCAGGCTAAACTTAAGCGTCGTTCTCTCACTTGTAAGCTTATACATATCATCAAGTCCCGTTCTGTCTACGGTAACCGGAGAATAATTCTTCTTAACAAGCGCTCCGATATAATCGGGATCGGTTCCGCAGCATCCGCCGACTATGGTCGCACCGACATCAATCAGAAGTTTCATCTCTTCCGCAAAGTTATCGGGTGTATTGTCATATACCGTTGCTCCCGACTCATCAAGCCTCGGTATTCCCGCATTGGGCTTGGCTATTATGGGTAAATGACAGGACTCTGCCATGGTCTTAATGATCTCTACCATATCCTTGGGCCCGGTCGAACAGTTGGCCCCGATTGCATCAATACCGAGACTTTCAAGCACTATTGCTGCCGTCTCGGGATCCGTGCCGTATAAGGTCCTGCCGTCTTCATTAAATGTAAGTGTCGCAAATATCGGCAGATCACACACCTCTTTGGCAGCAATAACGGCGGCTCTGGTCTCGTTAAGACTCATCATGGTCTCTATCGTGACTACATCCACTCCCGCTTCGCATATGGCCCTTAACTGCTGCTTATATACATCCACAAGCTCTTCAAAATCAAGAGGTCCCATGGGCTTAAGCTGCAGTCCCGTCATACTTAAGTCAGCGGATATATAAACATCCCTGTCTACCGAATCGGCAACGGATCTTGACACCTTAACCAATGTCTTATTAATCTCATCGAGTTCATTCTCAAGACCGAATTCCGCAAGCTTAATCCTGTTAGCCGTAAATGTCGGAACATACAATATATCCGTACCGGCATCCACATATTCCTTCTGGAGTTTAAAAAGAATATCCTGATTCTCGGTAAGCCACTTCTCGGGGCATACTCCCTGCGGGAGACCTCTCTTCTGCAGATTGGTACCCATCGCTCCGTCAAGGTATATCATTTTGTTTTGTTTAAGAAGTTCTTTTATATTCATAGACCTCCCTTGGCCTGGATCTTCTCCATTGCGTCGACAAACACGAGTATCTCCGCGACCGCTTCGTAGAGTTCGGGCGGAATCATCTCTCCGATTTCAAGCTTTGATAAAGTTCCCGCAAGCTTTGAATCCTGATGCACCGGAACGTCAGCCTTCCTTGCTTCTTCAATGATCTTATCCGCAACAAGGCCCTTACCCGTAGCAACAACCTTAGGCGCTTCCGATTCATTCGGATTGTATTCAAGCGCTATGGCTGTTCTGTTCTTATCCGGTTCTTTTTTCTTACCAAATCGGTTATCCAACGGCACTGCCATTTACATCACCTTTATCCGCAAACCGCCTACTCTTCAACTTCCGACTCATCTCCCGTTACGGGTTCAAAGTCGGTATTGTCTTCTTCTATTACATCAATATCATCGCCCTCGGGCATCTCTCCCTTAAGTATCGATGAGATATAACCCACACGCTTCATTGCTCTTGAATAATTCTCGCATGCCGCATCAAATACCGACATATCGCTTTCCGGATCGTCATGGTATTCATGATATAAAGACACGGCTTCCTGCATATATTCATAGGCCTCATCCGCAAGCTGTTCGTTGCTTGCAAATTCCTTCGGCACCTTTATCTCCGACAGAATCCGGAATTGCTCCTCAAGCTGATCCAAATATCCCAACAGTTCCATTGTTGCAGTTTCCGATGATGTATCGATTGACTCCATATTGTCCTTGATAGTCGTAATCTCGGTCGTGAAATCATTCATACTGTCATAATATTCATCCAGTTCCTTCGAACTCTTACCGCAGCCTGCAAATATCATACACACCGCGGCGATAAACAACGTTGTAATTACTCTTTTCATGACACACTTCTCCTTTTTACAATCACCTTAAAATGTATCACATTTCGGCACTTTTCTCAACATCGGTTCGCAGCATATTGTATGCACGCAAAAAGGGCCGGATATAAATCCGACCCTTTAATTTTTGATGTAATTTCTTAAAGATTAGAACTTGCCTGCTGTAGCAGCCTCTTCTACTGAAACGGCAACAGAAACTGTCATACCAACCATAGGGTTGTTACCTGCACCGATAAGTCCCATCATCTCAACGTGAGCGGGAACTGATGAAGAACCTGCGAACTGAGCGTCTGAATGCATACGGCCGAGTGTATCTGTCATACCGTATGAAGCAGGACCTGCAGCCATGTTATCGGGATGAAGTGTACGTCCTGTACCACCGCCTGATGCTACTGAGAAGTACTTCTTACCCTGCTCGATACATTCCTTCTTGTATGTACCTGCAACGGGATGCTGGAATCTTGTAGGATTTGTAGAGTTACCTGTGATAGATACGTCTACGCCTTCCTTATGCATGATAGCAACACCTTCGCAAACATCGTTTGCACCGTAGCAGTTAACCTTAGCTCTTAAGCCGTCAGAATAAGCGATCCTGTTAACTTCCTTAACTGTGTTTGTGTAAGGATCGTACTCTGTCTCTACGAATGTGAATCCGTTGATACGAGAGATGATCTGTGCAGCGTCCTTACCAAGACCGTTAAGAATAACTCTGAGGGGCTTCTGACGAACCTTGTTAGCCTTCTCTGCGATACCTATAGCACCCTCTGCAGCTGCGAATGACTCGTGACCTGCAAGGAATGCGAAACACTCTGTCTCTTCCTCAAGAAGCATCTTACCTAAGTTACCGTGGCCAAGACCAACCTTACGTGTGTCAGCAACAGATCCGGGGATACAGAAAGCCTGAAGTCCCTCACCTATAGCTGCGGCTGCCTCTGAAGCCTTGCGACAGTTCTTCTTGATTGCTATAGCAGCACCAACCGTATATGCCCAGCATGCATTCTCAAAACAGATGGGCTGGATTCCCTTGATCATGTCATATACGTTAAGGCCTGCGTCCTTGGTTATCTTCTCTGCTTCTTCGATAGAGGAGATACCATAGCTGTTTAATACCGAATTGATCTTATCAATACGTCTTTCATATGATTCAAATAATGCCATTGTATTATCCTCCTATCCTATTCCTTTCTCGGATCGATTATCTTAACTGCTTCGTCTACACGACCGTACTGGCCCTTAGCCTTCTCCCATGCAGTATTAGGATCATCGCCCTTCTTGATGAAGTCAGTCATCTTTCCGAGACTTACGAACTGATAACCGATTATCTGATCGTCCTTGTCAAGTGCGATACCTGTTACATAGCCTTCAGCCATCTCAAGGTATCTGGGACCCTTCTTAAGAGTACCGTACATTGTACCAACCTGTGAACGAAGTCCCTTACCAAGGTCCTCAAGACCTGCACCAACAGGAAGTCCGTCCTCAGAGAATGCAGACTGTGAACGTCCGTAAACGATCTGTAAGAATAACTCTCTCATAGCTGTATTGATAGCATCACATACAAGGTCTGTATTGAGAGCCTCAAGAACAGTTCTGCCGGGAAGAATCTCAGCTGCCATAGCTGCGGAATGAGTCATTCCTGAGCAACCGATAGTCTCTACCAATGCCTCCTGTATAATACCTTCCTTAACATTGAGGGACAATTTACATGCTCCCTGCTGAGGTGCGCACCAGCCGACACCGTGTGTAAATCCGGAGATATCCTTAACCTCCTTAGCCTTTACCCACTTAGCTTCCTCGGGGATAGGAGCGCATCCGTGGTTGACACCCTGTGCAACCGGACACATTTCTTCAACTTCTTTTGAATAGATCATGTGTTAACTCCTTTCAATTAAGTAATTATTTATCCTACAGATCCTTAAGACTTGTTCCTGATGCCAGTCTGTCGATCTGATTAAGATCATTTACGAATCCGCTTACATCAACGGATATCATCACGGCCTTGCCTTCATTCTCATAGACACCGAGCCACGAATATAAATTATAACACCATTCTCTTGTTGCGAAATTATAATATGACAATACTCCGTTGGCATGCTCATCCTTCAGATCCATTGTCTTTAAAGGACAATTCTCGCATGCATAAGATTTATGACAGAATGTCGAATAACAAAGTTCTCCGATATGTCCGCCGTCAACGGCTTCTCTTGCCTTTTGGTTGGCAAATTCAATCTCATGAGTCTCCGCATCTATTATATACACATTGGCCGGAATATTCTCAAAAAGTTCCAGCTTTGCCATATTTTCTTTCGCAAATCTCTTTGTATGTGAGCTGAAGAAGTAAGCCTGGATTGAACGCATCTGTTCATCAATCTTAAGCAGTTCCTCCTCCGTCATACCTATCTTGTCAACGGACATATTCTCAAAGATAAACGCTCCTCTGAATATGTCTCCGCCACCGCCCAAGGGGAAGTAAAGTATCTGGTTGATATCCTTATCCTTAAGGGTGAGCCTTACCTCTTCGTCAACCTTCTCATCGTCTGAATCTATTAGAGCCAGACTGTTATATCTCTCGGATATCCTTATCTGCATATCCTCTCTTAAGGCTTTCATGACTTCGCTTTCCGCGGTGTACTCAAAGCCCGCATTGGCATAGGTCAACTGCTTCCGGATCATCTTGTTAACACCCTCCGGCGCATAGAAATATACTCTTGAAAAGCCCAGATACAGACAACCTATCTCAAGTATGGCATGCATCGCCGCCATAGCGTCCCTGTCATCCATAAGCAGATTGGCGCAAATCTCCAACAGGCTCTTGTCAGCGGTCATCTCATAGAGATTAAGCTTCTTATACTTCTCATATGACTTCTTGTCAAACACATAGTCATGATAAAGGATCTTTGTCAAAGCGGAATCATAAAGTCTTAATGTATCTCTTCCGTTCGCCTTTGCTCTGAACATGGCACGATATGCCTTGCTCTTAAGTTCCTCGTATTTTATACCGTGGAAAGGATATATGGATATACCTACAGAACATGTCAGCTGCATGTCATCAACGGGATCCATCTTCCTTAATGCATCCAGCACCTTGCCGGCAAGGAATTCAACGTCGCCGAGTTCCTTAAGATTCCTTGCAAGGATGATGAATTCGTCAAACTTGAGCTTAACGACAACATCACTTCCTCTGAATATCAGACGGAATGCATCATCTATCTTTTTAAGTACCCTGTCCATTCTTTCCTGGCCGATCTTCTCCAAAATCGCAGCATAGTTGTCCAGGTTAATGACCAGTATACCGTGAAGAACATCATCAATCTCACTGTTGATGACTATCTCTATCTGTTCTTCTTCTTTTCTCTTCTCATAACTTTCGTATACCATACCCGCCTCACAATTATCTTATACCCTGGCCGTTATATCATCGGCATTCTTATATATGTGGTCCTTCGGTATCACACCTCTTACGCAGCTGACCGGATAAACACTGCTTCGTCTTCCGATTACCGTGCCCGGATTAAGAACGGAATTGCATCCGACTTCAACCTCATCTCCGAGCATCGCACCGACCTTCTTAATGCCCGTCTCATAATTCTCATCATCCGACTTGATCACTACCAGAGTCTTGTCACTTTTAACGTTGGAAGTGATCGATCCCGCACCCATATGTGCCTTATATCCCAAGATACTGTCACCTACGTAGTTGTAATGCGGAACCTGCACTTTATTAAAAAGAATAACGTTTTTAAGTTCCGTCGAATTGCCTACCACGGCACCTTTGCCGACTATGGCGCTTCCTCTTATAAAAGCGCACTGTCTGATCTCTGCATCTTCATCAATTATGCACGGTCCGCCGATGTAGGCACTGTCAAATACCTTGGCGCTTTTGGCAATCCATATATCGTCGCCGCGCTTTTCATAAATCTCGGGATCAAGTGTATTACCGAGCTTTACGATGAATTCCTTGATCTTCGGTAAAACCTCCCAAGGATAAGTCACTCCGTCAAAAACTTCTGCGGCTATCGTCTCTTTAAGATCATATAATTCGGCTATTGTAACACCGGTCATTTATAATATCCTCTCACCCTGTCAAAAGACTGCATCATCGCGGAATTTCCCGGATTGAGCTTTTTGACGTAATCTGTTCTTCTTGTAACAAAATCGTTAAGTTTTACTATGTATTCTTCCCGACTTACGGTTCCTCCGGCTACTCCAGTCAAGCCTTTCTCCCAGCTTGCCGTAAGTTTTGGATCAAGTAGCGCTTTAATTGATCCGTCGACCACTTCATATATAATCTCACCCATAAGTGTCGGAGTGATTATCTGAGTCTTTTTATTCAAAGCCAGGTAACCGTTATTGACAAGTTTTTTAAGTATCTCCGCACGGGTAGCCGAGGTACCGATACCGCTTCCTTTTATCTGTTCGCGTAGTTCCTCATCCTCTATAAGCTGTCCCGCATTCTCCATTGCAAGGATTATGCTTCCGGAGTTATATCTCTTCGGAGGAGTCGTCTCACCTTCCTTAAGTTCGGTTTTTATGTGAGCGACTTCCGTGTTTTTCTTAAGTCTTGTAAGCAGTTCCTTAAGTGCTTCGTCCGCCTCCTGTTCGGGTTCCTCCTTATCAGCAGGTGAAGAGTCCGAGTCCTCGCTTTTACCCGAAGCATCGGCTGATGCATTCTTACCCTTGGAAGCATCGGCAAATGAGTACTTCATGACTGCTAAATAGCCTTCATCAATAAGGGTCTTATAACCCGACACAAAGATCTCACCGTTAAGTTCGGTCTTAAGCGTCACCTTCTGATATGTCGCACCCGGATAAAAGATCGCAAGGAATCTTCTGACTATGATCTCATATACCTTCTTGGCATTGTCGGATAAACTTCCGTATGCGTTAAGGCCCTCTCCCGTAGGAATGATTGCATAATGGTCGGTTATCTGCTTGTCATCGACAAACCTTGACTTCTTAAGTTTCTCATACTCTTTGGTGCTTATGATATGCTCAACATATGCCTTCATCGAGCCTATATTCTTAAGGCCGTTCAAATTCTTTATTATCTCACCCGCAACCGCACTTGATAATACTCTCGCATCGGTTCTGGGATAGGTTGTTAACTTCTTCTCATAAAGTTCCTGAGCTATCTTAAGCGTCTCATCGGGACTAATCTTAAAAAGCTTGGAGCAGTCATTCTGAAGTTCCGCCAGATTATATAAAAGAGGCGGCTTCTTAACGTTCTTCTTACGCTCTATCTCAACTATCTTAGCGTCTTTACACTCATTAAGCTTTGCACAGAGTAACTCTGCGGTCTCTCTGTCAGCGAATCCTACAGTCTTATAAAGCTTAGGATGCGCATTATATGCACTGCCTTCGCTTATTCTCCACTCACCCGTATATTCGGTTCCTTCTGCGGAAAACGCAGCAATGAGCTTGTAAAACGGGGTCTTAACAAAATCCCTTATCTCGCGTTCTCTCTTAACGACCATACCCTGAACACAGGTCATAACACGGCCCACGGAGATGACGCATTTATCGGTCCCCAGAAAATTCTTGACCGAATAGGAATACTTAAGAGTCAGTGCCCTGGAGAAATTGATACCCATAAGGTAATCCTCCTTGGCTCTTAAGTATGCGGCATCCGAAAGATTGTCGTACTCGGACATATCCTTGGCTTCATTGATTCCTCGTCTGATCTCATCCTCGGTCTGAGAGTCAATCCATACTCTCTTCCATACTATCTTCGGATTGTATCCCGCTTCCTGTCTTACAAGTCTCTGTATGTATTCTCCTTCACGTCCGGAATCCCCGGCATTATATATGACATCAATGTCATCTCTGTGAAAGAGCTTCTTGATTACTTCAAATTGCTTGCGTACATTATCGATTATCTGATACTTGTACTCACTCGGTATAAACGGGATTGTATCAAGAGACCACTTCTTAAGTGCCGGATCGTAAGCATCCGGATAGCACATGGTCACAAGATGTCCGACGCACCATGTGATAACATAGCCGTCCGATTCCATATACCCGTCTTTATTCTTCATATTCTCACCGAGGGCTGCGGCGAATTGCCTTGCCACACTCGGCTTCTCGGTTATAATAAGTTTCTTTCCCACTACAGCTCGTCCACGGTGATCAGTTTGATGTTCTTTTTGCTGCTTACTGCGAAATGAAGTCCGTCGTCAAAGCCTCCGGCCGAGAACAGATATACATAGTCCGGAGTAAGCTTGGCCTGCTTCGCACAGTGCATAAGCCACTCATAGTCGTCAAAACGCATCATGGGTTTCTCCCAGTTACACAGTGCTATGAGCACATGCTCTCCGGCGTCTCTGCAGACAAAATCAATCGTGCCTGCCTTTCCGATCCATGATCCCATTCTGTCATACTTTATGGGAAGATTGTTGAAGTTGTTCTGTGTATCCAGATACTCCTTGCATATAGCAGGGAAATACTTCGCTGTGTACTTCTTAAGATTGCCTTTGATATGCTCGTTATAATATTCATTGGCATCCTTGTACTGAAGCTCGTTCTTGTACGGGAAAAGGAACTGATAAGAGAAATCAACGAAGTTGCAGCATATGTCATATACACCCTTCTGTGTATTCTCTCTTCCCTCTGTATCTACCGAAAACTCCTTGCTTACAAAGCCGAGTTCCATAAGATTCTTGATATATACGGAAATCTTGGCACGCGAAAACTGCGTATGCGCATAGAGATCGTTAAGCTTGTTCTTGCCATCCGCAAGCGCCCACAAAATGGTATTGTATACGCTTGTCTCTCTAAGCTCAGCCGCAACAAAATCTTCACCGTATGTAAGAAGCGGTGCGTTAACATCCAAAATGTTGTGGATTATATTCTCTTTAAATCCCTTGTTCTTGTCAAAATACTTCCAGAGCTTGGGAATACCGCCCAAAATGGCATATCCGGTTACGCACTCGTCATACTTAAACTTTGTGAAGTAGGTTCTGAAGTCCGCAAAGCAAAGCTCCTTAACCTTGAAAAAGCCCGTAATACCTCTTGCTCTCTGCCCTATCTTGCTTACCATGCTGTTCTCAACCCACTCAATCGAAGAGCTGATAAGTATTACAAAGAACGGCTTCTCGCTTGCATTCAAAAAGTCAAAGAGATTATCCGTAAAATCGGATGAATACTTAAGCAGATACTGGAATTCGTCAAATACAAGAATATTCTTTCCGTCACTGTCGGCAAAATGCTTTGCTATCGCTTCAAAAAGGTCACTGTACTCAGGATATTCGGGAAGCGTAAGCGGAACCTTGTCTATATTGCTCCACTGATAAAGCTGCTCCCTCTCATATACCTGCTTACAGTCAAAAAGGATATAGTCGCCGGAATCCTGTAAGAATTCCCTGACAAGTGTGGTCTTACCAACACCCTTCAGACCATACATGATCATGACCTAATTGCCGCTTCTCCTCTTATAGTCGTTCAATACATTGATTTCCTATTCTCTTCCGATAATCATTGCTATACTCTCCTTTATGTTACTACCCAATAC
>JAEEGJ010029265.1_pt1 | contig 10881 bp, 13 predicted proteins | sample 8958761 | NCBI WGS metagenome assembly JAEEGJ01 (sample SAMN16246546, study PRJNA631951) | gut metagenome | biome: gut microbiome; feature: rumen; material: RS-attached | host: Bos | place: Iran: Karaj | collected 2018-10
CTGTTCATCTGAAAGGAAAACAGACCACGATTTACTTTCGTATAACTGAAACTGTTTTTCTTCTTCAGACAGGTTGCACCAATCACAATTCCCCATTCTTTTCACCTACAAATCCCAATTTGTCATCGTCTATAAAACTGAAAGATAATCTATTCAGCAAAACTGAAAGTTTCTTCATTACAATCCTATACTACTTAAATCCGTTTCGATATACTTATCTCTATCTACAATCATTCCCTGCTTTTCGGCATATCTGATTAAACCCATCGACCAAACATCTAAGCAAATAAAATAATCCGTCGGCATTTTTCGTATTGAACGAATACGCGCACTTAGTGCTTCATTAAAGGCGTCTGAATCATTTTCAACTATGGCGTTTATCATATCGCATAATTCATCATATTTATCAGTTTCCGTTGGGATTTTTTTATGCTCCAGCAATTTTCTTAGGGGATGTTCTTCATTTGTAACATTCATTAATATATCTTCATCTTGAGCAATTAATGCATAATATCCCTCGAATCCCGACTTTAATCCTTCAGCTATAGGTCTTCTTGTCGCTTCATGCATATCGACCCCATCATTATATGCCTTGCAACATAAAGAAGCATTTTGTAACAGATCTTTAAGATGTTCCTTAAACGCTTCTTTCTTTCGAGTTATCCAATCAGGAAATTGAACAAACTGTGTCTTATCTTTAAGATCATTAAAAATATAATCATTCATGGAACCGTAAACAAGAACAACCTCTGGCTCCAATTCTTTTAGCATTTCCATTAATCCCTCTCTGAAATATCTCTTGGATTCAGAAGACTGAATTTGTCCATATGTGCCAACAGAAACAATACTATGTTTATCCACTCCCTGAAAAGCAACTTTTTCACCAAACAGTTCGTCCGTATAGGTTCTTTCATCCCCCCATCGGATATTCGGAATAACATATATTCCCTGTTGGCTTAAATAATATCCGATTGCTCTATTCAGGTAAATGTCTGATATTTGAACACATAATGGAGCATCGATATATAAGGAACAATCTGGCGATACAACTCCCGGAAACCTTTTTAAATCTTCCACATAATCTTCTGTATGAGTAAGAATATCTCTGAAATTTACATCATTTTCATAAAAGCATACAAAATCTTCAAATCCCAAACTTCTTTCTCTTACAGAAAATGGAACCATACCCTTGGGAATCACAATTTCCTTCGGCGCATCGATATGCGGAATCTCGAACACTCCATCAAAGAATGCCTTTTCAACCAGAGAAATGCGAAACCCCTCATCGACTAATGTTTCATATTTCTTAGCCATCATTATCCTCCTTTCGCAAGGCATCTTCTGCAAATTGGATACTACCGGCAATATTATAATTTTCGCTTTCCTCCGGAAACTTAGTCATAAGTTTCTTATAGCAATCAACCAATTCTTCACTTTGAGTTTTTATTGCTAACTCTTCAATCACTTCGCTAATCCAAGAATATTCTGAAGCGGTGCAATCATTATTGAGAAAATCAATTGTGGATGGAATATCTTCTGAAAGTATCTCAACCTCTTTTTTCCAGCATTCTTCAATTCCTTCTGCCCATTCTCCACAACTTATTTCTTCAACATACTCTCTGCGCTTTATGATATCCCTAAAAACATCTATTTTCATTTTTTCTTACCTCTCTTTCCACTAGGTTGGTGTGCATCCGGAAAAATAGTTCCAATTTGTCCGTGAGTTCTGATTACTCCGACCCTTACGCCTTTCCACATGCCAAAAACAGCTACTCCATCTTTAACATGTCGATTCTGCTTAAGATTTGCAACATGTTCTCCTGCGTGTTTAATATCTCTGCTCGTCCATTCTTTCGGGAACCATGATTGCCCCATAGACTTTCTTTTAGCCTTATTGGTATGATCCAAGACATATCCTACACGAACTCCGTTGGGATAAGTTTTTTCTACTTTATAACGTATTCCATACTTATCCAGTTCATTCATTCCCGTTTGACCATGTCCACCGGATTTTAATCTTATACGGTTTCCTTTTTGAGGTTTTGTGTAGGCTCCTTCATTGGAATGCACTACCGAAAATTGACTGGCAACACCTGCTGCACCACGAGTATTTAATACTCTTCCCGTTTTAGTTGTTCCCATAACGATTCCTCCTCGCCATCTCCGGCAAGCAAGGAACCAAATAATAAAATAGCATTTTATCCTCACTTTCTGCTGTATAAACAGCCCAAAAATAAATTTAACAGTTACAAAAAACTTGCTCTCTTATTTGTGATGTGATAAAATGCCTTTTACGAAGGGATTGCATTTTTGCACATCCGTTTGAGAGAACGCTTGGAATTTGCGCCAACAAATTCATAAGCGTTTTTCTTTATTCAATTGTGGTTCAACACTCATAAGCATTTCCTCCTTTATGAATTAGTTTTCTTCACTACTATATCTACATCCGTCATAGGATTACACTCAATAGACGGCCATTCATAACCAAGTTCATCAAAATACTGTCGCAACTTTTCCGCGTTTTCAATTGCAGTTTTTCTCGATGAATCTAATTGACTTGAGATATCTAATTCCTTTTTAGATACCGGAATAAATGTTTTAAGATCTTTTATAACAGCATCTCCTGATAAATATTGTTTCGTTGAATATCTGAAGTGGAGCAGAAACCAAACCTCAAAACATGGATTAGAAATTATAAACTGTGTTTCTTTCGAATCCTTTTGTATTTTTCTTATCAACCTAGCTTTATCCCGATCGCAATCCAAATCCAAAACTACATATGCTTTATCACCTTTCCTAGCATCCAAACCAAGTTCTTTCCACCTTATCTGAATTGCTTTTAACATGCCCTCCGGATCAGTTACGTGTTTCGCCAACGCCAAACGAATGTTGCATGTCGGATTTTGTCTTTGAAATGACTTAAAGTACTGAGACTCTGTAACATTTTCACCCTCAGCAACAATCAGGATAACTGGCTTTTGCTTTCTCGTTTCTGTATTACGTTTCTTTTTTTCAAAGAATCTTTCTGTGCTCATATAATATCCTCCGTATAAGGATAAGGTATGGCACCATATCTGCCCAACAAATATCCTTTTTCAATATTATCTGTTTTTCTAACACTAAATTCATCAAGTGAATACAAATCTGTGATTCCTGTATCAACATTTTTTTCTGTAAAATATATTTGGTCTCTACGAAATGTATCTAATGATAAGAGCGGAGTTTCATGAGTAGTAGCGATAAGCTGAGCTCCTCTTTTATTTATTTCCGGATTTCGGAAAAGATTTATTAAGTATCTTACTATAAAAGGATGGAGACTCTTATCTATTTCATCAATCATTATTACTTTTCCAAAATCAAAAGCATTTTTCAAAATCGGACCAAATGTAAACAATTGTTGTGTTCCCAAAGATTCGTCTGCCAATTGCAATTGGTATTCTTTTTCACTTCCGTCCTCTTTCTTAATAATGTGACCGGTTGTAATCTGATATTCAAATTGTCTTTGATTAATAGGAATTTGAAAAAATAATCCAAAAGGATTCTGATTTAATTGTTCCGGTGTTAATTCTTTAGCTTTCACATTAATTTTAGAAATATTGATATCTGCATGCTGCATTAATTCTTGGGTAAATGAGGTGAATTCACCTTTTTGCTCATTTCTGTAAAAATCTAATGCTACTCCCTGCATATCAATAATATTTGTAAAAGTGTCCATTCCTGTAGCAAGCCATTCAAATGCAGGTTTCGTTGCCTCTACATTCCAACTTGTTGCTGTAGAAATAAACAATTTATTGGGTGTATTTCGTTGTAATACCAATTCCATTTCTGTCTTATACTGCCTAGGAAATCTGTATTGATCAGTTTCTGTTCTGTCAAAAATCAAACTTGCCTTTGCCGAATTGTAAACATAGAGATATTCCTCAACAATCCTATTAGAAAAAGCACTAAATCCATATACATATTTTTTCCCATTATATGCAACAAAAGTGAATTCAAATGAAGTAGGCTTTGTTATACATTCTTCATCAAATCTAAAAGGATTAACCGGAATAAGATTAGTAATCTGCACATTTGAGGATGTTCTTATTGTATTAAGCGCTACAGTCATAGCCTTAAACAATGTTGTTTTGCCTGATGCATTTGCACCATATATTGCGACTGTATTCATAGCACTATATTTTTTCTTCTTTACAATATTTTCCGGATGCTCTGTATCAAGAGACGGTTCCAAGCTAAGTATCACTTTATTTTTTATTGATTGATAATTCTCTACCGAAAACTGTAATAGCATATTGACTCCTCCCGATTAGGTAACAATATTTCAATATTGGTTACTATCATAATAATCGCGATATCGCGTAGTGTCAACATTATTTTCTTCGTTTTTGTATTTTTTTTGCAAATATCGCAAAAATAATGTCAAAGTCTTACTATATAGTAATATTTTTATTATCCCATTTCCGCTAATTCACATTCTCTGCTTTCGTCTCCAATCCTCTAATAATTTAATTATTCTTTCTTCCATTTTCTGCGGAGAATATGATTTTGGAAAATATTTTGTAATCTTATTCATTGGAATAGCCAAATTCCAGCATTCCGGCTTTTTCTGTTCAAGCAAAATCTCAGTTATCGTATCTTCATTCAGTCTTCCATTCCTTGATAGCCTCTTCATCCTTTGAGCATTTTTTAAAGAAATAATGTTTTTTAGATTGATGAAATAGATCTCTTCTGAATTAATTGACATGTCCTAATCCTCCTAAAATGAAATACACTCAGTACAGAATTGGTACTGAGTGTACGTATAAACTTCATTTCATTTGGTCAGATTATGACAAATTAAGACAAAACACATTATAATAATGCGTTTCTTTGACGGTTTGTAAAACCTTTAAACGATGGATTAAAAATCAGGAGAATTTTTACTTCTTTGTCTCCTAAAATTAACGCATATTTTAACCCATTTTTGAACTTTAACCCATTTTTAACCCATAAAAACCGGTATAAAACATGTTAAACTCAAACAAACCGAGTTAAATAAAAAACCCCGGAAACCATTGTGTTTTCGGGGTTTGTAAGCCATATTAACGCTTGCTGAACTGAGGTGCACGACGAGCAGCTTTGAGACCGTATTTCTTTCTTTCCTTCATACGAGGATCTCTTGTTAAGTAACCCTCTTTCTTAAGGATCTGTCTGTTATCTGCGTCTTCTTTAACGAGTGCTCTTGCAAGACCGTGTCTGATGGCACCTGCCTGGCCTGTTGTTCCGCCACCCTTAACGGTAACGATTACGTCGAACTTGTCTGTTGCGTTAAGTGCAACGAGGGGCTGACGTACAACAACCTTTAATGTTTCGAGACCGAAGTATTCATCAATGTCTCTTTTGTTAATTGTGATATTTCCTTTGCCGGGCATGATATATACTCTGGCAATTGATTTTTTTCTTCTACCTGTACCGTAGTACTTTTCTGCAGCTTTCTTAGCCATTATCATTATCCTCCTATTCGAACTTCAGGTTTAAAATGTTAATACTTCGGGCTTCTGAGCCTGATGCTTGTGATCAGGTCCGGCATACACGAATAACTTCTTGTACATTTCTCTTCCTAAAGGTCCCTTGGGAAGCATGCCGACTACTGCATGTTCGATTACTTCTTCGGGATGCTTTGCAAGTTTGTCCTTAAGAACAACTTCCTTGTCACCGCCAACATAATCGGAATGTGAAAAGTATGTCTTCTGCTCCAGTTTCTTACCTGTAACCTGAATTTTCTCTGCGTTGATCACGATTACGTAATCACCTGTATCAATGTGAGGAGTAAAGGTGGGTTTGTTCTTTCCTCTTAACACCTTAGCAACCTCGCTTGCCAAACGGCCAAGTGTCTGACCTTCAGCATCAACTACGTACCATTTTCTTTCAATGGTAGCAGGGCTTGCCATATAAGATTTCATTTTGTTTTCCTCCATTAGTCTGACCCCGAAATCGGTCTCCATCCACCGTCTCAAGGTATATGCATTTATTGTCAAACCGTCGGATGTCCGGGCCGCCGGTCAACTTTTCCTACATATGCTTTCCGAAAAAACGCTTTATATAAGGATATTTCAGCATCTTTTACCAATTACGGAAAGACTCGCACGTAATATTATATGAAAAGAGCCCTTTAGTGTCAAGAAATTTTTAAAATAAAAGGGCCCGGGATGGTCAACCGGGCTCTTTTATGCAGAAAATCATGCGAAAAGGAGATTTATTTAATGCTATTCTGACATCCGAGGAAAATGGGAGTTCCTGTCTCGGTGTCAACGATAGCGTATACGAAAGGTCTGTCGAGTCTGATAACTATGGGATCTGTATAGACTGCAACTGCGTTACATTTATCTACTTCGATAACGGTAACTGCTGCCGCCTTGGTTCCCTTTCTGTCAACTTCGATATGAGTCTTGTGAAGTACTTTGCCGATCCATACATCAGATGTCTCGTCATTGGTGAAGAATCCCTTAAATTCAGCCTTTTCCTGATCAAAAGGAAGATCCATTCCCATATCTTTGTAAATATCATTCATAAGTTTGTCATAATCTGCGTCAAATTCAGGCAGATAAACTTCTACATCACCGTATTCTGCGTTTCTGACTGCTTCGGAGAAGTCTTCGTTTCCGTTTACAAGGCCTTCAATATATTCTTCGGGTGTTACACCCTCATCGGGAAGGATCCCCACGAATGCGTACTGACCGCCCTTGTAAGGCTTGATAAATCCCGTGCCTTCGCCGAGTTCGAAATATCTGCCTTCCGTGCTGTGAAGAAGTGTAACGTCAGACTGGGTTCCGTCGGAATTGTTGAATTTCATGTTTTCAAATACATCGTTCTTTTCGTACTGCTCCTGCCACTCTCCTTCGAAAGCCATCGCATTTACGATGAAAAGCATTGCGTCTTTACTGTATTCATCGATCACCTTATCTATCATATGGTCGGTTTTCTTATAGATCCAGTTGTTGATCTCATCTATTACGGCTTCGTCAAATACCTTTTCGTAGACTTCCGCATCATAATAGGAAACCGCCTTCTTTAAAAATTCATCTTCCATCTTGCAGGATCCGTTATCGTTAAACCAGAGTGAATTGGCTACGCCCCATTTAACATCCTCTGCATTATTTAGCTTATAGGAAGTGTAATTCAGGATGGGATTTATATCTTCAACAGGAATACCGCCGTTTACAGTCTCTTCCATCTGTTTAAGCGTGTTGCCCTCTGCACCGTTTTCGGCTATACCGAACGCAAAAGAAAGGGATGCGGGCGAGATAAGAACATTCGCATTTTCGTCTTCCGCTTTTAATGTATTGTAAAAAATATTCATGGAAGCATTTGACAGAGCACCTATCTCTTTTTCACCGGGGATCATTCCCTCTTCGGGTGCAAGCTGTCCGCCGGTGTAGTTTTCGGGCATTACGGAGATGACTTTGTTCTCCTCAGGTGTATTGTTATTTGCTGTCGGAACGGTGGGGGCAGTGCAGCCTGCCATTACCAGTACTCCGAGCAAAGATGTCATTCTCAAAAGATTTTTATTTATCATTTCCGGATCCTCCGTTTTCTTTTTACATAACATACACGATCCGGGTCCGGATATTTATGGGGCTAATTTACGGAAGGTCTTAAAATCTTGCCATAACCCTTAAAAAAATGGTAAAATTAAGGCGATGTTTTGAAAAAAGGAAAGTGCCTAAATGAAAAAACAGCATCATTTATCAACCACTCAGAGAATCATGCTTTTCTTTCTGCTTGCAATACTTGTTGGAAGTTTTATTCTTGTACTTCCGATAAGCCACAAAAAAGGTGTTTCCGTTTCTTATATAGATGCATTGTTCACAGCGACCACTTCGGTCTGCGTAACAGGTCTCGTTACATTACCCACTTATTCAACATGGAGCGTATTCGGTCAGATCGTGATCCTTTTCCTTATCCAGATCGGGGGCTTAGGTATCGTTACCGTTATGAGCGGTATCATGATCGGTTTCCACAAAAGGATCGGTCTCGGCGGAAGAATGCTCATTCAGGACGCTTTCAACTTAAATACCTTATCGGGTATTCTGGAATTCACCAAAAAAGTATTAATAGGAACATTCATCGTTGAAGGCGCCGGCGCACTTCTTTATATGACGGTGTTCATCCCGCAGTTCGGTCCGAAAGGGATATGGATCGCTTTCTTTACTTCGATCTCTGCTTTCTGTAACGCGGGCATCGACATCATCTCGGACAACAGTCTCTGCGATTACACCGTTAATCCGATGATCAATTTCACTTCCTCGATGCTCATTATCCTAAGCGGTATCGGTTACATCGTATGGTGGGATTTCTTAGGCGTCATAAAGGGCTTCCCCAAAAAGAAATTCAAGTGCTTTAAGGATCTTACATTACACTCAAAACTTGCCATACTGGCATCGATAATCTTAGTTATCGGCGGCGGAATCCTCTTTTTCATATTTGAATATGACAATCCGCTTACCATAAAAGAATACAGCATTCCACAGAAGATAATGGTTGCAGTATTCCAGTCCATCACAACAAGAACAGCGGGATTCGCGAGCGTTCCTCAGGAAAACCTTACAAACGCTTCATCCTTCGTATCGTTGATACTCATGTTCATCGGCGGTTCGCCCACCGGTACTGCGGGCGGTATCAAGACAGTAACTGCTGCCGTGCTCGTCGCTTCGGCTATCGCTACTATTAAAAACAAAGAGCAGACATGTTTGTTACACAGAGCCATCCCGAAACAGTCGGTAAACAAATCCGTAGCAGTCTTCGCTGTCTCTTTTGCGATCATGTCGATATCTACCATCCTTTTATGTGCGGCGACAAAAGCAGATATCCTGGATGTTTTATATGAAACGGTAAGTGCCACGGCTACCGTAGGCCTTACGAGAAACTTCACTTCAACGCTTAATCTTTTTGGAAAAATAGTTGTGATAATAACCATGTATCTTGGAAGAGTCGGTCCCATCTCACTCTTTATAGCACTCAACACACAGAAGTACTCTCCCAACTCAATCAAGAATCCGACTGAGCAGATAAGCGTCGGATAACGAAAGGATCTATTATGAAGAAAAAGAAAACTTATGCGGTATTCGGACTCGGACGTTACGGCAGAGCCGTGGCAAAAGAACTTGTTAAAAACGGAATGGAAGTTCTGGCAGTCGATCTCGACGAAGCCATCGTCAACGCTGCGATCGCAGATCTTCCTTACAGCAAGTGCGCCGATGTAACAGACATCGAAGTTTTAAAGCAGCTCGGCGCTCAGAATATCGATGTTGTAATAGTCGCAATGGCCAACAATCTGGAAGCCAGCGTAATGACCACCATGCTCTGCAAAGAACTCGGTGTTAAGATGGTCATCGCAAAATGTTCGAGTGAAATGAACTGCAAGATCTTAACAAAGGTCGGTGCCGACAAAGCGATCTTCCCCGAAAAGGAATCCGGCATGAGACTTGCCAAGAACCTCTTGAGTTCGGGATTCGTCGATATCATCGAACTTTCAAAAGACGCTTCCATGGTCGAGATCGATGTTCAGCCCGAATGGGAAGGCAAGAACCTTATGGAATTAAACCTTCGTGCAAAGTATTCGATCAACGTTGTTGCGATCATTCAGAACAAGAAGATAAACACTTACATAGATCCTTCTCTTCCGCTTGATAAAACGATGACTCTCGTGGTTATCGCCAACGTAAACAAGCTCAACAAACTCAAGGTGCCCGTAAATACATTGGACACAACAGAATAAGGAAGGTATAATGTTTTCGGAGGATTCGACATGGATGAGATAGCTGTACTTATTCCCTGCTATAACGAAAGCAAGACAATTGAAAAAGTAGTAAACGAATTTAAAGAGGCGCTTCCCAATGCCGTTATTTACGTGTACGACAACAATTCATCCGACGGAACCGATGAGATCGCAAAGAAAGCCGGAGCCGTAGTCAGATACGAACATCAGCAGGGCAAGGGAAATGTCATAAGAAGGATGTTTTCCGAGATAGATGCAAAGTGTTACATCATGGTAGACGGTGACGATACATATCCCGCGACCAACGTAAAAGAAATGGCCGATAAGATACTTATAGACCGCGCAGACATGGTTGTAGGCGACAGACTTTCTTCCACATATTTTAAGGAAAACAAAAGACCGTTCCATAACTTCGGTAATTCCTTAGTCAGAGGAAGCATAAACATGCTCTTTAAAAGCGATATCAAGGATATCATGACAGGCTACAGAGCATTCAGTTACAGATTCGTTAAAACATTCCCCGTTCTTTCAAAGGGATTTGAGATAGAAACAGAAATGAGCATACATGCGGTAGACAAGAACATGTATGTCGAAAATGTCGTAATAGATTATCGCGACAGACCCGAAGGAAGCAGTTCGAAGTTAAATACATATTCGGACGGATTCAAAGTATTAAGAACGATCGCAAGACTTTTCAGAACATACAGACCGGGACAGTTCTTCGGTATCATCTCACTGATACTCGTACTGCTGGCGCTCATCTTTATCATACCGGTCGTTATCGAATTTGTTCAGACAGGTCTCGTACCCAGATTCCCGACACTTATCGTTTGCGGCTTTGCAGTGATCGCTGCGATACAGTCGTTCTTCTCGGGACAGATACTTAAAACGATCTATCAGAAAAACAGACAGGATTTCGAAATGGATCTTTACAGAGTAACATCCGAAATGATCGAGAAAGAAAAAGAAAAATAAAACAAAAAAGAAGCGAATGAAAATGAACTGAACCCCGAATGTTAGACAAAGCATTCGGGGTATTTTTATGTCTAAATATAGTTTTGAGGAAAAGTGTGAAGCCGTTCAGCGTGTTTTGGATGGAATGTCCATATGCGAAAGCGCCAAAA
>JAEEGJ010029267.1_pt1 | contig 10881 bp, 10 predicted proteins | sample 8958761 | NCBI WGS metagenome assembly JAEEGJ01 (sample SAMN16246546, study PRJNA631951) | gut metagenome | biome: gut microbiome; feature: rumen; material: RS-attached | host: Bos | place: Iran: Karaj | collected 2018-10
CTGCGAATCATTGACGTTGTAGACATGGGATACGGATATGGGCATCGTACCGTTGTTGATACCCGCGTCGTCGAATGCAAACGTAAGGTTGCCGCTGAACAGGTTAACGCTTCCGGTCCCCGCCCTGCCCGCGCTGTGTGAGGAATACGAGAACCTGCCCTCAAGTCCCGTGGAGTTGATGAATACTACGCTGAAATACGGATGGAAGGGTAGACTGCTCGAATACCTCGAAGACGCAAACATGGTATAATAATCGCTCTTGAGGACTATACCATAGTTCTCTTCCTCGCCTGTGAGCCATTTCTTGTACAGATCGGTAATATCGAAAATGCTCTTGCCTTGGTACCCGTTCGAAAGGGCAAGCGTCTCTATCCTCGAAGTATCATATGGCTGTCCTCCGTTCAGCCCGGAAAAAAGATTCCAATTGAGCTCATCTTCGTTCCAGTCGGCATTCATTCGGTAAGCGTCGATCTCTTTGCCCGCGCTGCTGCTTGTTGATATCCTGGTGAGGTTGACCGTTGCCGAAATGATGACGTCGCCTGTATTGCGCGGATCGATACTATCCAGCTTTATCAATGTATGGTAATCGTTCGAGTCTCCGACCTTCAATGCGCCGGGAGCGGGAGAAGTGGGCAGACCGTAGACCTGTGTCGGGTATGCCTGAGTGACGTAAGTATTTTGAACGTTGCTCCTGAAGTTGATGTTGATATCGGGGTCGATGACTACCGGGTATTCCGTCTCTTCGCTCATCAAAAAGTCTTCGTCGGGAGTCAGGGCGTACGTATAGCTGCCATCCTCGTTGGCGATAAGCTCTACCGTAAAGTCAAAACATTCATTTCCCTTGGCGTCGGTCATGACGGGAGCGGAGAAATACATGACCGTTTCGCCCTCTTCATTTTCAAAGAAGACTACGTTCTCCTCGATGCGCGGAATGAGGGTTGTAGTGAAGGAATAGACGTATGTGGGAACAGTCTCGGGCTTCTCTTCTGCGGTTATGTATTCCGAAAGGCTCTTGCCGCTGAGCTTGTATTCAAGACCTGCTTCCTTGCCGTCCACGGTGTAATACGCTATCGCGGAGGAAAGCTCCTCCGGGAAACGGAGCAGATCGTCCTTCTCCTCATCGGTGAGATCCTCCTTCTTTTCGCGCTCTTCGACAGCGGCGGAAAGCTCTTTATCGGTAATGCCGGGAAGGTCAATGCCGGTGATCGAGAGCGTTTCGCCGTTGTAGCTGATATTCAAAACAGGCTCGTCCTCAGCCAGCTCCACGATGAAGTCGTTGCCCGTATTGACGAACCTTCCGGTCTTCTCATCATATTTCAGGGTGTTATCTATCGCTGCCCATTTGCCGTTGTCATTGTAATGAACAGGAAAATCATATGAAACGAGCTCTGTCGCGCCGTCTGCCCTGCGGAAACGCTTGACTGCTTCTTCTCTTTCGCTTGTCAGTTCGCCGACAAGAGGAACGTAGACGTTCGGATCGCTTTCCCACATGCCGTTTATCGTTTCGATATTCTCACTCAGCATGCGCTCATTGCGTGAGCCGGCAGCCAGCGCAGACGCAGGCTCGAATACAACGTATGCGAATACGCATACGAGCGTCATGACTATGGCTAATATCCTTCTGAATGTCCCTGTACTCATTTCCTGTGTCCATCCTTTCATTCTGCTTGTTGGGCCTTTTGGTGATCATTCTTTTGCCCTCATCTATTAAGTGTCCGTCAAATCCAAAACGAACGCAGTTCTCAAAAATATATTTCCACAAGAAAAAAACACACCGCTTTTGCAGTGTGCTTGATCTGCCATGTTTGCTTTTATTCATCGATTAGCAGTTCGATTATTTCTACTAGCCTTTTACGCTTCTCATGAGACAGACTTCTTATCATTACCATGTATTCTGACACATCCATAAACTGGTGTTGTTTTGAAGGATTACTTGATGATTTAAGTATTTTTCTCCATCGTTATCAATTCATCGTTTCCATTGGCCGGATTATTTGTTGCTTCGACCATATTAAAAGAAGTGTTTATAAGGTTTTCAACTTTTACCATCGTCCTGTCAAGCTTCTCTTTTATTTTCCTTTCATCCTCAGGTTTGCTGTTATTCACTGGTTTTCCGGTAAATGGGTTGCGTTTTCCGCAGTTGACTGAATGCCTAATATACATTTGAGCCAATTCACTAATCAATAACGACTTATAACTATGCAGGACTTTGTTTCGAAAGTCTTCTTCAAATGAAGCTCCATTTTTACTGTCGTCATATAGTTTTTGGCCATATGTGGTGATAGTCAATACCGCTGAAACACATATTTCGGAGGGCACATCATTGTGGAGGTTGAAAAACGAGCAGACTATCGAGCCTGGTTCTATAAGAGGGTATTTTGCATATTTTCTTGACCTGTCCGGATCCCTTTCCGCAGTAACCTTTTTAATTCTTTTTCTTGCACATTTGTCAGCAGCCACCATATCATACCGCAAGTCTTTTTTTGTAACTATATAATGGAACTCATCGCTGCATGTCATATTAGTACCTTTATCATTTCGGATGCATGGATTCAGCTTGTTTTTGTCGTTTGCAAAACAATAACCGCCCTTTCTTGTTCTGACATACCAATAAAAGGAGCACCTGTCGCACAACAGTACACGCGGAGAGTTCTCAAGATCATTATCTCCGCTGCTGATCAAGCGCGGCTCGTCTTCGATTGCATCATGATTATTTTGCTCCGGACCATCTTCCTGATCATTGTCTGTGTTTTTCTCGGCAGGTAGCTCTTCTGTGAATGGCAACGGCTTATAGAAATACAGCAAATCAACGGTAACATTATCGCTGTTCAATCTCCCGCTTTCATCCATATCAATGATAAGATCTCTCAGACTGATAAGGATGCTTCTGATTTGCTCATGAATATCATATGTCAGCAAATTGCGATAGTAGTTAATTGGATTCCACGTCGCAACTTTGCCATACGTATAACGCATTACTTCCTGTGTCTTGCGCCAGTTTGCATTTTGCAGAGCAAGGAATGTCCCATTTGAGTACCTTTCCTGACGAAGCAGCCTGTTGTAATTCGGTAATGTTCGGCCCCTATAAATCATAAGCACTATTCTAGCTACAACAGCAATCGCTGTGATAATTAATGCTATTCTGAATACAGCTTGATTTTTGGCAAATAAACCGATTACAATTCCGACAAGGACCAATATAAAATCCACCACATCAACTATGTATGTATCCCATATATGTTTGTTTGTTCTCCCGTTATTCTTTTTGCTCATTATCTTTCACTTCCTCTCGCTCCATCTCGGCGGTGTTTTTATTCTCGGTTTCTTATTTGGAATCGGTTTTTGTTTTGAAAACCAAGCCTAAAAGCATATATAATTCATCCTTATATGGAAGGATCTGTGTGTATAACTGTGTATATGCTCGTCCAATAGCGCCATGGAATAGGATCATTTCCGGAGGATTCTCTCCGCAAGACAAAACATGCTTATACGATATTCCGGGATACTGATCAATATAAAAGATTTTGCAAATACCCGTGTGATAAGCTTTTTTCGAGCAAAGCTCGCATGGGCTCGCGGTAGTGAATAGGAATCCGCCTTCGACAGTCGGCATGCCGATCTTTGCAGACTGTAAAAACGCCATCTCCTCTGCATGAATAGACCTTGTGTGTACTTGATTGCTTTTCCCTTTGAACTCATTATACGCATCCTTAAAGCAATACGAGCAATTTCTCCCAAGCAGCAAATCAAAATCTATGTCTTTTACTTTTTCTTGTAAAAACTCTCTGTAATCCTTATCCGAGCGTTCAAAGAAACTTGTACCTCTTATATCTTCGCTATCCTCCCTTGTAAGTGAAAACAGCGATCTTAAAGTACAGGGAACTTGCTTGTCCGGGGCGCAGTTCCAACCGTTAGCAATAACATTATAGCTTTCATCTGTTATTACCGCTCCGACCTGTCTTGACAAGCACCCAGAGTTAAGCTTTGAATCATATGCAATCTGCATGCAGCGCTCAACTTCAGTAGGCGGAACGAGGCCTGGGTGCATTATCAAGCTTACATATCTTACCAGCTGTCGCTTTGTTTCATCACATGTTCCCGAAGCAGAATACGGATTATTGATGTGGACGTCCGCTATTTCGATCGTTTTTTCAAGATTGATCGTATAAAAGTCCTGTATTGTATTATTCAAAGAGGGATACTCTTTTTTATCAAGAGCGATTATCGCATCGTTCTCAAAGTTCAGCTCAACAAGCCGGCGTTTCCTTTCTTCATCCGGCGTATTAACAGCGAACAAATAGAAAGCGGAGTATCTGTCTTTAAAGAAAGTTGCTTCATATTGGTTCCTAAAAGCATCTATGACCACAAGGACGCGTTTTTTCTCTTTGATGTTCCTCCTCCGCAGGATCTTTATCATCATATTAATTCTCTGCGGAAGATATAGGATTTTATCGGGACTGATTTCGCTTGAATAAGCCGAGCCAGATGCCCGAATGTTATCGCCAAACTTCTGCAGCAGCAATGTATAGTATTTTTTGTCTACAGCAACTTTAAACTTTTTAAAAAATGCAGGTATTATTTCAAAGTAAAACTCGTACAACTCATCACTGTTTGGTACTGCTTCTCCTATATCAGTTCTATCTGAAACTTCTTTCTTCCAGAATAGACGTTTTTTATGAAGCTCATTAAACTCTTCTTCAAGCACATCCAGCTTAGAGAATGAGTCTTTTTCTTCGGACCACTCAGACTTCATAAAAGCGATTAGCTTATCAAAATTCTCTTCCAGTACGAATGAAAAGATGATATGCTTAACTTCTATAAGTCTGAAAGGCTCCCATGCATTCTTCGCATAATTGTAGAGGATCTTATCTTCTCTGTGCTGAATGCTTTCAATAGAATTATCAGCCGGAGGCTGTAAGTCCTTAAACTCCTTGCATAAAAAACGGGCGACAGTTGTGCAACCAGCGCCTGTCCTGCCGGTTAACCCAATAATAATGAAATCCTTGCGCTCAGCAAAGATCCTCTCTACCGCTTTGCTCTCTAACGATCTCTTTTGCATTTTCATAACATGCCTCCTATATCATACTCGAGCTATCAGCCCGCTATATAATAAGTGTACACAAAATGCAAAACGAACACTAAAAGGACAAATATATTATTTGCGCAAATAGCACATCGCTTTCGCAATGTGCTATTTGATGGTCTATACATCTAGTACTTGGATGAAGCATCTAATGTGTGCTTAAAGATTACCTTTGTTCCATTGTAGAGTTGTTGATTGCTATTTGATACCATCGAGTGTCTTGCAAATATGTTCATAAAACTGTTCTTTGACGCTATCTGGGGAGAGTACTTTCATCTTGTCGCTGAACTGTGCCAGCCACCCGAAGAAGGTTGGGGCTATCTGTATGTGCAAGGCTGCAGCGCATGTAGTATCATTTACGGACAGCATTTCGGTATCCTCACCAAACTTATCAATTACAGGACCGATAAGCGATTTATCAAACTGAAGCATCACGTCCTCCAGCTCACCGCTGTACATTTTGAACGCCTGTTCCGTGTATCCGGCAATGCCGTTCAGCTTCTCAAAAGCTTCTTCCGAAATCGTTGAATCCTCAAGAACCGTAACCTGATCCATTCGATCAACACGATAGTTTGCCGTGCGCTCAGGATGCCTTGAACTGTATGCCATTAGATAATAGTTATCTTCGCAGAGTATCAAAGCGATAGGCTCAACAACATAGCGTTTTCTGTCTCCGTACTGTGTTGTGCGATAGACCCTCTTCTTGTCTGCATTCAGATCAAAGTAAAGAAAAGCAATCTTTTTCTTTTCAGCAACAGCCTTCTCGATACTGTCGACATTATAAAGAATTGACTCATTGGTGTGCTTGTGCGAATTGAAGCTTGCAAGGTTACGCTTCAGAAGCTCTGCCCTATAAGACCCCCCGAGAGCGGCGATTTTATCAATAAGCTCTCCGGTCTTCTTTTCCGTTACGAAGCTCGATGCTTGAATAGCGTCTATCATGATCTTAAGCTCTGGGATAGAAAAGCTTCGCTCGGGGACATAGTAAACCTTTTCACGGCCGCTCATAAAACCGCAGACCTCATAACCGAATTCATTGAGAACGGCAATATCGCGGGTTATAGTCCTCTCATGGCAGGAAACGCCCTGCTCGTTGAGCCTACGGCACAGATCCGTTTTTGATATAGGATGTTCCTCGTCGGTTTCGTTCATAAGAAACTCGTAAAGCTTCATCAACTTGATCCTGTTGCTGTTTTCGGACATGCCCTTCTTCTCCTTTTCTATTCTTTCAAAAACATATTCTACTATCAGAACTATTCTTTTTCAAGCCTACCCTGGACAATTTTGTCCATGGTATAGTGTCTTTCCATGCAAAGCAATGAAATGACGCAAAACAAACGACAGAGTTGTCATGCGTGCTGGAAAATTGCAAAAACGGTATTGACCGTCGGTGTTTCAGCAGCTATAATTGCAATGTAAGTGAACAAATGTGTTCACTAAGGAGGCGACGGCATGAGAAGCAAGGATAAGACGGTACTTCATGCAATAGAGGCATTTATCTGTGACTACACCGACCTCAACGGATATTCACCGACTATGCAGGAGATAGCCAATAAAGTCGGAGTATCAAGACCAACTGTGCACAGATATGTTGTTAAACTGTGTGAAGACGGCATACTGAACCGCTCAGGCTATCGCAGCTTGACTTCCACAAATGGCAAAGCGCCTGTCAAGCGCGTTCCGGTAGTCGGAGAAATCGCCTGCGGTGTTCCGATGCTTGCGGACGAGAACATCGAGGAGTACATGAGCCTTCCGACTTCGTTGATCGGAAACGGCGACTTTTTCCTTCTTCACGCCAGCGGTGACAGCATGATCGAAATCGGCGTAAACGACGGCGATCTCGTGCTTGTTCGGCAGCAAAGCTCCGCGAACGAAGGACAGGTAGTTGTTGCACTCACAGAAGACGGGGCTACGCTAAAGAGGTTCTACCCCGAACCCGAGAACCATCGCATTCGGCTTCACCCAGAAAACCGCAGCATGGAAGATTATTATGTTGTTGACTGCGAAATACAGGGCGTCGCCGTCAAGGTGCTAAAAGATATCGAATAACCAAACTCGGAGGAACGAATATGAAACAGTATGACGTGGAGTGCCCCAACTGCGGCACGGTGAACAAAGGCCTTTACCTTGAAGAGACGAACGGATGGATGATATGCGAAAGATGCCTCGCGGAATCGCAGCATGAAGATTTCGGCGGTGAACCTGTGATAAGGATCCCCGTTTTTGATATTGACAAACTGCCCGCCTATTTAAGGAGGCTCGCCGGGTGACACCGGCAAAAATGCAAGGAGCGATGCAGGGTGGCAACGTATGATGATTGGAAGGTATTTAAGTGGTACTGTCCCAACTGCGGGAATCTTGTCTATGGATGTCAAAACGGGAACGGAGAGATAAAGGTGCTCTGTAAAAAGTGCAGCACAAAGATGATTAGACTGATCAGATCCTCCGTTCATGAGACGATCGAGGTTTACGCGCCTGATGAGCAGGCGGACGATTGCGATTACCGTAACGCTATATAAAAAGTGAATACTATCTGGCATAACGACGGGCAGGCATGGATGAAAGGCCTATAAGTCCCGACCCAGGTCATATGCCAAACTTATCTTGATAACCGAGGAACGACGGGCAGGCAGCTGAAAACATAAGACCCGACCCAGGTCACCCGAGGTTCGGAGGACGATACCGCCGGCAGGATAGCTTCATGGAGAGCGATCTTCATGAACTGTTCTGTCGGCGGTTTTTGCTTTTGCAAATATATTTTATTCGAAGTCTTGAACGTGCAATTAGGTTGCACCTTCGTTTTCTACAATACACGCATCAAGGGCGGAAGGAGGTGAGAGTATGCGAAATACTGCTGAACGCAGGCAGTTGATTCTGGAATACATCAGCGACCATCGAGTCGTAACAATGCAGGAAATTGCAAATGAGTTTGAAATCTGTCTTCGAACTGCAAAAGCGGATGTGAGTATACTCGCATGTTCTCACCCAATCTACACCCAGCAGGGCGGTGGAGGCGGCGTCCGAGCTGTTGACGGTTGGTACCTAACGCACCGCTACCTGCGCGAGGAACAGGAAGCATTGCTTCTATCGCTGCTCCCCGGGCTCTGTCCCGATGATCAAAACACTATGAAGCAGATACTCACCGCATTCGCCAAACCGAAAGAGGAGGACAAGCAGTAAAGAAAAACCGTTTCTGCGCAACAATAGCGCGTTCAGTACACCAATAGATCGCTAAAACAAAAACAATAATTCAATGCCTGATATGCATTAAGGGCAAAGGATATGAATAAGGTCTCCGGTACTCATCGGAGGATCGGGATTCAATACCCTTATCTTAATGCACTCAATCGGACGGTATTGAAATCACTATGGCAGAAAGCTCCTTATTCTGTCCTTTCCCAAGGCACCTTTCAGGTGGAAAGGAAAAAGATGAAAAACAAAAACTATAAGGTCGTGAAGGATGATGATGGAAAGAAGACTTACTTTGCAAAGGCATTTGGGGAATGGATCGAAGTAACAAAGGAAGTATTCAGCTTCATGACGTCTAACGACAGGCGTATGCGATACATATATGCTCGGGAAGCGGAAGAAGGCTGCATCTCACTTGACGCCATCTATGAGGCTACCGAAGAAACCGAAAACCCATTATTCGCAGAAGATATGCCAAGCACGCCAGGACCGGATAACGATATTCTGGACAAGCTTTGCGGATCAACGGATGAACTTTTCATCTCCGTTATCAACGAGAAGATCGACGAGCTCCGAGGCCTCGACAGGATCATCGCAATGGAGGTTTTCATCAACAAAAGAAGCATGGTCGAGTATTCGGCAGCGATCAGAGTATCAAGGCACGCTCTTATGAAAAAAGTCCATAGGATATCAAAAGAGATCCGAAGCAGCTGTATGAAGGAGTTAATGGAGAGATATGAAGGCTGAAACAAGAGGCAATCCCAAAGCTGAGCGGTACTGCCGCTATGAGGACGTTCCTCTGCTCCTTGACGCAAATGACATCGTTATGCTTACCGGCCTTGCGCGCACTAACGTCTACTACATGCTTCGGGCAGATGATTTCCCCGTGATCGTGATAGGGAAGCGGCGTATGGTCAAAAAGGAGAAGCTGTTTGCATGGCTCGATGAACACGAAAAGAAGATCTGTCCCGGAAGGAGCGAATAAGAGCATGGTCAATGATTGTTTCAAAAGATGTCGCGACATCCTCAACATATCAATGAAGGCCGGTTATACTGCAATCGAACTCAATGACAGAAGGAGGTAATATCATGGCAAAAGCTAAGAAAAGAGAGAACGGCCTGTATCATAAGAACATGGTCGTCGGAAGAAAAGAGGACGGAAGCTATATCCGAAAGTCCGTGTATGGGAAAACAAAAAAAGAGCTCGAATCAAAGGTGATGGAGCTTACGCAGCAGATAAATAACGGGATAGCTGTATGGAAAAACGATATGACCTTTAAGGAACTGTCCGACATTTGGTTCGAACAGTATAACCCGACGGCGACAGAGAGGTGGCATTATCATAACGGCCTTACCGTAAAGAATCATCTGCTGCCATATATAGGCGGGATGAAGGTGCGTGATCTGCGGCAGATCCATTTGCAGTCGATCATCAGCAATCTTGCGAAAAACGATTATTCAACTCACACAATGAGGGATATAAAGCAGATCGCCGCAAGGATCATGAAGGTCGCCGTTGATTCGGACCTCATTATGAAAAACCCCTTCTCCGGCGTCACCATCCCGAATAAGGAGGCAAATGCACGGCAGCCATTGTCTCCGGAGCAGATCAAGCTTGTGACGGATAATTGGAGAGGTCACAGGATGGGCCTTCCGGTGATGATAATGCTGTATGCCGGCCTTAGGAGGGGAGAGATGCTTGCGCTGCAGTGGGAAGACGTCGATATAGACAAAAAGCTGATCCATGTAACGAAGTCTCTTTGCTTCTTAAAAAACACCTCCACAATAAAAGCGCCGAAGACAAAGGCTGGAACGAGATGCGTCCCGATCCCGAACGTACTGCTTGCTCCCCTCATCGAAACAAAGAAGACAAGCGGAACGATATGCCCCTCTGTCGAAGGAGAGCTTATGACCTATACCGCATATAAGCGGGCATGGGATTCCTACATGAACTACCTGAACGTCTGCGCGGGAGGGTTCATAAGCGACTGCAAGCAGCGGCCTCGGATACAGAAGATGGAGCCGTTCACCGCGCACATGCTGCGCCACACATATGCAACCATGCTGTTCGACGCGAACGTCGATGTGAAATCCGCGCAGAAGTTTCTCGGACACTCCAGCGTAGAGGTAACGCTGAGCATTTATACTCATCTGACTCAGTTTAAGGAGGATGCAGCAATAGATGCGCTGAATGAGCATTTGGAAAATATCGGATAATGATACAGAAAGGATAATGATAAGGCTCCATCGGTCAAACCGTCGGAGCCTGCGTATTGTGGGAGTAAATTACTCGATATTACCGATAATGGGATCATTGCTCCTCGGAAGCGGATCTGCATCATGTATTCTGACAACAGAATCATTAGGGAACGCCTCCCCACACACAATTGCATGCTGTTTTTCAAGAGCGCTCATTTGGAGGAAGAAAGTGTCATTTGATACTCTTAAAACTCCTTTAAGGAACTCCATATCGCGTCTGCTTGTGATTTTGTGCATCACAACAGAGTTGCATTGACTCACGATTTCATATGCCAGCATGGAAGGTACCTGAGAGGATATTATTAGCCCAACACCAAACTTTCTGCCCTCACGCGAAAGCTTGTCAATAT
>JAEEGJ010029268.1_pt1 | contig 10881 bp, 12 predicted proteins | sample 8958761 | NCBI WGS metagenome assembly JAEEGJ01 (sample SAMN16246546, study PRJNA631951) | gut metagenome | biome: gut microbiome; feature: rumen; material: RS-attached | host: Bos | place: Iran: Karaj | collected 2018-10
CCTTCTGCCACTTTCAAAATTGCTGCCGTTCCTTTTCAATGTTGAGCCGGAAATAATTAAGACGGCAACTCAGATTCTTATGATTTTGATTCTGCTTTATCCTTTCAATTCTTTCTGCATGGACTGGGTTGTTGGTGTGTGCCGGGCCGGTGGCGATACTGTTTTCTCTGCGGTTGGAGAACTGATTGTTTTATGGTGTGTTGCAATTCCTTTAGGATATGTTGCTGCCTTTGTGCTTCATCTTCCCGCTCCAATGATATTCTTATTCCTCTCAAGCGAATCGATTGTAAAAGCGATTGTTGGTGCAATCAGAATCTTGAGCGGAAAGTGGCTGCACGAAGTAACCTAATCAATATTTTAAGACACCGGAAATCTATTTAATTCCAGAAACGGTGAGCACTGGTAGAATCCAATGTCGTGAATTTTTGCTTCCAGTGGCAGACTGATTTTATCTGCGAGTTCGAGTGCTTTGGTAAACTGAATTTGGTTGAGCCCTGTGGCAAGGGTGGTGTGCGGGAACCAGATTTCCGGTACGTAATATCCGTTTTCGCCGGCTTCAAATTCTGGAAGAATCACTTTGTGAAGTTCATCATTTATTTTTGAAAGGAACTCATCTTTTTCTGGTTTAAGGAAAAGGACCTATCCGTTAATAATTTTTTCAGCAACATCTTTTATAGTAAGATTGGTTGTATCAAGAGTATTGTCCAGTGACGAAAAATATTCAAGTGATTTTGTGCTGACTGCGAGCCACTCGTCTGTTCGCCACGGACAGGATTTGTCATTATGCCAGCGATTGGTGAGGGTAGCTTGATTGCAGGTTAAGGTAACTGATTTTATTTCCAGCTCAAGCTTTTTGATTCCATCAACAATTGCCTCATATACCCATTCGTTATCCATCAGCCAGACCAGAACAATCATTTTACATTGAGAACACTTTTTGTAGTTCGCAATCATATGAAGAATATTATCTACAGCCATTGTTTTGGTTTCCCGGTTCCCGACAAAAGGATGAATATCGAGGCACCAGTCACCATCAATAAAGGCTGTTCCCGGAGTATGATCTGCGATGTATTTGCCGACAGCAGTTTTACCAACTCCCATCGGCCCGTTTAGGATGATTACTTTCATCTTTGTACAGCCTGTTTATTCTGCCCAGATAACGCGGCCATCTTTGCGTGCTGGTGGAGGTGGAAGTTCGCAATCCATGTAGCCTACAGCGCAGTGGCCGATGCCTTCCCATTCACCTTCGATGCCAAGTTGTTTCAGGATTTCTTTTCCTTCATCACTTTCGAACTCCTGCTTTGCACGATGGATCCAGATGCTTCCAAGTCCGAGCGAGTGAGCAGCAAGCATAAGATTTCCCATTACAAGTGAACCGTCATAAACGCGGTTTCCATTCTCCATTTCGCCAAGAACAATGATCATTGCCGGAGCTCCATAGAATGGATCAAAGCCTTCATCCCATCCGCCAACCTTGCGGTTCATCTCCATGATTTTATCACGTAGCTTTTTATCAGTTACAACGATAACTTTTGTACCCTGTTTTCCCATTCCGCTGGCTGCATAAAGTCCAGCTTCAACAATCTGTTCAAGATCAGCTTTCGATGGAAGCTCTGCCTTAAACTTGCGGATACTTCTGCGCTCTTTCATTGCTTTGATTATTTCGTTCATATACGGCTCCTTAAATCTGATTGTGTATAGTTTATCATAATTTTGTGACAGCGCGATATAATAATTTGATATAGAAATTGAATTAAACGATAAGTTTACGTTCAAAAGTTTACAGATGTGATATAATCAGATATATATGAAAAAACAAAACCTTCCACAGCAGACACATTTTATTGGAGTGCTTACACCAGAGGACATTACTCTTACACTTGAAGATTGCCGCCGTTATATGAACGAAGCTTACGGCTGCCGTTCCGGACACCTGACTCCGATTCATGTCACTTTGATTCCGCCGTTCAGATTGCCAGAAGAATATTCAACAGAGGACCTTGCTAAAGCAATAGAGCAGTATGTATTACCGGCCGGCTTAAGCTTCACCGCAAAGATAAATAACTTCGATGCATTTGGAGACAGAACTCTCTTTGCAAAAGTTGAGAAGGATAATAAATGGACAGCCTTGCGAGACGCAGTTTATTCTGCAGTAATCAAAGCTGCACCTGGCTGCACAAAGAAGGACCAGCGTCCGTTTACTCCTCATCTTACTGTCAGCAATCGTGATATCCCTGCAGGTGTTACAAAAGATGCCATTGAAGTGATGAACGAATTGAATCTTGTTGAAACCTTCCCTGTAAATAACATCACAATTTTTGAGAGAAAGGGCAGCCGCTGGGAAGCTGCAGTATCACTGGAGATTTAGAGAATGGTGGATAATATAAAACTATTTGTCTTCGACCTGGGTGGAACTCTGATGGAATATAAGGGTATGCATCTGAGTTGGGCAGGGTATTATAAAAGTTCCTTTGAATATGTAAATAAAAAGTTAGAGCTTGGTCTTTCAGATCAGCAGATTGAAACTTCGGTTCAGATTTTTACTGATTATAACCCTGCAGTGAATCCTCGCGAAAAGGAGATTGAGCCTGAAATAATTTTTGAAGATATCATAAAAGGGTGGGGCACAACTCTTCCGGTAAGAAAAATCATCGATGTCTTTTTTGAGTCTCTTCATCTTGAACCTGTCATTTATGATGATTCGATTCCTGTCCTGGAGAAGCTGCAAAAATCCGGATTCAAAACTGCAGCAATGACTGATGTCGCAACAGGTATGCCCGATCTTATGCACAAAAGTTATGTAATGCCACTTCTTCCTTATTTTGATTTATATGTTTCGTCTCTTTCATGCGGATACAAAAAGCCGAATCCAAAAGGACTTAGAGACATCTCTGAACATTTTGGAATTGCACCAGAAAATATGGTTATGATTGGCGACACTTTGCGTGATGTTAATGCTGCAAAAAATATCGGCTGTCATTCAATTCTTATAAACCGCTCTGGTGGTGGCACGACCCAGGATTTTGGCCAGGAATATACAGTCACAAATGCAATGGAAATCTTAGATCTTATTCAGTATGCTTTCCGATGAAGAAAAATCAGAAGTACTTCCGGCCATCGAACGTCTGGCTCAAAAATACAAAAGCTGCATCTGCCATCTGGATATGCATTTTCTGAATATAATGATTCCAAATGATACAGCCCTGATCGCAGATAAAATCAATTACACCATCATTGATTGGATGAACTCAAGAGTCGCCCCTCCGGTTTTTGACTACGCCCGAACTTATGTGATTTTTAATGAGTTTGCAAAAGAAGCCCTGGAGTTCTATAAAGCTGCAGTCTGGCCGGATATTCAGGCGCTTGGAATTTCAGAAGAAGATTTCTTTGAAGCTGTGAATGTTTGTACTGTTCTGCGTAGTAAAGAATAATATTTTAAAGTTTTTTGATATAATCTAACTGGCCATAAATAGTGTTACGTAAATGGGGTTCAGACCAAATATTAACACATTTATAATTACATTACTTACTATAATGTATATTCTGTCTACTCTTAATAATGTTTTTTGTGCGATATCTGTATATCCCCCTTTCACATCAACTTTTCGGGGTTATTCCAGAATTGGATGCCCCAGTTATCGAATGACCATCCGTCCATATAATTGTTGCATTCATAAACTTCTGCGTTACACTGCAACATTCTTCATCCACCTTTTGCTTTTCAAAAGCCATACACTTATGATTAAGCGTACATATTCTTCCAGAGATAAAATCAGATATACCCACCAGATTGAAAGCTTAAAATAATATGCCGCAAGGAAGCCCATAGGAACTCCGAATGCCCATGGCCCAATAATATTAATAAGCGTCATAAACTTTGTCTGACCGCCACTTTGAAGAACTCCGCCGCCTATAACCATATTAAACACTTTTGCCGTAAATACAACTGCAAAGGCAATAAGGATTCTTATTGTGATTAATCTTGTTTCCGGCGCTACATTGAAAAGCTTTACGTATAGCGGACTGATTGCACAGACAATAATTCCAATCAGAATACCAGAGCCAACTGTCAGTTTTACAAAATCAATTGACTGGGAATAAGCCTTATCATTATCATCTGCGCCAAGACTGTTTCCAACAATGATTCCTGCAGCACTTGAAACACCACACAAAGCGCCAATTGCAATTCCCTGGATCGGATACATAAGAGTCATTGCAGCACAGGCTTCAGTTCCAAGATGTCCGTAAATTACAGCGTAAACATTTTCTCCAAGAGACCACAAGAATTCACCAATAAGAATCGGCATTAAAATTGCAAAGGCGTTTTTATAAAACTCTTTTGAAAAATGTACGGTTGGTTTAAGAAACAGATTCTGCTTTTTCTTTTCGCGTATAAACAGTGTTAATACAATCAGCATTTCCACACATTGTGAAATTACCGTAGCAAGTGCCGCTCCAGCTTCTTCCAGACGAGGGAAAAACAAAATACCATAAATTAAAAACCAGTTCATTACTGTATTTGTGATGATTGCAATAATTCCAGCTACAGCCGGAAGCTTTGCTCTGTTCATATTTCGCAATAAAGTTGAAATGAACATTGTAATTACACAGGCTAAATATCCAGGAGTTCGGTAAATCAGATAAGAAGCTGCCTTTGCCACTGTATTTTTATCATTAGCATAAAGCGACATTACCTGATTCGGAACAAACACAGAAAGCAAAGAAAAGATCACAACAAGGATAAGAGAAAGATACATCGGCAGATAAAAACTGTCTCTTACTCCCCTTTCGTTCTTTGCTCCAAAGTATTGAGAAATAAGAATACCTGCTGCCGTTACAATAGCCGCAACAGTAACGCTGAACAGAGAAGTAAATTTACCGGCAAGTCCGATTCCCGCTATACATTCACTTCCAAGAGAGCCGATCATAATCTGATCAATAAGCGAAAGTGAAGACTGCATAAGGCACTGAACCGTTACTGGAAGTGCAATTTCAATTAGTTTTTTCTTAAAATCTTTATCCATGATATTGACAGAATACAACTGTTTTGGTGTAAAATCTTGTTAAATAAACCTTAGTTTTTAACACAATACTACTGTTTTAAGGATTATAATGGCTTCTACACGCGAGAGAATACATCAGACAATCAATCACGGCAAAAAGACTTTCCCGTACAGCGTATATCATGTTTGCATTCCAGACTGGATGAAAAAGTATCCGCTCCACTGGCATGACGAATTTGAAATGATTTATATTTACAAAGGCCAGGGCATGTTTTCTGTAAACGGCTTTAAGAATGTCTGCAAGGAAGGTGATTTAATTATTGTTCCACCGGGATCTATTCATTCCATCGATCAGAATCAAAATGATTTTGTAGAATATTTTAATATTATTTTTTCACTTTCTCTTCTTGAAGAAAATCCGGAATCTCACTGCTTTAGAAATTACCTTAGTCAGCTTTCAGAAAACGACTGTATGAAAGATTTGTTTTTATTCTCCGCCTCCCCTATTTGTAAAAGGCTCACTCCCCTAATTTGTGATTTAATTGCACACAGACATGCTGAATACTCGGGCTATGAAATGATGATTAAAGCAAGGCTTTATGAAATCCTTTTCATTTTATTTAACGAAAATCTGAATGATAAAAAGTCCAGTCCGCAAAATCAGCGTGAAAAAGAAAATGCACTGCGACTCAAAAAAATCCTTTCTTACATGAAAGAACACTTTGCAGAAAAAATCACAATTGAAGAAGTAAGCGAGATCACGTCTCTTTCAGAAAGCCGCTTTATGACCTTTTTCAAAAATCAGACGGGCACAAGCTTTATAAAATATCTGAATGATTACCGACTGGAAGCCGCCGCAGAACAGCTGCTCCAGACGCGAAAAGCAATTACTCAGATTGCACTTGAAAACGGCTTTGAAAATATCTCATACTTTGTTCGTGCATTTAAATCAAAATACAACTGCACACCACACGAGTATAGAAAAGCTGGCAATGAATAATCTGATTATCGAAGTTTATTTAAGTTCTGCCTTACGGTAATTTACATTCATTACAAGACCAATACAAGTCATTGCTGTAAGAAGCGATGAACCACCATAAGAAAGGAACTGCAAAGGAATACCTGTAATAGGCATGATACCCATAACCATTCCAACGTTAATAAAGAAGTGGAACGAGAACATTCCAAAAATTCCTGCACAGATATATGAACCATAACGGTTTACGCATTTTCGGATAATATAAAGAATCTTAAGAAGAATTATAAAATAAAGCGAGAATACGAGCATACCGCCAAGGAAGCCGAACTCTTCAGAAAGAATACTGAAGATAAAGTCTGTACTCTGCTGCGGCAGGAAGCGGTAATGGCTCTGAGTTCCCATCAGATATCCCTGACCAATAACACCACCGGCACCAATGGCAACCTTAGACTGAATAATATTCCATCCTGCACCAAGCGGATCCTTGTTCGGATTCATAAAGATGATTAAACGCTTAATCTGATAATCCTTTAATACCTTACCAAGAACCATTGATGAAATAAGAGCAAGTGCAATAATCGAAGTAAAGTAAATGATCCAGTGAATATAGCGCGGACCATGTAGGTAACGGCGGATTACGTAACCCAAAAGTGTAATTACGACAAAGGCAAAAATCAAAATTGCTCTTAATTTAAAGTTTGTGAGAATCGAAATTACTGCAAGCTGCTTTACTGCAATTTCTGCATTCCATACCGGAAGGATTGCAAAGAAGATTGTGAATACACCGAACAGGAAAACATAACCAATGTATCTGATTGGAACGCCTGCAATAAAGCACATGATAAAGTAAATTGGAAGATATACAGAAGCAGTTCCCAAGTCTGGCTGAAGAAGGATTAAGCCCATTGGAAGAAGCAGAACTCCGGTAGCCAGGAAGAAGCGCTTCAGCTGATCTCCGTTTGCTGTATCATCAAGAACTCGGGCAAGATAAAGAATGTAGAAAACTTTTCCGAACTCAGAAGGCTGAATACCAAACTCACCAATTCCAATCCAGCTCTTTGCACCGTTTACATAGCGGCCAAAAATTCTTGTATAAACTAAAAGCAGTAAAAGTCCAATAAAGCCATATACAGAAAGTGACTCTGTTCTTCGGTAATCGTAAACTGTCATTCCAATCATGATTACAAATCCGATTGAAGCCCAGATAATCTGCTTGATATATTCGTTTGTTACACGCACACCTTCAGAGTTAATGCTCGAAGAATAAATGAACATAACTCCAAGTGAAACGAGAGTGAGAACAACAAGAATAAGAAGATAATCGAACATTGAAAAGAATTTATTCTTCATACTTCCCTCTCCTATTCCTGTCTTCCACGGTTATTTGTAAGATACTCAAAGCCAAGTGTCTTTGTAGCTTCTTCACAGGTTTGATTTCCAAAGATTCCCTGAATGATGATGTTTGTACAATAAGGTGCCCACCATTCCCATTTGTTGCAGGCTTCTACAATTGTTGCAACACAGATACGGTCTTCCGGTGGCGCATCGTATGGAGCGTATGCAACAAGCCATGAGTGCCAGCTCTGATCGTCCTTTCGGCTGCTGTATGGTTCAACTTCGGCAGTACCGGTTTTACAGGCAATCTGAACAATCTTGTTATGCATTGGATACTGAGGTGTACCGTCTGTAACTGTATAACGCATTGCTTCCTGAATCTGTTTCCATACATCACGGTCGATTGTAGATTCTGTGAGCACCTGTGGCTGAACCTCGTCAATTACATCACCGGTTACAGGATCGCGAACTTCTTTAAGAAGATGAGGCTTATAGATAACACCTTCATTAGAAACCATGGCAACCATATTAGCAAGCTGCAATGGAGTTGCTTCCATATAGCCCTGTCCAATTGAGCAGGACATTGTATCTCCACCAAGCCATTTTTCGTGGTACTTCTTTTCCTTCCATTCGGCAGTTGGAACGAGTCCGGCTACCTGGCTCGGCAAATCTATCTGAGCACTCTTACCAAATCCAAACTCACGGGCGTAAGAGGCAATTTTTTCAATACCAAGATTATCACGACCAACAGTCCAGTAATAAACGTCGCACGATTGAGCCATAGCGTTTTTCATATCAAGCCAGCCATGACCTGGCTCGTGAACGTGACAATGGAAACGGCGGCCACCGTAAACCATAACACCTTTACATTCAATTTTCTTAGAAGCCGGGAATGCATTTTCCTGAAGCATTGCCGCAGACATAATAATTTTGAAAGTAGAAGCCGGAGGATAAGAAACCTGAACGGCACGGTTCAAAAGAGGCTTTGTAGTATCATTTACAAGCTTTGCATATTCTGTACCAGCGTCATCTGAGCTGAAGATGTTTGAATCATAATAAGGGTAAGAAACCATTGCCAGAACTTCGCCGGTTGCAGGCTTTAATACAACAGAAGCACCAACGCGGTTCCCAAGTGCTTCTTCTACAAGCTTTTGAATATCAGAGTCAATTGTAAGTACAAGACTCTTTCCCATTTCAGGAGGCTCAACAATTGGAGTGTCAGAAATAATACGGCCGTGTACATCGACAGTGGACATTTCACGACCTTCCTTACCCTGAAGCAGTGAATCATACTGCTTTTCAATTCCGGTTTTACCAACGATACTTGTCTTCTTGTATCCCTGATTATAAAGAACAGTCATTTCATCCTGGTTAATATCACCAACGTATCCTACAATGTGAGACATAGAGCCTGTATGCTGATAGTTTCGAGTTGGCTTTGAAACCCAGGAAACGCCCGGAAGGTCTATTTTATTTTCTGCAATATTTGAAATTACAGTAAATGGAACATTCGATTTTACCTGAAAGTTAGAATAAGACCTGCGCATGTTCTTTGGAATCTTTTTATCAATATCTGTTTTACTGATTCCAAGATACTGTGCGAGCTTAAGAATTACTGTATCGTATCTGTCTTTTGGAATTTCACCGGGAGTAACTTCAACCGCAAAAGAGTCTGTATTGATTACGATTGGCAGCAGGGCTTTTCGGTCAAAAATTTCACCGCGCTGTGCCGAAATAACTGTAATCTGACTTGAGATTCTCTGTGACTGTGAACGGTAATGTTCTCCCTGAACAATCTGCATTGAGAAAAGTCTGTAAATATAAAAGATGAAGAAAATCACAAGAACAATGAGAAGAATGAAGATTTTCGCACCTTTTGTAAGTCTATCCTCAGAATTAATCATTATCTATGGCATCCTTTACAGATCTTATTGCAAGAGATTTTCTGAAGAAACTTAAGAACTTAAAAACAAACGGAGCCAGAAGCACGTTCTCAATAAACTCAAAAAGGAAGTCATAAGAAATAATTCCGGCAATATAAACATGTACATTTGGGAACAGAAGCTCAAGCAGATGTACCATAAGAGTTTTTGCAATAGTTCCAATTCCTACACAAAGCATTGGAAGAATAAAGCCGGAAATGATAACGTTCTTTGCAAAAATACCAGTTACGTATCCAATTATGGTTCTGAAAATACAGTTGAAACCAAAAGGAATACCTGTAATAAAATCCAGAAGAAGTCCCGAAATAAAACCTGTTGTTTCTCCCACAACTTTTCCATTGAGCAGTGAAAAATAAAGAGAGCAGATTAAAACCAGATCCGGAACAATGTAAATAAAACTGATATTTGAAAGAATTGAAGATTCAAGAATAACAGCACACAAAAGGATGAAAGTACTTACAAGAATTGATTTTGCCATACGCCCTACTCCTTATCTGCCTTGCGGTCATTCAGTTCTTTCTGATTTACAACAACGACATTTTCAAGTCGAGCAAAATCAATAATCGGAATAAGCTCAATGTTCAGCGAAGAGTTGTAATCAAGTGTTGTAATTTTTGAGATTGTTCCGATTGCAATATCTCTCATGTAATTATCGTTTTCACCAGAGGTTACTACGATATCACCAAAGCTAAGTTCGTCTACAACAGACTTTCGGATATACTGCATAAGCAGCGGCTGATCCTGACTTCCAAGTCCGTTTACCAGACCAAGGTCGCGCGAATTTTGTATACGAGCCGAAACAATATTGTTGATGTTGTAAATCGGCATGATCTGGCTTGTAAAAGTTCCAACCTGAACTACTTTACCAACAAGCCCCTGGTTTCCGTTCTGAAAAGCAATTACAGGCATGTTCTTTTTAATGCCATTTACACTTCCTTTATTAATTGTAAGATAAGTAAAGGCGTTGTCTAAATCGCGGGCAATAATTTGTGCCGGGATATTTTTTTCATCAAGAGAAACTGCAAAATCCAGCTGTTCCTTAAGACGTGCATTTTCCTTTCGGATATCTGCATTCGAACGCTGCATTTCCTCATAGTTTTCAAGCTTGATGACAAGATCATTATAATCTTTTCTGAGCTTACGGAGTTCTCCTACAGCATTGAAAGTGTTTGCAATTCCATCTGCTACAAAATGAACTCCCTTATCGAGAGAAGAAAAAAGTGAAAAACCAATCTGCTTAAAGTTTACAATGAATCCACCGGTATGAAATGCAAGAGACAAACTGCCTGCAAGCAGATAAATTACGAGAAGGAATTCAGCAAATTTAATTTTAAAAGAAATATTAGGCTTTCTTCGCATAACCACCCACCCGGAGAAAGCTTAAATTAGTCGTTCAGACTGTCGTAAATTGTTCTCTCAGAATACATATCCTTGAACAGGCCGAATGCTTTTCCAGCACCAAGGGCTACACATTCAAGAGGTTTTTCTACGAGGATAACCGGTACACCAGTTTCCTTTGAAACAAGCTTTGGAAGCTCGCGGAGCATAGAACCACCACCAGTCATTACGATACCACGTTCAATGATATCTGAAGCAAGCTCTGGAGGAGTTTCTGAAAGTA
>JAEEGJ010029271.1_pt1 | contig 10880 bp, 9 predicted proteins | sample 8958761 | NCBI WGS metagenome assembly JAEEGJ01 (sample SAMN16246546, study PRJNA631951) | gut metagenome | biome: gut microbiome; feature: rumen; material: RS-attached | host: Bos | place: Iran: Karaj | collected 2018-10
GGCCCGTCCTACTATTACGGCTATCCCGGCTGGTACGGCTACCATGGCTACTATGGTTACTATAATTACTATGGCGGCTATTATGGTTACGGAGTCGGCGGTTGGAGCGACCGCTGGATCCAGCGCAACAGCCACGCCCGCCAGGTAGGCGGCCGCGACGGCAGCAGCGCTACCCGGGATCTCGTCGCTCCTCGCAGTTCCCGCGCCATCACCCGCTCCACTCGCAGCAGCGCCAGCACGGTCTCCGGCAGCGGTTCCGCCGTCCGCCGGTCTTCCACCGGCCTGACGAGCGTCTCCCGCACGTCCGCCGCCGGCGCGACCCGCAGCGGCTCTTCCGCCGTCCGTACGAGCGGCACGTCCACTTCCCGGACCGGTTCCGCGGTTTCCCGCAGCACTTCTTCCAGTGCCCGTACTTCCTCGGGTACCACTTACGGCACGGGCTCTTCGGCCCGCAGCAGCAGCGGTGTCTCCCGCAGCAGCGGCGGCTCCGTCTCCCGCAGCGCAGGTTCCGCGACCTACCGTCCTTCCACTTCTTCCGGCCGCAGCAGCGGTTCGTCTTCCTCGGGAAGCTATAACAGCGGCTCCAGCCGTTCTTCTTCCTCCGGCAGCAGCCGTTCCAGCAGCGGCGGTTCTTACCGCAGTTCCGGCGGCAGCTACTCCGGTGGCAGTTCTTCCCGTTCCTCCTCTTCCGGCGGAAGCTATTCCGGCGGATCCTCCTCCCGCGGCGGTGGCGGCGGCGGTTATTCCGGCGGCGGTTCTTCTTCCCGCGGAGGCGGTGGCGGCGGTGGCCGTCGATAATGGACATCGTATAACCTTTAATTGATGATCGCTATGAAAAAGATATTGGCAGTGGCCTTCCTCTTCGGCATGGCGCTCCAGGCCGGAGCGCAGACCTGGGTGGACGCCTTGGAATTCTCTGATAACGACTATCTGGGCACGGCCCGTTCCGTGGGCATGGGCAACGCGATGACCGCCGTGGGCGGTGACCTTGGTTCCCTGACCTTCAATCCCGCGGGCTCCGCCGTGGCTACCTACACCCAGTTCACCATCACGCCGGGCCTGAGTTTCTCCACGGTTACCGCGGAGGGCACTCAACTGGACGATGCCGGTTATCCCATCGGCTTCGAGAATAAATACCGGACTCCTTTCAGCCGCATGAAAATGCCGAACTTCGGTGTGATGATGGTTTATGACACCCGAAATCGGAGCGGTCTCAAACGTGTTTCCTTTGGTATCGTGGGCAATATGACCCGCGACTACACGAACTGGCTTCGCGCTGACGGGACCAACGCGAATACGACGTTGGCCGGTTGCCTGGCCTCCCAGGCCGACGGTCTTCCCATCGAGGTCGTTTCTTCATTTGACCAGAATAAATTACCTTGGGAATCGGTCACCGGTTACTTGAGTGGTATCTACGGTGAACTCAACGGCTCCTATGTGGGCCTCACCGAATCCCTCTGGGACAATGGTGACATCAAGATCACGGACAAGCTCGGCCAGTATTATGGCCTGAAGCGCGCCGGCAGCAAGTATGACCTGCTGATGAACTTCGGTCTCGATTTCAACGACCGGTTCTACGTGGGCGCCAACCTCGGCCTTGTCACCGTTGATTACCGGTACGACGAAAACCGTTCCGAGGATGCCCTTCCCGGTATCGACTATGGCAATGGCTTCCAGTCCCTGCAGATGCGTTATGCCCGTCGGGATGTCGGTTCCGGCGTCTATCTGAAGGTGGGCTTCATCGCCCGTCCGGCCGACGGCCTCCGCATCGGTGCGGCCATCCAGACTCCGACGCTGTACGATTTCCGCGAAACCTATCAGTACGAGGGTCAGTCCACCGCCAATCAGCAGACAATGCGTAGGTCTTCGCCGCAGGACGAGTGGCTCTTCCGCCTCAAGTCTCCGTTCCGCGCGAATGTCGGTGTCGCCTATACCATCGCCAAGATGGCCCTCCTGAGCGCCGACTACGAGTACACGGACTACAGTCGAATGAAGTTCGCCCCTGCGTACGATGAAGGCTATGATTTCGATTTCTCCAATGAGAATCTGGACATCAAGGACTTCACCGGAGCGGTGCATGCTCTCCGTCTGGGCGCCGAAATCAAGCCGTCTCCCGAACTGGCTCTCCGTGTGGGCTACAATATGTCCACCGGTGCGAAGTACAACACCCTTTCGGATGAGGGCGTCGTGGTCGCTCTCTCCGACGACGAGCGCAAGGAGCAGATTCGTACGGCCGTCTCCTTCGGTATCGGCTACAGTTCCCGCGGCTCCTTCTTTATGGATGCGGCAGTCCGGTTCCAGTACTTTGGAAACGAGTATTTCAGGCCTTACAGCTACTTCGTTCGCGAAAACGGGAAACTGTATACGGATGCCAATGTCGTGACGCCGGTAATCTGTTCCCAGTCCGCCCTTTGCAATGCCCTCTTAACCCTGGGTTGGCGGTTCTAGTGAAACGTATTGCATTCATTGTAAATCCCGTCTCTGGCGGCAAGGACAAGAATAACGTCCTTGCCGCCATTGGCCGTTATTTGGACCTTTCCCAGTTTTCGTATGAGGTGCTGCAGACCGTCCAGGCCGGGGATGCGACCCGGTGGGCGCGGGAAAGCGATGCCGACATCGTCGTCGCCGTGGGCGGCGACGGGACGGTGAGCGAGGTCGCCACGGGGCTGCTGGGGACGGAGAAAGCCCTCGGCATCCTTCCCTGCGGGAGCGGTGACGGCCTCGCCCTGCACCTGGGCATCAGCCGCAATCCCGCGAAGGCTGTCAAGGTGCTGAACGACGCCTGCATTGCCACCATCGACGCTGCGCAGGTCAATGGAAGGCCGTTCTTCTGCACGGCGGGTGTAGGCCTGGATGCCGATGTGAGCCTGGATTTCGCCCGGTCCGAGAAAAGGGGCCTGACCACCTATATTACCATGGCCTGGGAAGACTGGAAACAGCGGAATCCGAACGACAAGTATGTCGTGGAAACGGATACGGAAGCCTGGGCCGGCCCCGCGGTGTTCATCACCGTGGGAAACGCCAACCAGTGGGGAAACGAGGCGCGGATCGTCCCCAATGCCTCCCTGCGGGACGGCCTGCTGGACGTGACCGTCGTCCTGCCTTTCGCCACGTACGAGATTCCGGAACTGGCCGCCCGCCTGATGCTCGGGAAGGCCGAAACGAGCCGCCGCGTCCGCACCTTCCGCGGAAAGACCGTGCGGATTCACCGGGACCATCCGGGCCCGGCCCATTGTGACGGCGACCCCTTCGAGGCCGGCGTCGACCTTCGGATGGAAATAAAACCGGGAGCGCTGAGGGTTGTGGTCCCGCGTTCCCGGCTTGCAAAAATCTGATAACTTTCCGAATCAGTCCCCGTAAGGATCGGCCTCGTTCCAGTCCTGGAGAAGATATCCATGATGACTCACGCAGTGATCGTGGATTTTTTGTTTGTCCGCTTCGTTCAGGGTGTTCCACCAGCGGGAGCACGCGGGATAGCGGACCAGTTCTTCATCGACCTCCTTGTTGGAGGAGGCTTTCGCCAGACCTTTGCGGGCGATCCGTTCTTTCTGGGCGATGGTCAGGGACGCCCACCACATTTCAAGATTGTCGTTTCGCATAGGTTTCCGGAAAAATAGGTTGGACTGCAAAGATAATGATTTTCCGGGAAATACAACTACTCCTCCGCGGCGAGGTACCAGCGGACGGTCCAGTCCAGCTTTTCGCCCGGCTGCAGTTCGGTGTAGGGCCCCTGCGCCTCGATTTCGACGAAGGACTTGCGGGCGTCGATATAGACCTGGATCTCCGCTTCGCCGGGCGCGGCGGCCTCCTGGGCGATGTCAGGGAACTTTTGGGTGAGGACGAGGCCGTTGTCATGGAACTTGAGCCAGCCCTTGCCGTCCACGTTGATCTTGCGGTTCTGGTTGGCCACGTCGATCTCCAGCTTGGCAACGTCCTCATCGAAAGAGACTTTCATCAGGTCGAGCGGGGTGACATCCTCGGCCTTTGCGTCGAACTCGAGATAACCGCCGTTCGGGACACGGGTGATTGCCCAAGGAGCGACTTTGCGGGTCTCGCCGGACTCGTTGATGATGCTGTAGGTGATGACGAAGGCGCCGTCGGCAGGATCGGCGGAGATGGCCTTGCGGACGCGGTAACCGAACTTGGATACCTGTCCGGTGAGGACGATGGCGTTGTCCGCGGGCTCGGCCTCATAGGGCATGCTGTCGTACTCCGGCACCGGAGGCCAGTTCCATTCGGCCTGCGGGCTGGTCCAGAAGGTGCTGCCGTAGGAATTGGGGTTGAAAAAGCGCATCCGGGGTGCAGGGGCGCCGTCGGTGCTTGCCGGCGGCTCGGGTTTCTGGGCAATGACCTCCTTCTCGCCGAGCTTGAAGGACAGAATCTTCGCGCCATGGGCGGCGTCCACGACAAGGGTGACGTCTCCGTTGGTGACGGTATACTTCTCATCGTCCAGTTTCTGGACGTTGACGCCTTGGGCGTGCAGGGCTGTCGCGGCGAAGAGGGCGGCGACGGCGAGGAGGGTGTGCAATCTCATTTCGTTCTTATTTTTGATAAAGATAGGCATTCGCAAAAAAAGTGCCTTGCACAAATGCGTCGGAATCGTTCAAATATGTATCTTTGTCCCCTGAAATGCAGAAGGATACCCTGTCGACAAGGCCGCATTGGAGCAAGGACGCCGATTATTCCCGCGTCCCGTTCTTCATCCGGCGGATGAATACGCGGGGACGGATCACCGTCGCCGAGGTGCCGTCGGCCTCCCTGCCGCTGGTCGGTTTCCTGTATCTGACCGAGGGAGAGGTCCTGGCCGAGGTCGACGGCATCCAGTTCCTGTGCGAAAGCGGGCATCTGCTGTTGATTCCGGAAGGCCGGCCGTTCGCCATCCGCTATTATGCCGATGCCATCGGCTACACCGGCGGTTTCCGGGCCGACTTGCTCTCCCGTCCGGAGGTGGTCCTGCCCTGGATCGAGCCCGTACAGCAGGCGTTCTGGTTTGACGAGGCCGTCTTCGTCGGGGAATTGTTCAACATGCTGGCCCTTTCCTTCGAGAAGGGGGATGTCGATTTCCTGGCAAAGGGCGTCGACCTTCTCGTCTCCCGCGTCAAGGCGCAGCCCAAGGAACGGATGCCCAAGATGGTCTCCGGCTTTCTGGAGAGCGTGTTTTCCACCGGCCGGCCGCCGCAGGACCTGCCCACTTACGCCGCGGAGGCGTTCGTCAGCCCGGGGCATCTGAACCGGACGGTCAAGAAGGCCACGGGGAAGAGCGTGGGCGCGTGGATCGACATCGCCCGGCTGGGTATGGCGAAGCGGCTCCTGCGGGACACGGAGCTGCCCGTGTCGGAGGTCGCCGTCGCCGTGGGCCTGGATGATTCGTCCTATTTTTCCCGCTTTTTCAAGTTGCATGCGGGCCTGACGCCGGTTGCCTTCCGGAAGAAGATGCACGGATTGTCCTAATTCCTGCACGGACGTTTCTATCGACTTTGAGCGATAATGCGGACCTTTGTGCCCGCAATGTTATTGGCTTTCATATCAGCACTCCTGCTTTCCCCGGCGAGCGACACGCTTGCCACGTCCTATGCGACGGCATTTAAAGAACGCGTACCCCTCGAGAGACTGGCGACGCCCGTCAGCGTCCTCCTTCCCGCCGAGATCAAATCCGGTGGTGTCATCGGCCAGAGCCGGCTGTCGGCCCAGGTCCCCGGCCTGCTGATTCCCGAATACGGGGCTTCCCTGACATCGACCATCTATCTCCGGGGCATCGGCTCCCGGATGGAGAACCCGTCGATGGGGCTCTATGTGGACGGCATTCCGGTCATGGACAAGAACGCCTACGATTTCGACTGGTCCGGCATCCGCTTCGCGGCCCTGATGAGGGGTCCCGGGGCGACGCTCTACGGGCGGAATTCCATGAGCGGAACGCTGGTGCTGCAGTCCGCGGCTCCTGACGGGACAACCCATTGGAACGCTTTCGCCGAAGCGGGTCTCGCGGAGACCTTCCGGGCGGGAGTGACCGCGTCTTTCGGTCGGAATGTCCTGTCAGTCAGCGCGAAGCATCGCGGTGGCTGGTTCGAGAACGAGTATAAGGGAACCCCGTGCGACCCGTACGACGGACTTTCGCTCCGTTGGAAATGGGAGCAGGCGCCCGGAGAAAAGATCCAGTGGTCCAACAGCCTGTTCGCCGCCCTGTCCCGGGAAGGCGGCTTCGCGTACGGTCTTTATGAAGACGGTATCCTCCATCCCGTTTCCTATAACGGCGAAAGTGGCTACCGGCGGCTTTCCGTCATCGACGGCGTCCGTGTCCGGTATAAAGGGGACGGGTTCTCCCTGGACGGGACCGGATCGGTCCAGATCCTTTCCGACGACATGCGGATGGACCAGGACTATACGCCGCAGCCCATCTTTACCCTGCAGCAGGCCCAGAACAGCGGAACGGGCACGCTGGAGGTAATCGTCCGGAGCGAGCCCGGAAAGTGGCAGCGGTCGACGGGGGCGTTCGCCTTCTGTCGGCACAACCGGATGCATGCGCCCGTCACGTTCGGCCGTACCGGCATCGAGACGCTCATCCTGGACAATGCCAACAGGAATATCCCCGAGAATATCGGCTACCTGGACATCCCCGACGAGGAAATCCTGATCCTCTCCGACTTCGGAATCGGCACCTTCGGGGCGGCCCTCTTCCACGAGTCCGTGTTGACCTTGGGTCGATGGATCCTCACGGGCGGCCTCCGAATCGACTATGAGGGCGGCGTAATGGCCTATGACTGCAAGGCGGACCTCCATTACCAGTTCGTCCCCACGATGAAGGCCGCAAAAGCCTTCGAGGTCCCTTACCGTGGCACCGTCACCCATTCTTCCGGCGTCCAGATTCTTCCCCGGCTTTCCGCGCTTTACGAAGCCGCCGACGGCTTCTTTGTCCTGGCGAACGTGTCGAAGGGCTTCAGGGCCGGCGGTTTCAATACCCAGATATTCTCCGACATCCTCCAGAACCAGACCATGACCGCAATGATGAAGGATCTGGGCGTCTATCTGGACAAACCCATGGTTTCCGTGGTGGCGGAAAACACCCGCTACAAGCCGGAGACGGCCTGGAACTATGAGACGGGGTTCCGTCTTGTCAAGGAAAACTACCGGGTCGAAGGATCCGTTTACTATATGGACGTGCGGAATCAGCAGCTCACCGTCTTCCCTCCGGGAAAGACCACCGGCCGGATGATGACCAATGCCGGCGTCAGCCGCAGTCTGGGCGCCGAGGCTGAAGCGGAGTGGCGGCCGGGTGATTTCGAATTCCGCGCTTCCTACGCCTGGTGCGATGCCCGTTTCGTCCATTACAATGACGGCAACAACGATTATTCCGGCAACCGCGTACCTTATGTCCCTGTTCATACGGCCTTCGCCAGTTCGGGATGGCGCCATCCCTTCAAGACGGCGACCTTACGGCTCAACGCCTCCGTCCGTGCCTACGGCCCCATCTGCTGGGAGGAGACCGGAAGACTCCGCGAGCCCGTCCATGTCCGTCCGGACGCCCGCATCGCCCTGTCCTTCCCGAAGTGGGAAGTCTGGCTCCGGGGAGAAAACCTCACCGGCAGCGTCGGCAAGAACTTCTATTTCAAGTCCGTAGGACGCGAGTTCTTTTCACGCGAACACCCTTGCAACATTATTATAGGAATCAGTATTAACCATTGAAATTATGAAATTGAACAGAATGATCCTGGCCCTTGCGGCCCTGGCTCTCCTCGCCTGCAACAAAGAGGAGAAGAATGAACTCCCGGTCGCGGTCGTGGCCGATTACAAAGGCGTTGTCTCCGTCGATGGCAGCAAAGGCAAGTTTGAAATGGAAGACGTCGAGGTGAACTTCACCCCTTCCGAGGACGGAAAGACGGCCACCATCATCATGTACAAGGTCCGTTTCGCTGAGAGAATGCCCGGTATGGATGTGACCATCCCGGATGTGAAACTTACCTCGACGAAAGAAGGCATCCTGCTCGCTTGCGACAATGTCGTTCCCAAGGCCCTGGGAGGAGATTTCGCGGGATACACGGTCTATGACATGACAGGAACCGTGAAGGAGGACGAGATTGATTTCTCCCTGAAATTCGGCACCACCCCCACCTCCTACAAGGGAACCAAGCAGGCAAAATAACCCCTTGCCGCAGAGATAAAAGAACCCGGTCGCTTGGGGCGGCCGGGCTTCTTTTTTATTGGAAGAGCATCGGGGCGAACTGGTGGAGGGAGCGCCGCCAGGTGAGCCATTCGTGGCCGGTGCCCGGGGACTCGTAATAGACGTGCTTGACGCCCAGGCTGTCCAGGGCCACGTGCAGGTCGTAGATGCCCTGGTACATGCCGGCCGGTTCGTCCGTGCCGATGCTGATGTATAACAGATGATAGTCGTCATTCAGGGAAGTGGGATACATCTCGGAATCCCGACGGTCGCCGGGGCCGCGGCCGGAGCCGCTGAATCCGCCGATCCAGCCGAACAGTTCCGGATGGTCCAGGCCGATGGTATAGGACTGGAAACCGCCGAGCGAGAGGCCGCAGATGGCGCGGTGGTCGCGGTCGGCGATCGTCCGCAGGCGGGCGTCGAAGGTGGGAACGGTCTCCTCGACCATCACTTTCTCGAAGGCGTCGAAGTTGAACAGGTTGAAACGGCCGGCGGGCTGCTCGGCATCGACCAGCGTGGCCACGCCGTGCTCGCAGACGATGATCATCGGGACGCAAGTGCCCTCGGCGATCAGATTGTCCATGATGTTGCCCATCATGCCCTGAGTGGCCCAGCCGGTCTCATCCTCGCCGGCGCCGTGCATCAGGTAAAGGACCGGGAAACGGCGCTCCGGTTCGGACTTGTACTGCGGGGGAAGATAGACATAGCAGGTACGTTCCTCGCCGGTCAGGACGGAGCCGTATTTCTCGATACGGACTTCTCCGTGCGGGACCTTCTTCTCCAGATAATAGTCCACGCCGGCCTCGGGAATTTCGATGCCGCTGGACCAGAAGAAAGAGCCGAAGAACTTCTGGCTGTTAGGATCCGACACGCGCTGACCGTCCACTGTCAGGGTATAATAGTGGAAACCGGGCACGAGGGGATCGGTCGTGACTTCCCAGATGCCGTCCTCTCCCTTCGTCATGTCATAGGCCTTGCCGCCCACATTGACCTGGACGGAGCCCGCATCGGGAAAAACGTTGCGGAAAACGGTGCTGAGGTCGGGATTGATCTTGGGATATTCCGCGCCGGGGACGTTCGTTGTGGCGCTGGTCGGCTTGGTGAGGACACCGACCTGTTTGTTGGTCGCGCAGGAAGCGAGGGCGGCCGCAGCAAGGACCAGCCTGAGGGTGAATCGGAATTTCATCGCTATTGGTTTAGTTGGTTATTTCAAAACGGAAAGGCTTGTCGAAGTGCCGCCGGGACCAGTAGGTGGCTTTCCGGCCGGTCAGGTCCATGAGGACGGTCCATGCCGTTCCGAGGAATCCTTCCTGTGTCGGCTGGGAAACGGCCGTGATCGACTGCGCCAGCTGCAACTTGTCCATGGTGCCGCCGGTCTCCTCGAGTTGCTGACACAGGTACTCGTACCGGTGGTCCCATTCGGCCAGGCCCACATTGAGCTTCGCCTCGCACAGGTAATGGTTGGCCACGGCAGGGGAGTCCACGACCACCATCTCATTATCGACATATTCGACGACCACGCTCTTGCCGGAGGCGTCGGAGATGGCATAATGATGGGCGGAGCCGATGTCGGAGTGCATGTCGATGCCCCGGAGGAGTTCCACCGCCTCGTCCACGTCGGCGGCGTTCTTCAGCACATAGCAGATGGCCGACGTGGTGGTGAGCGCCGGCTTGCCCGTCTCCTGATGCGTTTCCGCCTCGTCGCCGGCCATCAGGTCCGCCATGGCGAGTCCCTTCTCATTGATGCCGTCCAGGGCGAAGAAGAGGCAGCTCAGGGCCATGTACTGGTTGGGGAAACCTTCCGGCAGCCAGTTTTCGCCGAAACCGAAGAAATCCGAGCTGAAGGTGGTGATCGTCTCATATCCCTTCTTGGGAACCGTGTGCAGGATAATGCCGGTCGCGTAAGGAAAATCGAAGTTGCGGCCCATCAGGACGTCGTTTTCCGGCGTGCGCGCCGTGATGGCGGAGCAGCCGTACGCCGCTTCCGCGGGCGTCGGAGCCGGCATGGTGTAATAGCCTTTGGACAGGAAGTTCATCACGTAGCCCACCAGTTCGGTGGCACTGCGTCCGCCTCCCTGGGCCATCAGCCCCTCGAAGCCGTCGTCTCCCTTGTATTCCATATAGTATAGTCCTTCGTCCAGTTTCTGGACGGACGCCGCTCCTTTGACCAGCGGACCGAACTTGGACCAGGCGAAGATACCGCTTACAAACAGCAATACGAGGATTCCCAGCAGGAACCAGAGGAGGAACTTCAAGAACTTTTTCATGCCGTAACTCATTTGTTTTTGTGAAGATAACCATATTTCGGGAGAAATCCAAAGTTTTCCCGAATATCGTTCGAAGACAGGCCCCCGCAAGAGAATCATCTCGCGCAGAAACCTGTCAACGAGTGATTAAAAAATATTTGCACTTTTAAAATTTTTTTATTTATCTTTGTGAAGAACAAAACGCAAAAAAGAGATGAAGATTAATTTCGCATGGTGGTGGCGCTACTCAAGGATTCAAAATTCGTGAGCGCTGCAGCCGTGTAAACTAATCAAATTACAAGATAAGGCCTGTCGTGATCGCGACAGGCTTTTTTCGTACCGGAAAGTATATAAAACGACTGATATGAGTTACCAAGTGGATGAAAACGGATTCTACGGAGAGTTTGGCGGAGCCTACATCCCCGAGATCCTGTACAAATGCGTCGATGAATTGCGCAGGGCCTACCTGCCGGTCATCG
>JAEEGJ010029273.1_pt1 | contig 10880 bp, 8 predicted proteins | sample 8958761 | NCBI WGS metagenome assembly JAEEGJ01 (sample SAMN16246546, study PRJNA631951) | gut metagenome | biome: gut microbiome; feature: rumen; material: RS-attached | host: Bos | place: Iran: Karaj | collected 2018-10
CCAAACCCAGGACAACTTAAGACCTCCGCCGTAGGCAAGACAGGTAAAGAAATACAGAACTGACCACACTCCAAGAACAAAATAGACATACATTATAAGTTTTGTGATTGTGAGTGTTCCACAACCAACATATCTGCTTGTCGAAACCATGTACTGTCTGTATGCATCTCCGTGCACTTCTTCAAGATATTTTTCCTCCTGAAGAATCTGCATATGTAGCATCACAATGGCCCAAATGGTTATCACTACCAATACTGCATTACAGAACATCAGCATTATCCCGATGTAAACAAAGTCAAAACCAAGAAATGCAGGATTCCTCGAATATTTATAAATTCCAGTTGTAACGAGATCTCTTTTGCCATGGTCATCCCTTGCAACGCCTGCTCTCCAGCTGTCCTTCATAGTCCATGTGGCAAAAAGGAAAATCAGGTTTCCGAGGAAAGCAAAGTACATGCCAATAACTCTGAACATGATAGGGAGCCTTGCCGTCCCCACAAATATGGATACGACCTCTGCCACAAGCACAAGCGTGGTTGCAACCTTCATGACCACTTCTATGTAGTAGCTCTTGTCGTGGACTTTACTCTTTGCGATCTGATCGGTAACGATGCCTTTCTTTTTCTGGATTAGCATTTTGGCAAAATATATGATGTAAAATACAGCTAGAAAAATCAAAGCAATCAAGCGATATGTTGTCATGTTAGTCATAGTCTCCAATCTAAAAAGGGAAGCTTGAACAATCTCTTGCACAAGCTTCCCTCATACTATCATTTCTTTTCAAACACGTAAACATTCCAGGAAAGAGGCTTAACATAAAGCTTGAGCTCACCATCCTCGAATGTATAATTTTCCTCTTTTACAGGAACAAGAAGTTCATCATTTTCAAAGGTGTTCTTGTGGTTCATATCCTCAGTGTGAAGCTTGTAAGCCGCAGCAGGAGCGTATCCCTCAAAGCCCTTTAAGTCGATTGTAAGAGGATACTCTGCATCTTCATTTCTGTTGATGACAAAGACAGTCACTCTCTTATTTTCTTCGTCCCATGCACTTGCAGCGTCGATGTAGTTAACGCCCTCTTTTCCGGTGTACTGTGAAGTATCTTCGATTGCGTAACCAGGCATATCGTAGGTCTCACTCTCAACCTTGGTATCAAGAGAAACTCCCTTGGCGTACTCAAGGAGCTGCATGAATACGTAGTGAGAAGCTGATCTCCATACATGGTCATGGTCGGATGCTGCAAGAGCTGGAAGTCCGCCAGTCATACAGCCAATTTTAACTCTGTCCGCATGACGAAGAAGTGCCAACTGAACTGATGCCATAGAAAGCGCATGAAGCATATCTCCACCAGGGAACTGACGATCTGGCATGTTGTCAGGATCGTGCAGAATATATCTTCTCTCAGGGTCGAAACGATAGTGGTTTCTAGCCATGTTGTATCTGCCATAGCCAGGGTGAAGTGGCATATTAGGTCTGATCATTGCACCATACTCATCAAAAGAAATCATGACCTTCTTAGGTGATCTGTGCTTGGAAGCCACGTAATCGATCATAGCTACTTCATTATTAATGAAATCTTCGTAGTATAAAGCGCCGCCAAGAAGAGCCTTGATATCTCCGGGAGGTGCGCTGTGATAGTGATGAACTGATACATAGTCGACAACGTCGTAGCACTTGTTAAGAACTGACTCATCCCACTCTGGGAAGCCCTCCATGAAAGGAGCTGAAGATCCACATACTGCAGTCTCTATTGTCTCATCAATCCACTTGATAGCCTTGGAAGTCTCCAAAACCTTGTGGCCGTAGCCTTCAGGATTCTTGTCCCAGGCACCAAGCTGCCATGGGCCATCCATCTCGTTGCCGAGGTACCACATCTTAACATTGTATGGATCCTCATGACCATTCTTTTTACGAAGGTCTGACCAGTAGGTTCCACCCTCGTGATTAGTGTATTCTACAAGATCCATTGCATCCTGAATGGTTCCTGTTCCCATATTAACAGTATAAAGAGCTTCTGTTCCTACCTTCTGAGCCCACTGAAGATACTCGTCGTGTCCAACATCGTTGAGAATATACTGATGCCAGGCTGGGTCAAGATGAACCTTTCTCTGATCCCTTGGTCCAATAGAATCCTTCCACTGCCAGGCAGAAACGAAGTTACCACCGGGAAGTCTTACAGCTGGAACCTTAGTCTTCTTAAGTGCATCGATGAAGTCCCTTCTAAAGCCCTGTTCATCGGCTGTTGGATGCTTAGGATTGAACATGGTTCCATTGACCATAGTTCCAATCGGCTCCAAAAAAGCTGAAAACAGCCTATCTGAAATGTCACCCACTTTGTAGGCAGGGTGCACTGTAACCTTAGCATTCTGTGCCATTTGTCATACCTCCAAATCCCCAATACCTTTTATAAACAAATATGTGCAAGCATCAAAAAAGCTCAACGCGTCACATATAAAAATGTAACACATTGAGCCTTATAAACTCCAAAACATTATTGTCATAAACAAGCCAATTATTGCTACTTTACAGAACTGTAACCCTGTTCCTGCCTGCAGTCTTGGAAGAATACATCGCCTTGTCCATACGATTGAACAGATCATCAAAAGAATCATCGTCGCCAAGCTGGCTGATTCCAACTGAACAGGTAATGTGTCCAGCCTCTCCAAAATCCGCTGCTGCAACAGTCTTCCTGAGATCTTCTGCATACTCAAGGGCCTCATCATCTGAAACGCCGCTAAGAACAGTAACGAACTCTTCTCCGCCCCATCTGCCTACAGAAGCATGCTTGTCCTGAGCAAAGCTCTTAAGCACATCTGCAAGAGCCTTAAGAGTTGCATCTCCAACAGAATGTCCATAATTGTCATTGATCTTCTTGAAATTATCAAGGTCGATCATCATCAGAGATATTGTATCGCCGCCATTCTGATAGATATTGATGGCGTTCTGAATCTCTGTCTTGATTCCTCCATGATTGAAAAGACCTGTAAGAGGATCAACCAGTACGAGCTCCTCGTACTTCTTGAGAGTAGCCATACGTTCTGTAACGTCATCATTTATATCCTGAACCATGAAGACAAACTTGAAATCCCTGTCGCTTAAGGTCTGAACTCTGCTAAATATCAGCTTAACCCAGATATAAGTTCCCTCAAGATTCTTCATCATGCAGTCAAAGGTATTAGTGCGTCCCTGGTCAAGATTGGCCCTTAAGTACTCAGGATCTGTCAACTTAAGAAACTGCTCCTGATCATCAGGCCATATCATATTGACAGTCATAAGTCGCCACTGTGAGTACTTGATACTGGACTTGATCGTGTCTTCTGATATCTCAGTTACACTGATACTGCTGGTCGAATCCTTAACAAGATCAACAAACATAGAGAAAAGATATGTATTCTGGATAGTATTGACCTTTCTGGTGGTCATAATATCCTCAACAACCTCTTCATCATCAAGAACATCCATAGCAAATACGTACTTGTCCGTACCTTCAATTGGATATACATTCATCTGAATAACATATGGCGCGGTATTACCTTCCAAAAAGACCTTGAGTCTTCTGCTGTACTTACCCTTAAATTCACCATAGTATGCGATGAATGCCTTATAATCTTCTGTTATCTCTTCTTGGGAATTACCTAGATGAAACCATAGTTTCTGTATCAGATCATCATAATCCCCCGTCTCATCCAATAGATCTACGAAAATGTTCTTGCGTGTTATAGCTCTATACTTCTTATCCGTCGTATCAACCATAACTATAGCATCAACATTCTCGTTTAAAAGAATTAGCAAATCCTCAGAGGTATAATCCTCGAGTGTCTTGTTTATCATACCCGTCCCCCCTTGCAAGCATTCTTTCAAAACAACTTATTTACTATAGTTTTAAGTTGATAACATTATAACTTAAACGTTTAAATCTGTTAATATTTTTTATCAATAATATACATTAAAATGCATCTCTTATCTGCTGAGCTTCATAGGATGTCATATCCTGAGCAAGGAACAATTCTCCCCCATCAGTCATTACATACTCATGGCCCTCATACTCGAATGAATATAACACAAGATCACCAACAGTAAGCTTAGCTCCTGCTCCAAAACCAGGAACCTGAGCCTCTGTCATCGTATACTCTGAATAGCCGTAATTATTTCCATCGTTCAGGTAGACGAGTTCCTGCTTACCATTTTTATAGAAAAAGATTGCCAGTCCATGATCTTTATTATTGGCATAAACACCGCCTTCATACGAAGCATTCTTATATTCTCCAGCCGCCTGAGCAGTAACAGCTGATGCTCCTAAAGATAGAATTGCTAATGATGAAGCGATAATAATTCCAATAAGTTTTTTCATTGTTTTTGCCCTCTTTTCTGTATTTTTTAAATACAAGTATTTATACGAGGGATAAAAAACCTATGGCAAAAGAAAATGTGACTATAAATTATTATGCGTTTATAACTGTCAAAATGTTCTTGTTAACACAAAGAGAACCAGCGAAGATCTTCTCTACAGAATCTTCGAAAAGGACCTTGATCTTGCCCTCAAGAACTGACTTAACTACGCCTGTTCCATACTTAACATGAGAAACCTCACAGCCCTCAGGAATAGCCTCTCTGATCTCGTCATCAGTAAGCTCAGGAAGCTTAGGCTTAGGAGCTACTACAGTTCTTTTGATCATAGTTCCTGTAATGCCTCTGGCTGCTACGCTCTTACTCTTTGTTGCCTTCTCTTTGATTGTAAGTCCCTCCTTGATACAATCGAGGACGAACTCAAGATTTTCGTTGGTAAAAAAGTAGATTACATGAGGAAGCTTTTTTTCCTCAGGATTATTAAGAAGGCCCTTGTTACCGTTTCTGATAAAGAGCATAGCCTTACTGCCAACTTCCTCATACTGGGAAACAATAAGCTCGATTTCCTCTTTCTTGCTCTCTTTCAGAACGATGCCTGTTCCGGCCTCATCAGACTTTTTCTTTATAAGGTTGAAATCCTTCTCTGTAGCATAGAGCACGAATCTGCTCTGCATGATAGTCTTAACGTGTAGTGATGATCCGCCCTTTGCAAACTGGCAGATGAATTTGTCCTGCGCATCCTCCCTTTCATATAGCTCGATCTCTTTCTCCTCGACGAGATCACAAACTTCTTCATAGATGTACAACAGGTTATTCATGGATTTTCCTCACTTACAATTAATTATTTAAAAAACAACACGAAAATCCATTATACACTCTTAAAACTTTTTTTCCATCGATTCACCATTTTTTCACACTTAAAAAATATGTGAAGATGAGGATGAGGTCTGCCAGGATCCAGGCGGTAATCTCGCCGTAGAAGATGCCCTTGTAACCTATGAATAGGGTGAGGACAACTGCGCAGAATACTCGCATTATGAGCTGTCCAAAGCTTGAGATCATTGGAACCACTGTGTTTCCAAGTCCCTGAATGGATGCTCTCATAATATAGAGAACATACAAAAGCGGGTAAAAGATTCCGAGAATCAGGAGGTATTCCTGACCATAGACAAATATCTTGTCTGAAACTGTAGCTTCATCTACGAAGAGCTTCATTCCCTCTGTTCCAAAGAAGATCATGATAAAAGAGCATACAAGAGCTGTAACTACGCCCATAAGGACACTTATACGAACGCCACTTCTGATCCTGTCATGTCTGCCTGCGCCGTAGTTCTGTGAAACATAGGCTACTACTGCCATTCCATAGGAGGATGCTGCAATCTCAAGAAGAGCGTAGATTTTGCCAGCGATTGTGTAGCCAGTGAGGAAGTCAATCTCAAACTGGTTGACACATCTGATTACGATAAGTCCTCCAATTGCTGTGATGACGCTCTGAAGAGCCATTGGAAGTCCCACTGTAAGAAGCTCTTGTACCACTACTGAACTGCCAACGGCGCGAACACTGATGTCATTATCGCTCTTGCCCTCTGTGGTTGCAACGCCCTTTCTTGTGGTGTAAACATAGTATCCGCAGATGACCATAACAAGGCACTCTGACAGTACTGTTCCAAGTGCAGCGCCTGCAATTCCCATGTTCAGCACGCATATAAAGAAAAGGTCCAGGATTATGTTACATATAGAAGATATGGTCATGGCCATAAGATGAATCTGGCTGTTACCCCTGCTCCTGAGTACAGCTGCAAAAAACTGGTAGAACACGAGGAATGGGATTCCGGCAAAGATCACATCAACATAGGTCTTGGCATAGCTGAAGGCTTCTGTCTTGGTACCGATGAGCCTTAAAAGAAGCCCTGATGACACAAGGAGCCCAGCAACAAATACTATAGAGATCACAATACAGATAAGTCTTGCCTTCTTATAATATGTAGCAAAGTCTTTTTCGTTCTTTTCCCCAAACTTCTTGCCGAGTATTACAGCAAAGCCCTGAATGAGACCAATTAGAAAGCCATTTACAAGGAATATGAGCCAGTCTGTTCCTCCAACTGCTGCAAGACCCAGTGGTCCTATCTTCTTACCTATTATGATGCTGTCAACCACGGTGTATAACTGCTGGAAGACATTTCCCATCATCATTGAAACTGCAAAAGAAAAGATCAGGCTAAAGGGACTTCCAGTAGTCAGATCTTTGTCCTTACTAAACTTAAGATTCTTCCCCATTAAAACTAAAACTCCAATACTTTTTTATATTATCAGAACAGATCCAGAGAACTGTCCAGATAGATTCCTTCCCTGACCTTGAGCTGATACTCAGGCTTAGTCAGGTAATATAGAAGGAACTCAAGGATAATTGCACTTCCAAGGCTCCTACCCTCTATCTTGAAATTTGTAAAGCCTACAGGCATATAGATATCACGAATCGCATCTATTCCTATAAAGCCAGGATTCTCCATGGCAAGAGAAAACCTGTAGCCTTTGTCTGCATCAGGAGAAACGCAGATGTGGTCTTCGCATTCCTCTCCAAGGCTCTTTCGACTGACATTCTCGTAGCACTTCTTCCTGTCATAGCAGCCGAACCAGCAGCACTCATTGCAGAGAAATTCCACCTTATTCTTAAGGTCATCATGCAGCTCTTTTAACTTATCCAATTCTCTGTTAAGCCTGAAGTCCGGAACTACATAGCTAAACTCTTCTCTGTGAAGCTCCTCCACAAGATCATCAAAGTCAGTTAACACCTTGGTGGTGGAAGATACAAAATAAAAGTCAGGGTATCTGTTCCTAATATAGTCAAGGAGCATGTCGGAATGTACGATAATGCCACTCTGTGCGTCGCCATTATGCTCAAACTGATTACAAAGAGCGTTGCATCTCTTATTAATAAGATGGCTCTCCTGAATCAGGGAATTGCTGAAGGTCAGCCTTGCTGAAATGCCATACTCTCTCATAAGCGCAGCTACTTCCGTAGAACCTGCTTCACCAAAGCCTACTCTTCCGCCGCCCCAGATGCAGTCCGCAGGCGCACCATAAATAGAGCCTATCTCGCACCAATCATAGAAGTATTCTCTATGTTCACGGTAAAGAGGTAGGAACACCTTGTACAGTTCATAAAATTCAAATAGCCCTGGCAGATGAAAAACTGCCTTTTTCTCTATGCTCATAGGGACATTATACTAAAGAGTTCCCTATATATCTACAAGTAAGCGGTTTCAAAAACTTAAACCCTTTTTTGTGCAAAATACATAATTTTTAATTCGATTTCTTGTCACTTTACCACACAGTGCAAGAACATTTGTATTGCATACAAAAAGTTATTGCATTTTAATTTGCGCTTCCATATAATCTCCTTTGGTTTGAATAAATATCGGGCAAAGCAAGCGAAAGCTTGTGGCGCAAAGCTATAGGGACTTTAACATGTCAGCCAGTTGCATCTTAGTTTTTCACGTTTATTAAGATTATCCGAAGCATGGACATGACTGCCCATGCTTTTTTTATGCTCAATATTATCGTTTCATAGTTAGTTTTATAGATTGCAATGTTGCAATCGGAAAAGGAAAGAGAAAAAAATGAAAAGAAAAAGAAACATGGTCCGCACTATCATTTTGATAGCTACCGTACTTGCATGCCTTATGTGCACACTTATCGGTATTATCGGATACAATCACATTAAGGAAGCTTATTACACATCATTCTCAGAGGGACTTCGCGCAGCAGCAGTTCTTCTTGATAATCAGGTTACTCATCAGGTTGAGGGTGACTGGTCAGTATCTGAAGATGGTCAGCTCTTAAAGGGCGATATGGAAGTCCATGATTTGATCCAGGGTCAGCTCGATGATCTTAATCAGAAAACAGGAATGCACTTCACATTATTCTATGGTGATACACGTTATGTTACTTCTCTTACAGATGCTACAACAGGTATGCGTATGGAAGGCACAAAGGCTTCTGACACAGTTGTTGCAGAAGTATTGAATGGTGGTAACGAGTATCTAGCAGAAAACGCTCAGATTGCTGGTCAGGATTGGTATGCTTACTACCTTCCACTTATGAACACAGATGGCACTGTCGTTGGTATGGTATTTGCAGGTCGTGACACATCAATCGTCGAGGCAAACCTTAAGAAGGCTGCAAACGCTATCATCCTTACATTTGTGATTTTCTTCTTCTTTAACTGGGGCGTAGCACGTATCATCATCACAAGATCAACAAGATCAATCCGCGACATCATCACTGGACTTAAGCAGCTTGAGGATGGTGATCTGTTCCTTTACATTGATGATCGTACATTTAACCGTAGAGATGAGCTTGGAACAATTGCTAACAGTACAGCACAGGTTCGTGACAAGCTTCAGGATGTTATCAGAACAACAAAAGAGCTTTCAGCTGACGTTACTAAGTCTGGTGTAAGCCTTGCAACTTCAGCAGAGACAGCTTCAAACGTAGCTGAGCAGGTAACAAGCGCTGTTGAAGATATCAGCCGTGGCGCAACTTCTCAGGCTGAGAGCGTTGAGAATTCAGTTAACAATACAAACGAGATGGGCGAGAGCATTGACGATATCACAGAGAGAGTTGGTGAGCTTACAGCTGCAGCTAGTGATATGATGACAGGTGCTAACCGTACAGTTGAGACACTTAACAACCTTATGACAACTAACCAGGGCGTTATGAATTCTATGCAGGATATCAATGCACAGATCCGCCTTACAAATGATTCAGTAAAAGATATCGCTGAGGCTTCAAATGCAATTACAGCTATCGCTGAGCAGACACATCTTCTTTCTCTTAACGCTTCTATCGAGGCTGCAAGAGCAGGCGAGTATGGTAAGGGCTTCTCAGTAGTTGCTACAGAGATTGGTAACCTTTCTAACCAGTCTAAGGAAGCAGCTGTATCAATCAAGAAGATCGTTGAGACTCTTGTTGGCGAGTCACAGAAGTCAGTTGAGACTATCGAGCAGCTCAGCGAGGATATGAAGGCACAGAACAACCAGCTCACATCTACTAAGGATGACATGGATGCTGTTGTAATAAATGTTAGCAACGTAGACAATTCAACAAAAATGATCGCTGACAAGCTTAACACACTTAACGAGCTCAAGAGCAATTTCGCTGACATCATGGCAGAGCTTTCAGCTATTTCACAGCAGAACGCAGCTTCTACAGAGGAGACAAACGCTTCTATGGAAGAGCTCAACGCAACCTTCGCTCTTATCAGCGATGCTGCTGCAGATCTCCGCAACATGGCAGAGACACTCAACGAGAAGATGGAGTACTTCTCACTCGAGCAGATCTCAGCATAATAAATTCAGCCAAAACCTTTCTCCTTAAGGTTTTAAATACAACGGCAGATGACCAGATCATATATCCGGTCACCTGCCGTTTTTTAATGTATCTCCACCGCCCGCCCCCGCGAGGGCGGCGGGTGTATATGCTTCGCGGTAGTGGCCGGAAAATGGTCCACTAACCCCGTCCCCTAGGTTCCCCTAGGTTCATAGTGCGAGTAGTGTCATGAGGAGGAAGCTGGCTTGGGCGATGGTGTTGCAGGTCTGCTCGATCCAGTTGGCTTTTACGTCGGAGGAGTCGAGCTTGGAGCCGCAAATGATCATTCCTGTCATGCCGGCGATAATGATGAACATGAATAGTAGTGGCAGTGGATGAAGAAGACCGGAGACGAAGGCGGATAGCCTTCCTGTTATGCCGGCTACGATAAAGCCGATGATGAGAAGAACAAATCCTGCTGGCATTCCGATTCTCATCTGGAGGAACAAGGGCCATACGTTCTTGTGGCGAAGTACTACTATTATTTTCCATAATACTTTGAGCATTCCTGATACAAAGCATACCAGTGCGCCCAATAGAAGGAATAATCCTCCAATATTCTGCCACAAAAGAAAGGTGGCAATTCCAAACAAAATAACTGGGACTGCGTCAAAAAGCGCAAGTCCCATAGTAAAATTCTCAGGTACAATATCTTTATTCATTATAAATACCTCTATTGTAAAAATTACGCGAAGTAGCTCCAAAGTCCGTAAACACCAAGAAATATTAGAGCTGCTGGAAGTACGATCTTAAAATACCACTTAAGCCCCCGGCTTACCTTAATGCCCTCTCCGCAGTTGACCTCTTCAATGTACTTATCAAAGCCCCATCCATACTTACAGGTACAGAACAGGCAGCTAATAAGAGCACCAATAGGGAGCAGAAGGTTACTAACAATAAAGTCCTCTAAGTCCATAACTGTGTTTCCTGCCTTGAGTGGCTGGAAAAAGCTAAGAACGTTAAAGCCAAGGGCACATGGAATAGATCCAAGTGTGATCACAAGACCAGCTATGAATGAAGCCTTTCTCCTGGAGCTTCCGAAAAGATCGATTGAAAAGCTTACATCGTTCTCGAATACACCGATCATTGTAGAAAGAGCTGCAAAATACATAAATAAGAAGAATAAACTGCCAAGTACTCTTCCGCCCTTCATGGATGCAAACACA
>JAEEGJ010029275.1_pt1 | contig 10879 bp, 15 predicted proteins | sample 8958761 | NCBI WGS metagenome assembly JAEEGJ01 (sample SAMN16246546, study PRJNA631951) | gut metagenome | biome: gut microbiome; feature: rumen; material: RS-attached | host: Bos | place: Iran: Karaj | collected 2018-10
ATATCCAATCAAGGTAAACGGATATTTATTTATAGTCTTAAGGGTTGTGTTCATGCCACCATGAACTACCAACTCTACCTTTATAGGAAGGAATAATCTATACCCGTCCCCTTTTTTTCTCAGCGCACCCGGAGCCAGGCCATGAAACCGGATAAATGCCTTGGTAAATGCATCCTGAGCCTCGTATCCATACTTCAGTGCTATATCTACTATGCCTGTATCCGTAGATACTATTTCAACAGCTGCCTCATAAAGTCTTCTGTCTCTTATATATTCTGCCAGTGAAAAACCTGTAATTATATGAAACCCTTTCTGGAGATGTACCTCGGACATGCTTAATTCATTTGCCACTTCTCGTGCATTCTGAATAGTAAGCAGATTGGCCTCGATATATTCTATTGCATCATGAACATATGGTAACCACTCCATGAGTATGCCTCCAAAACTTTAACTTATATGTATTGTATCATGCTTTTTATAAAATGACTATATACAATAGTCAGCAAGCTTATTTCTATGACATGTGACAAGCTTTGTCATTCTGAGTACACCGAAGAATCTTATGCCTTTAAGCTTAAAGGATCCTTCGCTTTCGCTCAGGATGACAGGACTGCTGAGCTTTGTATATAGTCATTTTTTATAATAATATTTTTCTTTTTTAAAATGGATTTATGTAAAAACGGAACACTATTATTTCATCGTGCCATAAATATCAAATCAAATCAATTCAACTTCCAATATGAAATGTTCTGAGCAGTAACATAATATGGACAGTCATTTACCTTATGATAAAACAAACCATACCACGACCATTTAGATGTAACATATGTAGTATCTGTAGTAGGACCAACTACTTCTACTACACCAGAATGCTTAAGAATTCCATTCTGTTTATAAGTGATTTTTCTTCCAGCCACAGGCGTTGAAGCTGAATAGCTCCCGTCGGTCATATATGCAGAAGGATCACTAATCCAGTAATTATTCAAACTAGATTGTTGATGCCATGCATATGAGTGACAATTATAACTCGGATTAGCATTAGTTATTTCCACAGCATTTGGGTATGCTGACTTAACAGCATTATGAGCAGTCATGGCATCTCCACTGGTCATCCCCCAATCACTCCATGTATATCCATATCTTGCCTGAACCTGACTTCCATTAGGTGTGTATACATAAGAATTCGTATAACGAAACGATGGAACATTATTATCTTCATTTCCTCTTCCGTCAAGTACCTTTACAATTATTTCGATGCTGGACTTATAAAAATCGCTATACTCATCATCCTCACAAATAACCGCAGAATACTCTAACAAGCATTCAATGGCATCCTCTCTAGAGAACAGTTCATCTATACCAACAAAATAATCAGATACCCAGTCTATCCCCATTTCAATGGTGTCAAAAGCAAATATATCCACTAAAAGGGGATATTTAACAACTGTTTCTACCAATGCTAATGTAGTCATATTCCTTAACAATTCCGGTGAAACATAGCAGGCTTCCCTTTTTTCTATAACATTGTTAAAGTTTTTCCATTCTTCACAATCCCAAGTAACAGGATATTGATATGCTGTATCTATTGTATATTTTGGAGATGAAGCCGCAAATTCCTTATTGCTGACCCTCTTTTCTTCAAACAAACGTTCAAATTCATAATCATGCCCATTTTGATCAGATATAACTGATATTTCTGTTTCTATGTTTTGGATTGGCAAATATTCATTAGTTTCAGGATCATAAAGATACTCTGTATTCGATCTAATATATGCATCATCTTCATCAGATGCGTATACAGATTGTTGCGTCAACCCTAATAATACAATCAGCAAAAATAACAACACAATATAATAATTCTTTTTCATTAGCGCCTCCTATTTAAAAATAAACTTTAGTAACTTATTTTGCACCGAGAATTCTCATACGTTTATCATAACACTTTAATTCCCTATTGTCTTGTCATTTTGAAAACAGATTTGTCCAAAATAAAAAACACGACAGAATCTGCCGTGTTTTTATTATATACTCTATATTCTGTAATTATACGAGCTCGATAAGAACTTCCATAGCAGCGTCACCCTTACGAGGACCGATCTTGATGATACGTGTGTATCCACCGTTGCGGTTTGCGTACTTAGGTGCGATGTCTGTGAAAAGCTTCTCAGCAAGGTTAACCTTCTTGGTACCCTTCTTCTTGCCTGCTGCTTCTGTAGGTACTTCAGTTATGTCATAAAGGAATGCATTCATCTTTCTTCTTGCAGCAAGTCTTGAAGGCTTATCCTTCTTGATTTCCTTCTGTACTTCGTCAAATACGGTAACCTTCTTGCCGTCTACTTCTTCCTTAACTCTGCCGCCGTTCATATCCTTGCGGGCAACCTTAGAAGTAACGGTAACGGTCTCATAATTATCTCTTTCCTTAACAGCTAATGCGATGAAGCTCTCAGCTATCTTACGGATCTCTTTAGCCTTGGTATCAGTAGTTCTGATCTTGCCATGGTAAAGAAGATTTGTAACCTGATTTCTTAAAAGAGCTTTTCTCTGGCTAGCAGTTCTTCCAAGTTTTCTATAACCGGCCATTTCTTTTTCCTCCTGATAAAATGGTATAAAATCAATTAATCATCACTCTCTCTAAGTGATAAACCAAGTTCCTTAAGCTTTGCAAGAACTTCGTCCAGGGACTTGCGTCCTAAGTTACGAACCTTCATCATATCATCAGCGGTCTTGTTTACAAGCTCGCCAACGGTATTGATACCTGCACGCTTTAAGCAGTTGTATGAACGTACTGAAAGCTCAAGCTCATCAATATTGATCTCACGTACTGCTTCAGTGCTGCCGATTTCGGGCTTCTGCTCAATGATAACTGCTTCCCTGCCCTTGTCGGATATATCAATGAATGTCTTTAAGTGCTCGCTTAATACCTTGGCTGCGAGGCTGACTGCCTCCTCGGGAGTGATGGTACCCTTAGTCCATACATCCAAAGTGAGCTTATCATAGTCAGTAACCTGACCTACACGGGTATTTTCAACTCTCATGTTGACACGCTCAACAGGAGTATATATAGAATCGACTGCTATAACACCGATAGGAAGCTCGGGGCTCTTGTTCTTGTCAGAACTTACGTAGCCTCTGCCCTTTGTGATAGTCATCTCGATCTCCAGTCTACTATCAGCTCCGCCGTTCAATGTAGCAATTACTAATTCAGGATTCAATATTTCAATATCTGAATCCGCATGAATATCGCCTGCTGTAACAACTCCTTCACCTTCAAAATCTATATAAGCTTTCTTGGGTTCATCTGAGTCACTGTTATTCTTAATAGCAAGGCTCTTGATATTCATAATGATCTCAGTAACATCCTCCTTAACTCCGGGGATACCACAGAATTCATGAACAACTCCGGGAATCTTGATACTGCTTACAGCAGCACCGGGGAGTGAAGAAAGCATAATCCTTCTCAAAGAATTGCCGAGGGTGATACCGTAACCTCTCTCCAGCGGTTCAACAACAAAGCGACCATATTTCTTGTCCTCAGAGATCTCTGCAATTTCAAGTGATGGCGTTTCAAAACCGAACATTTACTTGAACCCTCCTTATTCTTTATTTGATTATTATTTGGAGTACAACTCGACGATAAGCACCTCATTTACAGGAACATCGATCTGATCCCTTGTGGGAAGCTCTTTTACTGTACCTGTGAGATTCTCATGGTCTGCCTCAAGCCAAGCGGGAACTAAACGGCCGCCGGTAACTTCAAGGATATCCTTATATCTCTGTGCTGACTTAAATTTCTCCTTGATGGAGATAACATCGCCTGCTTTTACTGTGTATGAAGGAATGTTTACGCACTTGCCGTTTACAAGTACATGTCTGTGATCAACGATCTGTCTGGCTTCCTTCCTGGTTCTGCCTATTCCTAAACGGAAAAGAACATTATCAAGTCTGAGCTCGAGGAGGATCATCAGGTTCTCACCTGCTGTGCCTGTTCTCATCTTCTCAGCCTTTGCAAACATATTTCTGAAAGGCTTCTCAAGTACGCCGTAAATGAACTTAGCCTTCTGCTTTTCTTTTAACTGTAATCCGTATTCGCTGACCTTCTTACCAGCCCTTGCAAAAGTCCTGTTTGACTTCTTGTCAATTCCGAGGAAACCGGGCTCAATGCCTAAAGATCTGCACTTCTTTAATACGGGACCCATATCTCTTGCCATGTCTTTATATACCTCCTATTATACTCTTCTGCGCTTGGGTGGTCTGCATCCATTGTGGGGAACCGGAGTAACATCCTTGATGCTTGTAACATCGATTCCACATGCCTGCAGTGCACGGATTGCTGCTTCACGTCCTGAACCGGGACCCTTTACCATAACATCTACTGACTTTAAGCCATGTACAACTGCTGCCTTTGCTGCGGTCTCAGCTGCCATCTGTGCTGCATAGGGAGTAGACTTCTTTGAGCCTCTGAATCCTAATCCGCCGGCACTTGCCCATGAAATAGCATTGCCCTGAGCGTCGGTAAGAGTAACTATTGTATTGTTAAAAGATGACTGGATATGTGCCTGTCCGCGGTCAATGTTCTTCTTAACACGCTTCTTTGTGACTTTTTTAGCTGTTGCTTTTGCTGCCATTTTAAGCCTTCCTCCTAATTATTTCTTCTTGTTCGCAACGGTACGTCTAGGTCCCTTGCGAGTTCTAGCATTATTCTTGGTATTCTGTCCACGAACAGGGAGACCCTTTCTATGACGGATTCCTCTGTAGCAGCCGATTTCCTGAAGTCTCTTGATGTTAAGAGCTGTCTCACGGCGAAGGTCACCTTCTACCATGTACTCTGCATCAACGATCTTTGCGATCCTTGCAACTTCATCATCGGTAAGATCACGAACTCTTGTGTCCGGATTTACATTAGCTTTTTCCAAAATGTTGTTTGAACTAACTCTGCCTATGCCATATACATAGGTAAGTCCGATTTCTACACGCTTATCTCTAGGTAAATCAACACCACTGATACGAGCCATACGCGCTTTTGCACCTCCGTATAAAATAATAATAGCCGGTCTTAAACCGGCGTGAACATAAAGCATACTCTGCCCTTGTGGCAGTATGCCCCGTTTAAGCATAGTGATGCTTAAACATTTTCAGCCGCTTTAAATTGTGTACCTTACGGTAAAGCAAGAGTGATGATGACACTCTGCTTTTTAGCAATAAATCCTCACGGATTTTTGCCCACAATATCATAATACCCGCAGGTATTATAACGCAGAAAGCATGTGCTATCTATATTTAGTTTTCAGTCAATATATCAGCCCTGTCTCTGCTTGTGCTTGGGATTCTCACAGATGATTCTGATGGCTCCCTTTCTCCTGATTACTTTGCACTTTTCGCAAATCGGTTTAACCGAAGATCTAACCTTCATCTTCTTCACACCTTTCTTTGTAGTTCTAATTGTCAAAAAAGTCCAACATGATAATACTATCACACCGCAAAGTAAATGTCAAACTTTTTTTGTGCATAATTTAAAAAATTTTTATTTATCTCTCCAGATGATCCTGCCCTTGGTCAGATCATAGGGTGAAAGTTCAAGTGTTACCTTATCTCCGGGAACTATCTTGATGAAGTTCATTCTGAGCTTGCCGCTGATGTGTGCAAGTACTCTGTGTCCGTTTTCAAGCTCTACCTGGAACATGGTATTGGGTAATTTTTCTACTACTGTGCCTTCAATTTCAACTACGTCTGCTTTCGACATTCAATTTCTCCTTTTTTGAATCGTACGACATATTATAGTGTACTCGGGGGAACAAGTGAGAGTATCTCGGGTTCACCCTCTGTTATAAGTATTGTATTTTCATAATGTGCTGACAGTGAACCATCCTCTGTACAAATGGTCCAGTCATCATCCATCCAGACTACTTCAGGTCTGCCTATATTTACCATGGGCTCGATGGCCAGTGTCATACCGGGATAAAGCTTAGGTCCGCGTCTCTTCTGATGGAAGTTGGGTATCTGGGGCTCCTCATGCATCTCACGACCTATGCCGTGACCTACGAAATCTCTTACACAGGTAAATCCGTGCGGAGTTATGCAGTCTTCAACGGCTGCGGAGATCTCATGCAAAAAGTGGCCTGCCTTTGCATATTTGATACCTTCGAAGAAACTCTGTCTTGTTGCCTCTATAAGTTCCTTTGCTTTGGGAGATATCTCTCCGCAGGCATGTGTACGGGCGGCATCCGACTGGTAGCCCTTGTATATAACGCCTGCATCTAAGCTTACTATGTCTCCTTCTTTCAGTATCCTGAACTTACTGGGGATACCGTGGATGACCTCATCATTTACCGATACACAGATGGATGCGGGATATCCGTCATATCCCAGAAAGGACGGCTTGCATCCGAAATCATATATTGCTTCTTTCCCGATCTTATCTATATGATAGGTAGATACACCGGGCTTTACTTCTTTGGCGAGTATATCATGTACCTTGGATAGAATCTTTCCTGCCTCGCGCATGAGCTCTATCTCTCGTTCTGATTTAATTGTTATTCCCATTTCTGTAACCTTTCTGCTCTGTCTCCACACGATACATCCGCCAAATATATCGCATTATGCCTTTCAGGCTTCTAAAATCTTTACTATGTTTTCAAATACTACTTCAACATCAACGGTTCCGTCAACGTTCTTTAATGCTCCCTCTTTCTCATAGTAGTCAATGAGGGGCTGTGTCTGATCGTGGTATGCCACGAGTCTCTTCTTTACTATCTCGGGCTTATCGTCATCACGGATAACGAGTTCTGCGCCACAGAGGTCACAGATGCCTTCTGTCTTAGGAGGATTGTATTTTACATGGAAAGTACCGCCGCACTTTAAGCAGCAGCGTCTGCCGGACATACGGTTAATGATGTTCTCATCAGGTACATCTACATTGATGGCGAAATCTACCTTCTCACCCTTAGCCTTTAAAGCAGCTGTAAGAGCTTCTGCCTGGGGAATAGTTCTGGGGAAGCCATCAAGCACATAGCCGTTTGCACAATCGGGCTTGCTGAATCTGTCCATGATCAGATCCAGTGTAAGTGAATCGGGAACTAACTGACCCTGATCCATATATTCCTTAGCTTTCTTACCAAGCTCTGTACCTTCTTTGATATTGGCTCTGAAGATATCGCCGGTAGAGATATGAGGAATGCCGTACTTAGCTGCAAGCATCTTAGCCTGTGTACCTTTTCCTGCTCCGGGAGCACCTAACATTACGATTTTCATATTACCATCCTCCGAAATGATGATTATTATCACAATAACCGGCGAGGAAATTTTCCCCGCCGGTGACAAATTACTTAGCTATCAAGAAATCCCTTATAATGACGTACCGCCATCATTGACTCAACCTGCTTCATAGTTTCAAGGACAACGCCTACAACGATGATGATAGAGGTTGCAGCGAACGAAACGCTGACATCAAAGATTCCTGTGAAGAATATAGGAAGTATAGCAACGATTGCAAGTGCTATAGCTCCGATAAAGATTACCTTGTTAAGGATAGAAGTAAGGTAATCTGAAGTGGGCTTTCCGGGTCTGATACCGGGGATAAATCCACCCTGCTTCTTTAAGTTATTCGATATCTCTATAGGATTGAATGAAACTGCTGTATAGAAATATGCGAAGAACAGGATAAGTGCTATATAGATAATAGCGCCTAAAGTATACTTAAATTCACCCTCAGGGCTTAAATGGAACCAGTGATTCTGATCGATGAGATACAGAAGCTTTGTACCAAAGTTGCTGCCTTCGAGTCTGTTTCCCTGTACTCCGAAGAACGAAGCAATGATGATAGGGAACTGAAGGATTGACATAGCGAAGATTACAGGAAGTACACCTGAAGTGTTAACCTTCAAGGGAATACTTGAACCCTGACCTCCGACCTGTTTCCTTCCTACTATCTTCCTGGTATACTGAACGGGGATTCTTCTTTCAGCATCCTGAAGAAGAACGATAAGTGCTACCATGCCGATAATGATAACTGCAATGATAACTGCACTGATTATTGCCCATACTACTGAGCTTGCGCCGGTAACAAAGGTAGTAACCAGAGTGTTCAGATCTTGAGGAAGACGAGCTACGATGTTGATCAACAGGATAACTGATATACCGTTTCCAACACCCTTCTCTGTGATCTTGTCACCAAGCCACATAAGAAATACTGTACCTGCTGTAAATGCAAGTGCAACAGTAGCAACATCTCTTAATGTATAGCTGCTTCCGCTTACAAAATATCCGCTTCTGCCGAAACTGATAGCCATAGCGCTTGATTCGATGAGAGCAAGTACCACAGTAAGATATCTTGAAATCTTCTGTATTTTCTGTCTTCCATCTTCACCATCTTTCTGCATTTCCTCTAAACGGGGAATAGCTATGGTGAGCAGCTGCATGATAATTTCTGCATTGATGTAAGGAGAAATGCTGAGTGCGAATATTGATAAGCTCGAAAGAGCTCCACCTGTAAGTGTTCCGAGAAGACCACTTGCAAGCTGGTTGTTTGCCCACTCTGCCAGCATATCGCTGTTGATAGAAGGAACGGTGATGTTAGAACCGATCCTGACTATAACCAGGCAGAAAAGGGTAAACAGGAGACGCATCCTGATTTCCTTAACCTTAAACGCATTGATGACTGTTTTAAACATATCAGATCACCTCTGCTTTTCCACCAAGTGCCTCAATCTTCTCTTTTGCAACAGCGCTGAAAGCGTTTACCTTAACATTGAGCTTCTTGGTTAATTCTCCATTCCCAAGTATTTTAACTCCATCCTTAGGATTGGTGATAAGACCTACATCCATAAGACTTTCGATAGTAACATCAGCTCCGTTCTCATAACGCTTCTCAAGCATGCTGACATTAATAGTAATAATTTCCTTTGTGTTCCTGCAGTTAAAGCCTCTCTTAGGCAGTCTTCTGAAGAAAGGATTCTGTCCACCTTCAAATCCTGCTCTCGGACGGCCTGAACGAGCCTTCTGACCCTTATGTCCATAACCTGCTGTCTTTCCGTTTCCTGAAGCATGTCCACGACCTTTACGGAAGTTGTTGCTCTTAACCGAACCCTCGGCAGGTCTTAAATCTGATAAATTCATTTTGTTCTCCTTTCCGATAAGAACCCTGTGTCCCTACCGATTAGATTTCCTCTACCTTAACCAGATGCTTAACCTGGAAAATCATTCCCTTTACAGCCTCGTTGTTCGGAAGCTCATTTGAAGAATTAAGCTTACCAAGGCCTAAAGCTTCAACAGTCTTCTTATGCTTAGGAAGGGCACTAATAGTAGATTTTACTAATGTAACCTTTAATTTATCTGCCATGATATCCTCCTTTAAGATTAAGCCATAAGCTCATCAACGCTGATGCCACGAGCTGCTGCAACCTGCTCAGGAGTCTTTAACTCATTGAGGCCTGCGATTGTAGCAAGAACTACGTTCTGCTTGTTGTTTGAACCAAGTGACTTTGTACGGATGTTCTTAAAGCCTGCAAGCTCTAATACGTTACGTACAGGGCCGCCTGCGATGATACCGGTACCTTCGGGGCTTCTCTTCATAAGCACAGTAGCTGAACCGAATTTTCCGATGTAATCATGAGGAACGCTTCCGTTCTCATCAAGAGGAAGCTCGATCATATGCTTCATAGCAGCTTCCTTGCCCTTGCGGATAGCCTCGGGAACTTCGGTAGCCTTGCCTAAGCCGGCGCCTACATGTCCCTTCTTGTCACCTACAACTACAAGCGCTGTAAATCTCATATTACGACCACCCTTAACTACCTTGGTAACGCGCTTGATGGAAACAACATTCTCTTTTAATTCTTCTATCTGACTTACGTCAACCATTGAACGCTTCATCTATGCTTCCTCCTTAAAAATCCAATCCGGCTTCTCTGGCTGCATCTGCGAGTGCGGCAACCTTGCCTGCATAGATGAAACCACCTCTGTCAAATACCACCGTCTTGATTCCCTTATCGAGAGCACGCTTTGCAATTACGCCGCCAAGCTTCTTTGCAGCATCGGTATCATTAGTCTTCTTGAGACCGTCTGATACTTCCTTCTCTACTGTAGAAGCAGCTACCAGCGTACCACCCTTTGTATCATCAATGATCTGAACATACATGTGATTGTTGCTGCGGAACACTGACATACGGGGTCTCTCAGAAGTACCGGAGAGCGTATGGCGAAGTCTTCTGTGCTTATTTTCACGAACAACAGCTTTTGCTTTCTTGCTGACCATCTCTTACTCCTTTCCTTACTTCTTACCGGTCTTTCCGACCTTACGACGGATAACTTCATCGGAATACTTGATTCCCTTGCCCTTGTACGGCTCAGGACGCTTCTTGTCCCTGATCTCTGCCGCAAACTGGCCAACTCTTTCTTTGTCGATACCCTTAACAGTGATGATGTTGTTCTCAACTGTTGTCTCGATACCTTCAGGATCCTCCATCTCTACAGGATGTGAAAATCCAAGGTTAAGTGTGAGCTTCTTACCCTGCTTAGCAGCTCTGAAACCTACACCGTTAACCTCCAGAACCTTCTGATAAACATCAGTAACACCGATGACCATGTTGGAAATAAGGGTTCTGGTAAGTCCATGCAGCGACTTCATTCTCTTGAGGTCGTTGGGACGCTTAACAATAATCTCCTCGCCCTCTTTTGTGATCTCCATCTCGGACGGGAGAGTTCTCTCCAAAGTTCCCTTGGGTCCTTTTACCGTCACATGGTTATTTTCTGCAATATCTACAGTAACGCCTGCAGGTATCGCGATAGGCATTCTTCCTACTCGTGACATCTTCGCCTTTTCCTCCTATTTTTTTTCCTATATACTACTATTTCTCACAAGGAGGTTCTGCTCGCTAAGCTCGCGCTA
>JAEEGJ010029279.1_pt1 | contig 10879 bp, 6 predicted proteins | sample 8958761 | NCBI WGS metagenome assembly JAEEGJ01 (sample SAMN16246546, study PRJNA631951) | gut metagenome | biome: gut microbiome; feature: rumen; material: RS-attached | host: Bos | place: Iran: Karaj | collected 2018-10
CGGACTGCGCGGTCAGGATCCCGATGGAAGGAAAAACCGAATCTCTGAACGCATCCGTTGCCGCATCTTTGCTTCTTTACGAGTGGAAGAGGCAGAACCGGACCTTGTAAAGTTGACATAAACGCACATCTCTGATACAATGTATCCAAATGTAACAAATTTGTAATCTTTTTAATGAATTCGTAAAGGATGAGAATATGAAAAGAGTCAGTGCACAGCGGTGGCTGACAGGCGTGCTTTTCTTAGCGCTCCTGCTCACATCCGGCGTGCGTACGGCCGAGGCAAAGACCGTAACATTCACTGCGAAAACTTCATATAATACGAATACGACCCCGATAAAGGTTTCATCTGCAGATAAGAAGGCGCCGACGCTCAATGTGACCAGATCCACGACGGATGAGAAAGGTGCCGTTGTCGGGATCAGTGTCAGCCGCGCGGAGACTTCGGAACAACCCGAAGAGAAAAACGACGATGCGGTCAAGGTTAATGTCACACCTGAGAACTTAAGCGGTTCGGTTGCGGGGATCCCGTATACGAAACTTGCCATGGCCAACGTGGAAGAGGCGGTCAATGTCAGAGCGGACGCGAGCGAGAGCTCCACTTTGCTCGGAAAACTCTACTCGGGCTGCGGCGGTGAGATCTTAGATCAGAAAGGCAGCTGGACCAAGATCAAGACCGGAAATCTGACCGGATGGATCCGGAATGACTATCTGCTGTTCGGCGAAAGCGCCAAGAAACTTGCCGATGCTTCCGTGACCAAAACGGCGACTTCCATCGCGGATACGCTTCGTGTGCGCAAGGAGCCCAGCGAATCCGCTTCGGTCTACAGTCTGCTCGCAAGGGGCGATGAGATCGCAGCCGTGGAAGAACTCGGAGAATGGGTATCCGTGGAATACGCGGACGGTACGCTCGCCTATGTATCGGCGAAATACGTAACCATTTCCGATGAACTCGGAAAGGGCGAGACGCTCGAAGAGATCAGCGCCAGAGAACTGGCCGAGAAGAAAGAAAAAGAAGCTGCGGCATCCGCAGAGAAGACCGACAGTAAAGATACAAACAACGCAGGCGGTGTGCCGGTACCCACCAATAACGGCGCCATCGCGGGTGATGTCAACGATGTACAGCTGCTGGCTGCGCTGATCCAGTGTGAAGCCGGTTACGAATGCTACGAAGGCCAGGTTTCCGTCGGAACGGTCGTGATGAACAGACTCAGAAGCGGCAGATACGGAAACAGCATCTATTCCGTGATCTATGCAAAGAGCCAGTTCTCACCGGCAGGCAGCGGAATGGTCGCAAAGGTGTATGCACAGGGCCCGAAAGCAAGCTGTGTACAGGCTGCGCAGGAAGCCATGAGCGGTGTTTCCTATGTGGGCAATGCCACGAAGTTCAGAAACATCCGTTCCGGATATACGGGGATCGTGATCGGAAATCACGTATTCTGGTAACAAATGGGGTTATTCGTGGATAGAGAAAATAACTCAGGCGGATTCGACGTGCTTGCACGGGAGAAGATGCCTGAGTTTTTTTCTTGTAGTTGCGAAGCAACGTCTTCAAGAACATAAGCAATCTACAGCTGCGTAGCAGCGGGAGCGCAAAGCGCGAGATTGCGCATGGTCTTGAAGAAATCCACGAATAAAAAATTGCGCATGGATTTGAGGCACCTGCGAATAGCAATTCTAAATCAATTGTGATATGATATATCCCTAAGCGCCAAACCAACATGCGGAGGAAAGAATCATGAGTCTTAAAGGAAGGGATTTTCTGACATTAAAAGATTTTACGAAGGATGAGATCAACGAATTCCTCGATCTTGCCGCAGAACTTAAGCAGCAGAAAAAAGCGGGAAAAGTTGATAAACGATATGAGGGCAAAAATGTTGCCCTGATCTTTGAAAAGACCAGCACCAGAACGCGCTGCTCTTTTGAAGTGGCCGCACACGATCTTGGCATGGGCGCCACCTATCTGGACCCAAAGAGCTCCCAGATCGGCAAGAAGGAAAGCATCGCGGATACAGCAAGAGTCTTGGGATCCATGTTTGACGGGATCGAATACCGCGGATACGGACAGGAGATCGTTGAAGAACTGGCGAAATATTCCAAGGTACCGGTATGGAACGGCCTGACGAACGAATACCATCCGACGCAGATGCTTGCGGACCTGCTTACGATCCGCGAGTACAAAGGGGATCCGACGGGCAAAAAGCTCGTTTACATGGGGGATGCCCGCTATAACATGGGAAATTCCTACATGATCACCTGCGCCAAGATGGGCATGCACTTCGTGGCGGCTTCGCCGAAGAAATACTGGCCGGATCCGAAGCTGGTGAAGGAATGTGAAGCGTTTGCAGCAGAAAGCGGCGCCACCATTACTTTTACGGAAGATGCGATGGAAGCGGCAAAAGACGCAGACATCATCTGCACGGACGTCTGGGTATCCATGGGAGAGCCGGAGGCTGTCTGGGAAGAACGCATAAAGGACCTTACGCCCTACCGCGTCACCAAAGCCCTGATGGACGCCGCAGGACCGCAGTGCCGCTTCATGCACTGCCTGCCCGCGTTCCACGATCTTAAGACGAAGACCGGCGAGGAAATGTACAAGAAGTTCGGCATCGACTGCATGGAAGTTACGGACGAGGTCTTCGAGAGCCCTCAGTCCATAGTCTTCGACGAAGCCGAGAACCGCATGCATACCATAAAGGCTGTAATGGCAGCCACACTGTGAGGTACCGATGGACGCGTATCTTGTGCTGGAAAACGGAAAAACATTCAAAGGAAAGCGCATAGGCTCGCTTAAGGACAGCTTGGGCGAGCTTGTCTTTACGACCGGCATGGAGGGTTACCTGGAGACACTTACGGACCCCAGCTACGCCGGGCAGATAATAATGCAGACATTCCCTCTGATAGGCAACTACGGAGTGATCCCTTCGGATTTCGAAGGGGGCTGCTTCGCAAAAGGCTACGTTGTGCGGGAGATCTGCGACGCTCCCAGCAACTTCAGGTCCGAAGGCGATCTGGACAGCTTCCTTAAGGCGCATGACATCCCCGGTATCTGCGGCGTGGACACCAGGCAGATCACCAGGATCATAAGGGAACAAGGCGTAATGAACGCGCGTATATGCTCCGAGATCCCGGAAGATCTTTCGGAAATAAAGGCCTACAAGGTTACGAACGCAGTCGCTCAGGTGAGCCGCAAGGACATCAAGGACTTCCCTGCCGCCGGCGAGGAAAAGTACCGTGTGGTGCTCTTCGATTACGGCGCCAAGATGAATATCGTACGCTGCCTTCAGAAGCGCGGATGCACCGTAACGGCAGTGCCGCACGACATGCACGCGGACGACGTTCTGGCGCTGAGTCCGGACGGCGTGATGCTCTCCAACGGTCCCGGAGACCCGGCGGACAACGTTCAGGAGATAATGCAGATAAGACATCTGCTGGGTCAGGTCCCGGTATTCGGGATATGCCTGGGACATCAGCTGACGGCCCTGGCCATGGGTGGCAAGACGTACAAACTTAAATACGGCCACCGCGGCGCCAACCAGCCCGTAAAAAGGCTGTCGGACGGCAGGACATTCATAAGCAGCCAGAACCACGGATACGCCGTGGACATAGATAGCATGGATGGCCTTGGTACCGTAAGCTTCGTAAATGCCAACGACGGCAGCTGCGAAGGCATGGACTACCCGGATAAGAACTGCTTCACCGTTCAGTTCCATCCGGAGGCAAGCAGCGGCCCTCACGATACGGAGTTCCTTTTCGACAGATTTCTTAAGATGATGGAGGAAGGCAGAAATGCCTAAGGACTTAACCATAAAAAAGGTGCTGGTGATAGGATCCGGCCCCATAGTGATAGGCCAGGCGGCGGAGTTCGACTACGCCGGAGCTCAGGCCTGCAGGGTGCTGCGCAGCGAGGGCATCGAGACCGTCCTCGTAAACTCCAATCCGGCCACCATAATGACGGACAAGAACCTTGCGGACGCCATCTATCTGGAGCCTCTTACGGAAAAGACCGTGGAGCGCATCATAGAAAAGGAGCGCCCGGACGGACTGCTTGCGGGCCTGGGCGGCCAGACCGGCCTTACCATAGCCATGCAGCTTGCCAAGGCATGCGTGCTGGAAAAGTACGGCGTAAAACTGCTGGGCTCCGACATAGAAGCCATAGACCGGGCGGAGGACAGGGAACTCTTCAGGGACACCCTTAAAGAGATGGGCCAGCCCGTGGTCCCCTCCGAGATAGCGCAGACCGTGGAGGAAGCCCTTGCGGCAGCGGAAAAGATAGGCTACCCGGTAATAGTGCGCCCCGCATTCACCCTGGGAGGCACCGGCGGCGGAATAGCCGCGGACCCGGAGGAGCTTAAGACCATAGCCAGAAACGGCCTGGACCTCTCACCCATCACCCAGATACTTGTAGAACGCTGCATCTCCGGCTGGAAGGAGATAGAGTTCGAGACCATGAGAGACGCCGCCGGCAACGTGATCGCGGTCTGCTCCATGGAGAACTTCGATCCAGTAGGCATACACACAGGCGATTCCATAGTAGTAGCTCCGGCGCTTACGCTCTCCGACAAGGAGTACCAGATGCTGCGCTCGGCGTCGCTGGACATAATCAGCAAGATAGGCATAGTGGGCGGCTGCAACTGCCAGTTTGCATTAAATCCCGACAGCTTCGAGTATGCCGTGATAGAGGTGAACCCCAGGGTGTCCAGGTCTTCGGCGCTGGCGTCCAAGGCCACCGGCTACCCCATAGCAAAGATAAGCACCAAGATAGCCCTCGGCTATACTCTGGACGAGATAAAGAACGACATTACCGGCAAGACCTGCGCGTGCTTCGAGCCCACGCTGGACTATGTAGTTGTGAAGCTTCCCAAGTGGCCCTTCGACAAGTTCGCGGGCTCTTCAAGAAAGCTCGGCACGCAGATGAAGGCTACCGGCGAAGTGATGGCCATTGCGCCGTCCTTCGAGATGGCTCTGATGAAGGCCGTCCGCGGCGCGGAGATATCCCTGGATACTCTGAATGCCGCCCCGGTAAACTCCAAGCCCCTTAAGGAAAGGCTGCTGGAGCAGGATGACCGCAGGCTGTTTACGGTTTTCGAGGCCATTAAGGCCGGCGTCTCAATAGACGAGATCCATTCCCTTACAAAGATAGACAAGTGGTTCCTGGCAAAGCTTGCCGGCATGGCGAAGCTTGAGCAGGAACTTTTCTGCGGCATTACGGACGAGCTGTACCGCAAGGCCAAGGACTTCGGCTACACGGACGAGGCGATAAAGCGCATCAGCGGCGCACAGGTCCTTCCGGAGGCTCTGATGAGCTACAAGATGGTGGATACCTGCGGCGCGGAGTTCGACGCGGAAACGCCCTACTTCTACTCCTGCTTCGCGGAGGAATGCGAGAGCCGTGAGTTCCCCAGAAGCGGCAAGCCCGTTGTGATAGTGCTCGGCTCCGGCCCCATAAGGATAGGCCAGGGCATAGAGTTCGACTACAGCTCCGTCCACTGCGTATGGATGCTCCGCAAGATGGGCTACGACGTAGTGATCATAAACAACAACCCGGAGACCGTCTCCACGGACTACGATACCGCGGACAGGCTTTACTTCGAGCCCCTCTGCAAGGAGGACGTCTGGAACATAATACAGGTAGAAAAGCCCGTAGGCGTAGTAGTGGCCTTCGGCGGACAGACCGCGATAAAGCTTACGCAGTTCCTGGACAAGAAAGGCGTACCCATCCTTGGCACCTCCGCTGACGGCATAGACCTTGCGGAAGACAGAGCCAGATTCGACGCGCTGCTGGAGACCTTCGGCATAAGCCGTCCGAAGGGCAAGGGCGTACGCACCCTGGAAGAAGCCATGGAAGCGGCGGAAGAGCTTGGCTACCCGGTGCTCCTGCGTCCGTCCTACGTAATAGGCGGCCAGAACATGACCATCTCCAGAAACCGCGAGACCACCGAACGCTACATGAAAGGCATCCTGGCCGGCGGCATAGAGAACCCCGTGCTTGTGGACAAGTACATGCCCGGAACGGAGCTGGAGGTGGACGTCATCTCCGACGGTAAGGACGTGCTGATCCCCGGAATAATGGAGCACATAGAGCGCGCGGGCGTCCATAGCGGAGACTCCATAGCGGTCTACCCGCCGTACAACTTAAGCGACGCTTTCCTGGAAAGGATATGCGAAGTATCCGTAAAACTGGCGCTGGCGCTCGGAACAAAGGGCCTGGTAAACATCCAGTACCTTATATATGACAACGAACTGTACGTAATAGAGGTCAATCCCAGAGCGTCCAGAACGGTCCCTTACATAAGCAAGGTGACGAACGTTCCCATGGTGGATCTTGCCGCGCAGGTAATGCTCGGCGCCAAGCTGGCGGACCTGGGCTACGGCACGGGTCTTTACAGGACACCGCCCTACTACGCGGTTAAGGTGCCGGTCTTCTCCTTCGAGAAACTGAACGACGCCAACTCCATACTCGGACCGGAGATGAAGTCCACGGGCGAAGTCCTGGGCATAGGAAGGACGCTTGCGGAGGCTCTGTTCAAGGGCCTTACATCCGCGGGTTTCACCGTTCCGCCGGCTTACGACAGGAACTCCGCGGGAGTGCTGCTGAGCGTGGAGACCGAGGACTATCAGGAGATAATACCGCTCGCCAGAAGGCTCGAGGAGCTGGGGCTTAAGCTGTTCGCGACCACAGGAACCGCGGCAGCCATAGCGTCGGCAGGTCTTCCCGTCACATCCGTGGACAACGCCGCGCAGAGCAGCGCCATAACGGATCTTATGAAGCAGGGCGAGATAAAGTACATCATATACACCGGCGCCGTTAAGGACGCCACCATGGGAGATTTCATAGCTCTTCACAGGCGGGCCATGATGCTCGGCATCCCCTGCCTCACCTCCCTGGACACCGCCAACGCTCTGGCTGACATGATGGCCAGCAGGTTCGGTCTGGGCAACACGGAGCTGGTGGACATAAACGACATGCGCACGCAGCCGCAGCACATAAGCTTCACCAAGATGCAGGACTGCGGCAACGACTATATCTTCATAGAGAACTTCGACGGCAGCATAACCTGCCCGGAGGCCCTGTGCGTAATACTCTGCAGGCCGCACTACGGAATAGGCGCGGACGGCATAGTGCTGATGGAGCGTTCGGAGACCGCGGACGTTAAGATGCGCAGCTTCAACCGCGACGGAAGCGAAGGGAAGATGGCCGGCAACAATCTGCGCTGCATAGGAAAGTACATGTACGACAAGGGCTACGTAACCAGCCGCAGCATGACCGTGAAGACCGCCGGCGGAACAAAGCAGCTGAGTCTGTTCATCAGGGACGGCAAGGTAAGTTCCGTGGCCGTGGACATGGGCAAGGCGGAGCTGGACCCCGCGAAGGTACCGGTGGATGTTACAAAGCTTTCGACGACGCTAAGCGCAGAAAAGACCGGCGCGCAGAACGCAATGCAGACCCCGGTCCTGGATCGGCCCGCCGTCATAGGCGGCAAGGAGTACCGCATAAGCTGCGTCTCCGTAGGCAACCCGCACTGCGTGGTATTCACGGAAGATCTGGAATCCCTGGACGTTGCGTCCATTGGACCCAAGTTCGAATACTCGGAGCTCTTCCCGGACCGCGTAAACGCCGAATTCGTAAGGAAGCTCGGTCCCGACAGCCTTAGGGTAAAGGTCTGGGAGCGCGGAAGCGGCGAGACGCTTGCGTGCGGCACCGGAGCCTGCGCAGCAGTAATTGCGGCCGCGGAGAACGGTCTGGTGGAAAAAGGCCGGGACATAAAAGTAAGCCTCCCGGGCGGAGACCTTACCGTAAATTATACGGACGAACGGGTCATCCTGACAGGCAGCGCGCAGATCGTGTACGAAGGAAGCTTCGAGTACTGATCCGGCCCGGGCCGCGTACGAACGGCGGTTCGGATACTGACTGCGTACGAACGGCGCTTCGGCTTCGACCCCGCAGCGGATCTTAATACTTCCAAAAAAGAAACGGCCCCTCCCGTGTTTATCGGGAGGGGTCTTCTGAGTTTAGCAGAACTATCTTACGCTGCGGCTGGCTTCAACCGACTGTTTTCCCGGCTCTGCGGCGCCTGATCCCCCTTACGATCGAAAGGTACAGAAGGCCCACAAGTATCAGGAATATGAAGATCGCGACGATCCACCAGCCGGTCCCCATGAACGGCAGCTTATCCGAAAAACCGAAGGCCCCGGCGGGGCTTCCCCAGTTGAGGAAGAAATACGGATAGTTGGCGCCGAATCCGAACTGCCAGCCCTTCACGTAGCCTATCCCAGCGTATATCGCGTAAAGAAGCGGCGGAATTATCACGAAGAAGACGCTTCTCTTCCTTATCTCCACGTCTACGCCGGATCCTATCACCAGGAAGTCCGCTATGGACGCAAGCGGAACCACTACGTGCGTAAGGATGTTCTGTATGTTCCATGCGGCCGTCTTCATGGTGGGAGCAAGAACGAAGCAGAAGACCACACCGGTAAGGGTTATGGCCACCGTTCCAACGAATTTTATGATGTACCAGACCTTGCCTATCCTTTTCTTTGCCGCCATCAGCGCCAGGCCTATAAGACAGATCAGGGCGATCAGAATGTTCGACTGTATCGTAAAATACATGAACACCACGCTGCCGCCCATGAAGCTGTGCCTTCCGCCCGCAGCGCTCAGCACCGTTCCGACAACCGCCGAAACTATCACTATGATCTTAAGAACGTACGAGGCAGTTCTGCCCTTTGCCGGAATACCCATTTTCAGCACCTCTGTAGATAATTTTAATTGCAGGGCGCCGAAATGTAAAACAAAAAAGATGGCACACAAAGATAACGGTACGCCTGTGTGTGATCCTCGTCCGAAAGCCCCCGAATTACGTGTACTTGTTTATATGCCTGCGTTTTTATGCTATTATGGTTTTGCTGTTTAATTAGAAAAACAAACGCTTTCGCGGCGCACGCGACGGGGGAAAACGCAGTGGAGAACGGAAAACAAAAGCGCAGGGTGTTCTGGGTAGTCCTGCTGGTGATCTTTTCTATCATATTCTTTGCCGTCATGGAGCTCGGCAAGCATACCATCCCGGGGTGGATACTTACCGCGGTCCTGATAGCGCTGTTCGTACTGATAAGAAAACGTTTCCTGAATAATAAAGGCGGGCTGCCGCGTTTCTTAAGCTGGATATGCCTCATAGCGCTTTTCGGCGCCGTAATGTGGATATCCTGGCCTCCGGAAAAGGCCGTGCCCGCTGTACAGGGCGAAAACGGCGGCGTCACAGGCGTCATCCACACCGCGCAGGGCGACCTTACCGGTGTTTATACAAAGGATAAGCAGGTAGAAGTCTTTGCAGGCATTCCATACGCAAAGCCTCCCGTAGGAAAGCTGCGCTGGAAGGAGCCCGTTCCCGCGGATCCCTGGGAAGGCGTGCTGGCTGCCGACCATTTCGCGCCCATGTCCATGCAGACGCGCAAACTGCCCATATACGATTCTCTGGCCCAGATAATAGGCTATCACGACTACAAGATATCCCTTTCGGACAACTGGCGCGCCCCCGCAAGCGAGGACTCGCTCTACCTTAACATCTGGAAGCCTGCCGGCGATGTCAGCGGTCTGCCGGTGCTCGTCTACATCCACGGCGGATCACTTCAGACCGGTCAGCCCTGGTATCAGGACTACAGTGGCATGGGCCTTGCTCATGAGGGCGTGATCGTGGTAAACATGGGCTACCGCCTGGGCATTTTCGGGTTCTTCGCGGACGAAGAGCTGGCTAAGGAATCTCCGAACGGCACGACAGGAAACTACGGTCTGCTGGACCAGATACTGGCTCTTAAGTGGGTGCAGGACAACATAGCGGCTTTCGGCGGAGATCCGAATAACGTTACGCTGTCCGGAGAATCCGCGGGTTCCGCCTGTGTCTCCGCGCTCTGCACATCGCCTCTTGCAAAGGGACTGTTCAGGAGGGTGGTAGGCGAAAGTTCCACCGTTACGGCCCCCTCCCCCGCGCATTCTTTCCGCGGATACGACGCGGCGCTCGCTGGTTCCGCAGGCACCAAGAAACGTTACAACGTCTCTACGATAGAAGAGCTTAGAGCCATCCCAGCAGAAAAGCTGGCCTCCGAGATGGACTACCATCATCACATGACCATAGACGGCTACGTACTTCCGGAGACCCCCTACGAGTCTTACGCTAAGGGAATACACAACGAGGAAGCTCAGATGCACGGCTACAACCGCGACGAGGCGGCGCCCTTCATCCTTTTCAGTCAGGGAAACCTCAGGAACTACGAAAAGAAGGTGCGCGGGTTCTTTAAGGGCTCCTACGCGGACAGGATGCTGGAGATCTTCCCGGCATCCACCAACGAGGAGGCCCGCAAGAACTGGGCGCACATCAACAACATTGTGCTGTTCACCTACGGCCACTGGTGCTGGGAAAGACAGGCGCTTAAGAACAACATACCCACTTACGTCTATTACTTTACCAAGCAGAACGGAAGACTGAGCGCCTGGCACAGCGGCGAGGAAGTCTACCTCTACGGCAACATCCCGGAAGATTCCCGCCTCTACGACGAGGAGGACCGCGAGCTCAGCCGCGTATGGCTGCAGTACTTCCGGAACTTCATCGCCACGGGCGACCCCAACGGCAGCGGCCTGCCCAGGTGGGAAAAGAGCTCCGGAAACGGAAAGGTCCTGAGACTGGATTCTCAGATATCCGTTCAGGACGCTCCTTATCAGGACGCATATAAAATACTGGATGAAATGTACGGCAAATAGCCCTTAGTCCAACTTTCGATCAGGAAAAACAAAGACCCCTGCTTTTTCAAGTTCCTTGAGATCGCAGGGGTCATTTATTGCTTACAAGCGGTAGCTGCTATTCGTATTCCACCGTGGCCGGGGGCTT
>JAEEGJ010029280.1_pt1 | contig 10878 bp, 13 predicted proteins | sample 8958761 | NCBI WGS metagenome assembly JAEEGJ01 (sample SAMN16246546, study PRJNA631951) | gut metagenome | biome: gut microbiome; feature: rumen; material: RS-attached | host: Bos | place: Iran: Karaj | collected 2018-10
TCGTCCTGCGGGAAGGTGGTGATGCGGGCCTGGTTGGCGTGGGCGCAGATGTAGCCGTCCGGCACGCGGCGGGCGACCCAGACGATGCCCTTGCCGCCGGGGCCCTTGCCGATGAGGTCCATGACCCAGGCCTCTTCGGGGTCGGCGATGGAGAAGCTCTCGCCCTCGGAGGCGTAGCCGTACTCGGAGGTCAGGGCGGCGATGGTCTCGATCGCCTCGCGGGCGGTCCGGGCGCGCTGGAGGGTGATGTAGATCAGGGAGCCGTAGTCAATGACGCCCTGCGGGTCATAGAGCTCTTCGCGGCCGCCGTAGGTTGTTTCGCCGATGATGAGCTGGTGCTCGTTCATGTTGCCGACGGTCTGGAAAGTGCGGCCGGCCTGCGCAATCTGCCCCAGGGGCTTCTGGGAGTCCCAGTCGATGACCTGGAGCATCGTGCCGGGCTTCCACTTCGCGGCCTTGCGGAAATACAGTTCGCCGAAGAGCACGTGGGAGTCGGCGGCATAGGAAACCAGGGTCGAGCCGTCGGCGCTGGCGCCTTTGGAGATGATCACATTCGTGCAGGCGTCGCCGTCGAGCCGGGCGGAGAGCAGGCCTGCGAGCACCAGCAGGCTGCAGAAAATCGGTCGGGTCCTCATTTTGCGCTTTGTCTATAAATGATTACTTTTGTCAGAATATTCACGCAAAGTTATGAAAATTCTCAGAATTGCCGCCATCGCGGCGCTCGTGGCCCTGGCGCTCCCCCTCGCGGCGCAGGAGCAGACCGCCGAGCAGCAGGAAAAGGCCCTCTACGAGATGATCCAGACGCAGGTCGACAACATGGAGAAGGCGCTGGACCTCGAGGACTGGCAGATCTTTTACGTGGATTCCATCCTGACCCACGACTACCGGGCGATGCAGGCGGAGCTGATCGGCCTGCGCAATTCCAAGGTCAGCAGCCAGGACCGCTACTACCGGGTCCAGGACAAGTGGAACGAACAGATCTACAACGCAATCCACGGCGTGCTCGACGAGCCGCAGTGGCAGAAATACCTGAAATCCGGTGCCGCCCGGGAAAAGAAGAACCGCGACAAGAGAGCCGCAAAAAAGGGAGAATAGTCCTATGAGAAGAGAAGATATCGAAGCCATCCTTGCCGAGATCGGCGAGCTGAAGTGCAAGTCCCAGAAGGAAGTGGAGGAAGCGCGCGTGCGTTTCCTCGGCAAGAAAGGCGAGATCACGGCGCTCTTCGACGAGTTCCGCACCGTGGACAAGGAGATGAAGCGCGAGTTCGGCCGCACGCTCAACGAGCTGAAGAACCTCGCGCAGGAGACGATCGACCGTCTCCGTGATTCGGTCGGCGAGCAGCAGGCCGCCGAGGGGCCGCAGCGCGACCTCACGATGCCCGGCGACCCCCTGGAGCTGGGCTCCCGCCACCCGGTGTCCATCGTCCGCCAGGAGATCGTGGACATTTTCCGCAAGTTCGGCTACGACGTGGCGGAAGGTCCGGAGCTGGAGGACGACTACCACGTGTTCGAGGCCCTCAACTTCCCCCCGAACCACCCGGCCCGCGATATGCAGGACACCTTCTTCGTGTCCACGGGACATCCCAATCCGCTGCTGCTCCGCACCCATACCTCCAGCGTGCAGGTGCGTACGATGGAGCGGATGAAGCCGCCCATCCGCGTGATCTGCCCGGGCCGCGTGTTCCGCAACGAGGCCATCAGCGCCCGCGCGCACTGCATCTTCCACCAGGTCGAAGGCCTCTATGTCGATGAGAACGTCACCTTCGCCGACCTCAAGCAGGCCATCCTCCTGTTCGCCCGCGAGATGTTCGGACCCGAGACCGAGATCCGGATGCGGCCTTCGTTCTTCCCCTTCACGGAGCCGTCCGCGGAGGTGGACGTGAGCTGCAACATCTGCCACGGCAAGGGCTGCAACATCTGCAAGGGCTCCGGCTGGCTGGAGATCCTGGGTTGCGGTATGGTGGATCCCAACGTGCTGGAGGCCAGCGGGATCGACTCCAAGAAGTATAGCGGATTCGCTTTCGGTATGGGCCTGGAGCGTATCGCTATGCTCAAATGGCGGGTCAACGACCTGCGTCACTACTTCGAGAACGACATGCGCTTCCTCAAGGAGTTCAACGCCGCCGTCGAAGTCTAAAGCTTAAAGGGATCCGCCGCCCGGATTTGACAGGGCGACGGACCCTGTGTTTTCTTGAAACCACGTAAAAAAACAAGAAGGAATATGTCAAGACAATTCAGCACCAGGTTTCTGGTGATGGCGACGACGCTGATCGTCTGCCTGATCACATCCAACTTTTTCGTACCGCGTCTCTGGCAGGTGGCCGGACTGCCCGTCCAGCTGTCCGGAGCCGTCCTGTTGTTTCCGGTGTCGTACATCCTGAACGACTGCCTGACCGAGGTTTATGGCTACCGCAAGGCCCGCCTCGTGATTTGGCTGGCCTTCCTGCTCAGCGCTTTCGTGGCCGTGATGGCCCAGCTGGTGTGCTGGCTGCCCGCGCCCCTGCAGGACGGCAGCAAGCCGGTGGCCGAGAGCTTCAACGGCCTGTTCGGCCTCGTGCCGCGGACCACGGTGGCCTCGCTGATCGCCTTTTTCGTCGGCTCTACGGTCAACGCGCTGGTGATGAGCCGGATGAAAGTCAACTCGCACGGCCGCCTGTTCGGCGTGCGTGCCATCTTCTCCTCGCTCGCGGGCGAAATGGCCGATTCGGCCATCTTTTTCCCGGTGGTGTTCTGGGGCGTGATGTCCGGCGCCGACGCCCTCAAGCTGGCGGCGACGCAGGTCTGTGCCAAGGTCCTCTACGAGATCGTGGCCCTGCCGCTCACGGCCTGGGTGGTGCGCAGCGTGAAGAAGGCCGAGGGGATCGACACCTACGACAATGGCGTCAACTACAATCCGTTTAAAATCAACGATATTTAGCATATGGCACGAAACCGTGAAGAGCTCCAGGCCCTCGGCCGGAAGACCGCATACAGCCAGGATTACGATCCCGGCGTACTCGAGACTTTCGAGAACCAGCACCCCGACAATGACTACTGGGTGCGTTTCAACTGCCCCGAATTCACGACGCTCTGTCCCATCACGGGGCAGCCGGACTTCGCGGAGATCCGCATCAGCTACATCCCCGACCGGCGGATGGTGGAGAGCAAGAGCCTCAAGCTGTATCTGTTCAGTTTCCGCAGCCACGGCGATTTCCACGAGGACTGCATCAACACGATTATGAAGGACCTGGTCAGGTTGATGGACCCCAAATACATCGAAGTGACGGGATTTTTCACCCCGCGCGGGGGCATCTCCATCTACCCGTACGCCAATTACGGACGTCCCGGCACGAAGTACGAGACCCTCGCCGCGGAACGCTTCGCCAGGCACGAATAATCCTTTTGTTTATCCGGAAAATTCACTAACTTTCGGTTTCCTGAATCAACCGGAAATATAAAGTTATGTACAACCCCTTATCCGTCCACGCCGACGAATTCATCAATCACGAAGAAATCCTCGAAACGCTCGAGGAAGCGCGGGTCCAGAGCCGCAACCGCGCACGCGTGGAAGAAATCCTCTCCAAGGCGGCCCTTTGCAAGGGCCTGACCCACCGCGAGGCCGCCATCCTGCTGGATTGCGACGACCCCGTCCTGGAAGAGAAAATCTATGCCCTGGCAAAGGAAATCAAACATAAATTCTACGGCAACCGCATCGTCCTCTTCGCACCGCTGTATCTCTCGAATTATTGCATCAACGGTTGCGTGTACTGTCCGTACCACGCCAAGAACCGCACCATCCCGCGCAAGAAGCTGTCGCAGGAGGAGATCGAGGCGGAGACGCGCGCGCTGATCCGCATCGGCCACAAGCGGCTGGCGCTGGAGGCGGGCGAGCATCCGGTCCAGAACCCGCTGGAGTACATCCTCGATTCCATCAAGACGATCTATTCGGTCAACGAAGGGGGCAACTCCATCCGCCGCGTCAACGTGAACATCGCCGCGACGGACGTCGAGTCCTACCGCAAGCTCAAGGCGGCGGGCATCGGCACCTACATCCTCTTCCAGGAGACCTATAACAAAGCGCAGTACAAGCAGCTCCACCCCACCGGTCCCAAGAGCGACTACGACTGGCACACCGAGGCCATGGACCGCGCCCAGGAAGGCGGCTGCGACGACGTGGGCGTGGGCGTGCTCTTCGGCCTGAGCGGCTACCGCTACGAGCTGGTCGGCCTGCTGATGCACGCCGAGCACCTCGAGGCCCGCTTCGGCGTGGGCCCGCACACGATCAGTATGCCGCGTATCTGCCCGGCGGACGACATCTCCCTGGACAACTTCCCCGATGCGCTTCCGGACGCGATCTTCCGCAAGATCGTGGCCGTGCTGCGCGTCGCCGTCCCCTATACCGGCATGATCATCTCCACCCGCGAGTCCGCCCGGATGCGCAAGCTTCTGCTGGACTGCGGCATCTCCCAGATCAGCGGCGGCTCCCGCACCAGCGTGGGCGGCTACACGACCGAGGAGCGCCACGACGAGACCTCCCAGTTCGACGTGTCCGACACGCGCTCGCTGGACGAGGTGGTCCGCTGGCTGCTGGAGCAGGACCATATCCCGAGCTTCTGCACGGCCTGCTATCGCGAAGGCCGCACCGGCGACCGTTTTATGAGCCTGTGCAAGAGCGGCAAGATCAGCCTCTGCTGCACGCCCAACGCCCTGATGACGCTGAAGGAATACCTCGTGGACTACGCCTCCCCCGAGACGCGCGCCGTTGGCGAAGCGCTCATCGAGAAGAGCCTCTCCGACATCCCGCTGGAGAAGACCCGCGAGATCACCCGCGACCGGCTCCGCCGGATCGAGCAGGGCGAGCACGATTTCCGCTTCTAGAACTGCCCCCATGGAGCGCCTGCACATCGCCTTTTTCGGCCCCACCAACAGCGGCAAGTCGACCCTGGTCAACGCCCTGGCGGGGCAGCAGGTGTCGCTGGTGAGCCCCATCCCCGGCACCACCACGGACCCGGTCCGGAAGGTCATCGAGCTCCCCGACCTGGGTCCCTGCGTGCTGATCGACACCGCCGGCCTGGGGGACAGCAGCGCCCTCGGCGCCGAACGGGAGCGGATGACGCGCGCCATTCTCGACGAGACCGACATCGCCGTGCTGCTGGAGGCTCCGGACGTCGCGCCGCTGTCCCTGGACATAGAGACCCTGGCGGAACAGGCCGGCATCCCGGTGATCCGTTATACCCGGGGGGAAGGGGTCGAATCCCTGCTGAAGCGCCTCGTGGCGGCGGCGCCGCACGAGGAAGCGCGTTTCCTGACGGGAAACCTGGTCCGGGCGGGCAGCAGCGTCCTGCTGGTGATGCCGCAGGATTCGGAGGCCCCCAAGGGCCGCCTCATCCTGCCGCAGGTGCAGGTGCTGCGCGAGCTGCTGGACCGGGGCTGCGTGCCGCACAGCTGCACCCCCGATTCCCTGCAGGCAGCTTTGGCGAGCCTCTCGCACCTGCCCGACCTGGTCATCACGGATTCCCAGGTCTTCGGCCTGGTGGACAAGGCCCTGCCCAAGGACTGTCCCCTCACGTCCTTCTCCGTGCTGCTGGCGGCGGCCAAGGGGGACGTCCGCACTTTTGTCGAAGGCGCCCGGGCGATCGACACGCTCCGGCCCGGCAGCCGCGTGCTGATCGCGGAAGCCTGCACCCACGTCCCGGACACGGAAGACATCGGCCGGGTGAAGATTCCCAATCTGCTTCGCAGGAAAGTCGGGGAGCTGACGGTGGACATCGCCGCGGGCAACGATTTCCCGGAGGACCTCTCTCCCTACGGTCTGATCGTCCACTGCGGCGCCTGCGTGGCGAACGCCCGCCTGGTGCGCTCCCGCATCAGAAAGGCACTCCTTGCGGGAGTGCCCATCACCAATTACGGCATCGCCCTGGCGGCCCTGAACGGCATCCTGGGGCGGATTTCCATTCCGGACTAGCTTCCGATATTCTCCCGGATCAGCTCCGTCAGGCTCTGGATGATCTCGTAGTCGTTGAGGTTCATCCCCTCGAACACTTCCTTCACCTCGGCCGTGCTCAGTTCGAAGGTGTCCTCGTCCGTAATGTAGCGGATGATGAAATTGATGTCCTGGTACTGGCAGATGAAGTTCGCGAAACAGCCGGACAGGTCCCCTTTCGGCTGCAGGTCGATGTGCGAACGCTGGTAGGAGGCGTAGATCTCCGTCCCGACCCCCACCTTTGATTTCAGGTAGAAATCGCCGTTGCACATCTGGGAGTGAAATTTGAGCAGCGCGATGCCCATCCCGATCTTGCGCTCCTTGCGGCAGGAGTAGAAGCGGGCGTTGATGGCTTCTATCATATCTTCCGGCATACCGCAGCCGTTGTCTATGATCTTGATGGAGAGCAGGTCGCGCGCGGCGCTGTCCTCCATCTCGATGGTGATCTGCGTCGCACCCGCACGGATGGAGTTGTGGGTGATGTCGATGATGTGGAGGTCGAGACTTTTCATACTACAGGATGACAGGTTCTCCCGCCCGGAGGGCGTCCTTGAAGTTTTCGAAACTGAAGAAAGGCATCTCCAGGACGCTGTGGATCTTGGCGATGTCTTCGACGAAGTGCGCGTCGCTGCTCTGGATGAAGTTGAAGTCGCTGAACCAGGGGCAGTCCGACAGGAACTTGTAGTTGTCGCGCTTGCAGTAGTAGCTGAGCTCCATCGCGTGGAACTTGAGCTTGTCCGGCACGAAGCCCAGCTGGGAGGAAAGGCTGAAGGTCGGCCGGTCTATGTGGGCGGGGATGAAGATGCCGCCCATCTCATAGACCTTCTGCTGGAGCTCGATCATCGGCAGGTCCAGGGCGTTGATCAGCAGTTGCGGCACCTCGTCCAGCACGTTCTCGTCCTCGTCCACGACCAGCTGGTAGCCGAACTTGTCCGGATCGTTCTCGAAGAAGATCACGCGAGAATCCAGGAAAGCCTGGAATTCCGCCAGCTTCTCCACGGTGGGCATAAAGCTGAGGCAGTGGACCTCTTCCTTGGTGGTCACTTCCGCGCCCATCAGCACGTGCAGCCCGACCTTTTCCCCGAGCCGGCGCGTGACGTCGGCGTTGAGGGTGGAGTTGTGGTCGGTCAGGCCGATGATGTCCATCCCGCGCTCCTTCGCCGTCGCGACGATGGCGGAGGGGCTCATATCGATGTCTCCGCACGGGGAGAGCACCGAGTGGATGTGCATGTCGGCACGGAACTTCATCCGAAGTTATTTGAGGATCTCGTAGAGCTTGCCGCAGACCTGGTAGGTGGGATCCTGGCTGACGAGGATGCAGACGTCCTCGTCCTTGGCGTGCTCCAGCATATCCTCGTCGGGCAGGCCGCCGCGGACGATGATCACGGCGGCGAGGTCGCGCAGGGACGCGATCGCCGTGACGTTCTTGTGGGTCTGCATCGTGATCCAGATCTGGCCGCTGCGGGCGTTGCCCATCACGTCGCTGAGCAGGTCGGAGGCGTAGGCGCCGGTGACTTCCGTATCGAGATTGGCCTCGTTGAGGCACTGAAGGTCGAGTTTTTCTATAATTTCCTTGACTGTCATATCCTAGATTTTGTTGATGTCGTCGTTGTTGATTTCCTTGGTCCGGACGCGGTCTCCCCAGATGCTGCGGATGGCCTCCTCGGAGGCTTGCGAACGGCGGTTGATGAAGATGCAGGTGTCCATCTTGGCGTCCCCGCGGACGATGTCCTCGGCCAGGGCTGCGCAGGAAGGCGCGCCGCAGGCGGAGCAGTTCACGCCCGGCAGGGCCTTCTCGATCTTCTTCATCCGCTCGGCCATCTTGATGGCTTCCGCGAAGTTGTCGTCCAGCTTGTAGATCGAGCGGGGCTTGATCTCGGGGATCTCCATCTGCTCGTTGATCCACTCGCAGAACTCCGGGTCGTCGTAGCGGCGGTAGCGCGTCTTGGTGCGGCCCTGGCTGTCGAAGGTCTTGGCGCGGCTCTCCAGGCGCTTGCGGGCCACGAAACGGTTGTTGGTCGCCAGCACGCCGCCCACGCAGCCCTGGTCGCAGATGCGCATCTCGACCAGGCCTTCGGCATCGACCGCCTCGTCCTCGAGCTTCTCGAGGAAGTTCAGGACGTTCTGCAGGCCGTCCACCGCATATTGCGAGCCCTTGAAGTTGCAGGCTTCCCCGCCGGCGAGGGGCCAGAGCACGTCGCGCGAGGTGAGGGCGTGGTTGACGGGCTGGGCGTCCTTGTCCGAGTCGTGGAGCATCAGCTGCACCTTGTTGTAGAGGAAGTCCATATTGATGACGCCGGCGATGCAGGACTCCTTCTTGCTGACGGGGTACTTGACCGCCGCGATCTTGGCGGCGCAGGGGGTGATGTAGAAGACGCCGATCCCCTCGCGCGGGGCGCCCTCGTCCATCAGGCGCCGGATGATGATGCGGGCCGCCAGCTCGAAGGGCGCGCGCACGTGGATGACATTGTCCACCAGCGAAGGGAAGCGCACCTGGATGAGGCGGATCACCGCCGGGCAGTACGGGGAGATGAAGGTCCGGATCTCGGGGTGCTCTTCCATATATTTATTGTACAGGTCGATGACATACCCCACTTCGTGTTCCACCTCGTAGATGTGGGTGAAGCCCAGCTTCTTGAGGCAGGAATAGATCTCCTTGGTCCTGAACTTCACGTCGAACTGGCCGATGAAGGTCGCCGGCACGAGGGCGACCCGGTACTCGTAGTTCCTGATCAGGTCGAAGTCGTCCTGCTGGATGTAGATCGCCTTGTGCGGACAGATTTTCATACACTGCCCGCAGTCCACGCACTTGTTGTCGGTCACGACGGCCTTTCCGCCACGGATGCGGATGGCGCCGGTGGGACAGGAGCGCATGCAGGTGGTGCATCCCTGGCAGCGGTCGAGGTTGACCTTGAGGGAATGTCTGAAGTATGTTTCTCGTTCGGCCATATCGTCAGGCAAAATAAACGGTCATGGTAACGGTGGTCCCGACGCCCACTTTCGTGTCGATCTTGAGTTCGTCGGTGTTTTTTTTGATGTTGGGCAGGCCCATTCCGGCGCCATAGCCCATCTCGCGGACCTGCGGCGAGGCGGTGGACCATCCCTCCTGCATCGCGAGGTCGAGGTCGGGGATGCCGGGGCCCTGGTCGGCCACCACCATCACGATCTTCCCGTCGTCGATGTCGACGTCGATCGTCCCGCCGTAGGCGTGCGCGATGGCGTTGATTTCGGCTTCGAAGAGCGCCACCACGGTACGCTTGATGTTGGTCGGATCCACGCCGAGGTGCTTCAGGGTGCGCTTGACGCTGCTGGAGGCCTGGCCGGCATCGGCGAAGTTGCCGCGCTCTATTTCAAACGTGTAATGCATGATCAATAGAGGGGCTGAATGCCTGCGCCGTACAGGATGCCGCTGATTTTGAACAGGCTGTATTTCGACTTGATGAGGGTGATGTCGAGCTCTTCGGCGAGCTCCAGCATATCTTCGTCGGGCTGCTTGTCGCGGCCGATCAGCACCACGCGCAGGTCGGACATCTCCGACGTGCGCATCGTCTGGTTGTTGCACAGCCCCGTGATGAGCACCGTTTCCTCCATCGAGAAGCGGAGCACGTCGCTCATCAGGTCGGAGGCGAAGGCCTTCTTCACATCGTAGTTGTCATCGGCGGGCGCTCCGACGAGTTCGCCGTCAACCAGTTTCGCTATTTCCTGGATAGTCATTTTTCTGCTGTTAATTTCACGGGCCGGCTCTGGTGAGGGCCGGCCCGAAAAGCATGTAACAACGGTGTATTAGTCAGCGTACTCCGCGAGGATGGTCTTGATCTGCTCGGGGACGAGACGGCCGTAGGTCTTGCCGTTGATGGTCATGACCGGAGCCAGACCGCACGCACCCACGCAACGCAGCACGTCGAGGGAGAACTTGCCGTCCTCGGTGACGCCGCCCTCGGAGATCTTGAGCTCGCTCTTGAGCGCGTCGAGGATCTTCTCGGCGCCCTTGACGTAGCAGGCAGTGCCGAGGCAGACGGAGATGGCGTATTTTCCTTTCGGCTTCATCGTGAAGAAGCTGTAGAAGGAGACGACGCCGTACACCTTTCCGACGGGAATTCCGAGGCAGTCTGCCACGACCTGCTGGACTTCCTCGGGAAGATAGCCGAAGTACTCCTGCGTCTTGTGCAGGACATTGATCAGCTCACCCGGGTTGTTGTTGAAGGAAGCGCAAATTCCTTTGATCTTGTTGAAATTGGCTTCACTGATTTTTATCTGGGGTCCACACATGGTTCAATTATTTTTCGAGGTCAAACTGGATTTTCTTGTCGAAGTAATGCGTGTGCAGCAGGTGATGCGACTTCTCGGAGCAAGGCTCGCCGTAGAACTCCTTGTAGATCGAGATGATCTCGGGATTCTCGTGGGACTTGCGGAGCGGCATCTGCCTGTCGGCTTCGTAGATCGCCGCGTGGCGCGCCCGGATGATGGAAGCGTCACCGTGGTGGTAAGGCTGGCCGGCGCCGTCGATGCAGCCGCCCGGGCAAGCCATCACCTCGACGAAGTGGTAAGGGCATTTGTCGGCCTTGATCTGCTCCATGATGGTGCGCGCATTCTTCAGGCCATATACGATGGCAACCTTCAGGTCCACCACGCCCGGAATGGGAATGGTCGCCTCGCGGATGCCGTCCAGGCCGCGGACCTCCTCGAAGTCGATCTTCGGAAGGGTCTTGCCGGTCAGGATCTCGTAGGCCGTACGGAGCGCCGCCTCCATGACGCCGCCGGTGGCGCCGAAGATGACGGCGGCACCCGTGGACTCGCCGAGCGGCGAATCGAACTTGGCCTCGGGGAGGTTCGCGAAGTCGATGTTGCAGATCTTGATCAGGCGGGCCAGCTCGCGGGTGGTGATGGAGTAGTTCACATCGGGATCACCGTTCGCA
>JAEEGJ010029289.1_pt1 | contig 10876 bp, 8 predicted proteins | sample 8958761 | NCBI WGS metagenome assembly JAEEGJ01 (sample SAMN16246546, study PRJNA631951) | gut metagenome | biome: gut microbiome; feature: rumen; material: RS-attached | host: Bos | place: Iran: Karaj | collected 2018-10
GGACTGGGACGGTGGCACCATCCTGGTTAGCTGCCCCGAGGTTCCCAAGCCCATTGCCGTCCGTTACGGCTGGCGCAACTTTATGAATGCCAATCTCCAGAAATCCAACGGAATTCCGGTTCCGCCTTTCCGTTCCGACGACTGGGAATACTAAACCATATTATGAAAAAAATCATCCTCATTGCCTGGGCTCTTCTGACCCTCTCCGCTTGCAGCAGGAACACGGTTGTGGTTCCTTGCGACAACGGTGCCGTGCGGCTTCAAGTGATTTCTCCGGAGATGGTCCGCGTAAGCGTTTCTCCGGACGGGAAGTTCCACGACCGCAAAAGTCTGGTGGTTTTACCCCAGCAGGGATGCAAAGACTTCACGCTGTCCAAAGAGGAGGGCAAGGTGGTACTTTCTACCTCGGCTCTTACCGTAGAGGTGACCAAGGCCGACGGCACCTTGCAATTCTTTAAGGCCGATGGCACCCCGCTCGCCTTGGACGGCCGTTCTTCCTTCGAGCCCCTGGAAGTGGAAGGAAAGAAAGCCTGGAGCACCACCGTCAGCTATGCTTCTACGGAAGACGAGGCCTTCTATGGTCTGGGCCAGCACCAGGCCGGCGAGTTCAACCACAAGGGCCTTCGTGAGGAACTCTATCAGTACAATACCAAGATCAGCGTGCCTATGGTGGTGTCCAACAAAGGTTACGGCCTTCTGTTCGATGCCTATTCGTTGAGCCGCTGGGGTTCGGCCCAGCCTTACAAGCAGCTGGGAGAGGTCTTTGACCTGGAACTCACCGGTACCTATACTCCCGCACAGGGAGAACCCTTGGTGCAAAAGGAAGACAGCCTGTTCTACGAGAACGAATGGGCCATCAAGAACCTTCCCAAGATGCCTTTGATGGGAGCCAAGGTTACCTATGAAGGAACCCTTACCGCCCGCGAAACCGGTGACTATCACTTTATCCAGTACTACGCCGGTTTCCAGAGCACTAAGGTGGATGGCGTGGAGGTGATGAGCCGCCGCTGGCGTCCGGCCTGGAACCCCAACAGTTATAAGTTTACCGTCCATCTGGAAGCCGGCAAGCCCACGCCCGTGAAGATTGAGTGGGAGCCGGACGGAGATGTATCCTATATCGGCCTTCGCGTGGCTCCGCTGGAGAGCCCTGAGCAGGAGTCCCGTCTCACTTTCTGGAGTGAGTTTGAGCCCCAGGCCGACTATTATTTCATAGCTGGAGACAACTACGACGGCGTTATCAAGGGTTACCGCCAGCTCACCGGCAAGGCACAGGTGATGCCCAAGTGGGCCCTGGGCTTCTGGCAGAGCCGTGAGCGTTACAGCACCCAGGAAGACCTGGTGAGCACCCTGGCCGAGTTCCGCAGCCGCCACATCCCCGTGGACAACATTGTCCAGGACTGGCAGTACTGGGCCGATGACCAGTGGGGCAGCCACGAGTTTGAGGCCTCCCGCTATCCCGACCCCGAGAAGATGCTGGACGACGTGCACGCCATGCACGGCCGCTTTATGATTTCCGTATGGCCCAAGTTCTACACCAATACCGAGCATTACAAGGAACTCAAGGCCGCCGGCTATGCCTACACGCACGCCGAGGACGAAGGCCTGGAAGACTGGCTGGGCCACAAGCAGAGTTTCTATGACGCTTACGCCGCCGGCGGCCGGAAGATGTTCTGGCGCCAGATGGACGAAAGCCTCTACAGCAAATACGGCAAGAAGATTGACGCCTGGTGGATGGACGCCAGCGAGCCCAACCTGAGGGACTGCCTCCCTATGGACTATCTCAAGTGGCTCCTTACGCCCAATGCCCTGGGTTCTTCTACCGAGTATCTTAACGCTTATGCCCTGGTCAACGCCCAGGCCATCTATGAGGGCCAGCGCAGCGTGGATCCCAATAAGCGTGTATTCCTCCTGACCCGCAATGGTTTCTCCGGCCTGCAGCGTTACAGCACGGCTTCCTGGAGCGGTGACATTGGCACCTCCTGGACCGATATGCGGATGCAGATGGCCGCCGGCCTCAATTACTCTATGAGCGGCATCCCGTTCTGGGGTATGGACATTGGCGGCTTCTCCGTAATGAGCAAGTTCTACGACCCCGCCAATGCCGACGAGTGGCAGGAACTGCAGACCCGCTGGCACCAGTTTGGCACCTTTGTTCCGCTGTTCCGTACGCACGGCCAGTGGCCGCGCCGCGAGCTTTGGAACATTGCTCCGGAGGGCTCCCCGGCCTATGAGAGCATCCTTTGGTATATGCAGCTGCGTTACCGCTTGATGCCTTACCTGTATTCCCTGGCCGGAGCCGTCCATTTTGACGACGCTACCCTGATGAGGGGCCTTCCTATGGATTATCCCAACGACCCCGAGGTCCGCGATCTTTCCGACCAGTGGATGCTGGGCCCGTCCCTGATGGCCTGCCCGGTGTACGAGTACGGAGCCCGCGAGCGCAGTGTCTATTTCCCGGAAGGCGGCTGGTACGACTTCTATACCGGCAAGTATATCGAAGGCGGTCAGCGCCTGACGGTGGAAGCTCCTTACGAGCGTATGCCGCTGTATGTACGCGCCGGCAGCATCATCCCCATCGGCCCTGCCCTGGAATGGACCGACGAAGACCTGCCCGATCACGTTACCTTCCTGGTGTATGCCGGAAAGAATGCAGAGTTTACGTTCTATGAAGATGACGGCACCAGCTACGGCTATGAGAAGGGCGAGTACAGCGCCATCCGTGCCCGCTGGGATGACGGTGCCCGTATCTTTACCCTGGATAACAGGGAGGGCTCTTTCCCCGGAATGCTTAAGTCCCGCACCTTCAGCGTGGGCGTCATTGATCCGGAGAATCCTATGCCGTTTGACCCGGACAATATGAACAGCCTTTGTATATCCTATGACGGATTCAACAGCAGAATCGGCCTGTAATGAATAAACCCTATTATATGAATAAGCATTTAATCCCCGTTTTTGTTATGCTTTCAGCTTCTGTTATATCCTGTAATTGTAAAAAAGGCGAAGTAGTGATTCCTTCCGACAAGGCCGTTGAGGCCCAGGTGGAACAGGTTCTGAAAGGTATGACCCTCCAGGAGAAGGCTGGCCAGCTGGTTCAGCTCAACATCTCCGTTCTGGAAGATGATACCCACGAAGCCATTGATCCGGCCAAGCTGGACAAGATTATTGGTGAGTATAAGGTGGGCTCCATCCTCAATGTGATGCACGATGCCGGTCACAGCCGCGAGCATACCGCCGCTATGGTCAAGCAGATTCAGGATAAGTCCATGGAAGCCATTGGCATTCCCTGCATCTATGGCCTGGATATGATTCACGGTGCTACTTATCTCACCGACGGTTCCTTCTACCCGCAGGAGGTCAACCTGGCTGCCACTTTTAACCGCGTCTATGCCCGTATGATGGGTAAGGCCATGGCCTATGAGACCCGCGCCGCCCAGGTGCCGTGGGTGTTCTCCCCGGTGATGGACCTGGGCCGCGATCCCCGTTGGCCCCGTATCTGGGAAAGCTTCGGTGAAGATCCCTTCCTGCAGGCCGAAATGGCCCGCGAGGAGACCAAGGCCCTGCAGGGTGACGACCCCAACCATATCGGCCTTGAAAATGTAGCCGTTTCCATCAAGCACTTTATGGGTTATGGCGTGCCGGCTTCCGGTAAGGACCGCACCCCGGCCATCATTGCCCCCAATGACCTCCGCGAGAAATTCTTTGCTCCTTTCCTGGAGTGCTTCCGCGCCGGTGCACTGACCGCCATGGTCAATTCGGCCTCCATCAACGGCATCCCTACCCACGCCAACGCCATCCTGCTGAGCGGCTGGGTCAAGGAAGAGCTGGGCTGGGACGGTCTGTTTGTAACCGACTGGGCCGATATTGACAACCTGTATACCCGCGACCACGTGGCCGCCAACAAGCACGAGGCCGTGAAGATGGGCATCAACGCCGGTATCGATATGATTATGGATCCCTACGATCCCGAGTGCTGCAACGTGATCATTGACCTGGTCAATTCCGGTGAGATTTCCCAGAAGCGCCTGGACGATGCCGTACGCCGCGTCCTGCGTCTGAAGATCCGTCTGGGTCTGTTTGAGAACCCCACCTGGGACCGCGAATATACCGAGTTTGCTACGCCCGCCTTTGCCCGCGAGTCCTATGACGCCGCCGTGGAGTCTGAGGTTCTCCTCAAGAACGTAGACGGCATCCTGCCCCTCAAGGGTACGGAGCGCATCCTGGTTACCGGCCCCAACGCCAACAGCCTGCGCGCCCTCAACGGTGGCTGGAGCTACCGCTGGCAGGGTGCAGCCGATGAGTTTGCCCCTCAGTACAACACCATCAAGGAAGCCCTGGAGAAGCGCTTCCCGGGCAAGGTGAGCTACGAGCCCGGTGTGGTGTATGACGAGACCCCCATGCTGTGGGAGAAGGAAGACGCTTCCGGCATCCAGAAGGCCGTTATGGCCGCCTATAAGGCCGATGTCATTGTGGCCTGCGTGGGTGAGAACTCCTACTGCGAGACCCCCGGCAATATGGACGACCTCAATCTCTCGGCCAACCAGAAGCAGCTGGTGAAGGCCCTGGCCGCCACCGGCAAACCCATCGTCCTCATCCTTAACGAAGGCCGTCCCCGCCTCATTGGAGACATTGAGCCGCTGGCCAAGGCTGTGGTAGATGTGATGCTGCCTTCCAACTATGGCGCCGACGCCCTGGCCGCCCTCCTGTCCGGAGACGAGAACTTCTCCGGTAAACTGCCCTTCACCTATTCCAAGCACATCAACGCCCTCCATACCTACGACTACAAGGTGTCCGAGCACCGCGAGACCATGGAAGGTTCCTACAACTACGACGCTGTGATGGACGTGCAGTGGCCCTTCGGCTTCGGCCTCAGCTATACCCAGTTCGCCTACAGCAACCTCAAGGTCTCTGCCTCCGAATTTGGGGCCGATGATGTTCTCAAGGTGTCTGTGGATGTAACCAATACGGGTAGTGTTGCCGGTAAGGAAGCCGTGCTGGTGTACAGCTCCGACCTTGTGGCCTCCCTCATCCCCGATGTCAAGCGCCTCCGCGCCTTCGAGAAGATTTCCCTGAATCCCGGTCAGACCCAGACGGTGACCTTTGAGATTCCCGCCTCCCGCCTGGCCTTTGTAGGGGCCGATGGCAAGTGGCGCCTGGAAGAGGGCGACTTCCGTATCTCCTGCGGCGGTCTGGGTGTTATGACCAAGTGCACTCAAACGAAAGTTTGGGAAACTCCCAACATCTAATGGATACTAGAACCGATACTTTTCTGCGGGAGGTCAGGGAGAACCTGACCTCCGGCATTTTGCCTTATTGGCTGAAGCTCAAGGATCCCCGCGGTGGTTTTTACGGGGAAGTGACTTCTGACGGAACCGTGCTGTATGACGCCCCTCGCGGCGTTATCCTGAACGCCCGTATCATCTGGTCCTTTGCGGCGGCCTATCAGTACCTGCCCCAGACGGACTACCTGGTGGCGGCCGTGCACGCCCGCGATTATTTCCTGGACCATTTCTGCGACCACAAGTACGGCGGCGTGTATTGGAGCGTGACGGCCGAAGGAGAGCGCCTGGATACCAAGAAGCAGCTCTACGCCCAGGGCTTTGCCATCTATGGCTTGTCGGAGCTGTACAAAGTGACCAGGGACGACGAAGTGCTCAAGAACGCCATCAACCTGTTCAAAGTGGTGGAAACCCATTTTGCCGACCGCGTCAACGGCGGCTACATAGAGGCTCTGGCCCGGGACTTCTCCCCGCTGGAGGATATGTCCCTGAGCGCCCACGATATCAATGCCGACAAGACTATGAATTCCCACCTCCACATCCTGGAGGCCTATGCCAACCTGTATAAGGTTTGGCCCGACGAAGGCCTCAAGGAGGCGGTGGAGAAGCTTCTGATGCTGGTGGGAACCCGCATTATGGCGGCCAACGGTCACCTGCAGCTGTATTTCAAGCGGGACTGGACCGTCCTTCCCGGTGCGGTTTCCTACGGCCACGACATTGAGACTTCCTGGCTGGCGCTGGAGTGCGCCCTGGCCCTCAAGGATCTGGACATAGTGAACCGCGTGCGTCCCTGGGCGCTGGCTATGGGTATGGCCGGCAACGAGGGCCTGCTGCCCGACGGCTCCCTCCGCTACGAAAAACTCACGGACGGAACATACGACGACTCCCGTCAGTGGTGGGTCCAGGCCGAAACCGTAGTGGGCAACCTCTGGCTCTGGAAGTACCACGGGGAAACCCTGTCGGCCGATAAGGCCCTGCGGTGCTGGGATTACATCCGGGAGCACCTGCTCGATGAAAAAGACGGCGAATGGTGGTGGGCGGTCTTGCCCGACGGAAGCCTGGATAAGGCCCAGCCCAAGGCCGGTTTTTGGAAATGTCCCTATCATAATACCAGAATGTGTTTGCAAGTATTACAGATTTTTTCTTAAATTTGTTTTTACTAACACATAAACTATGGCCGTTAAACTGTCTGAGAAAATAGGCTATTGCCTGGGAGATGCCGCTGCCGGTGGTATTACCTGGAAGGTTATGTCCATCGCATTTCCTTTCTTCTTCACCAATATTTTTGGTCTAACCGTAGCCGATGCCGGTGCCCTGATGCTGTTGGCCCGTCTTTTTGATGTGGTCACGGATCCTCTGATGGGCGCCATTGCAGACCGTACCAAATCCCGTTGGGGAACTTATCGGCCCTGGCTCATCTTTGGTGCCATTCCTCTGGGCGTTGTCTTTGCCCTGCTGCTGTACACCCCGGATCTGGGTCCTGCCGGCAGAAGGGTCTACGCCTATTCCCTGTACCTCCTGATGATGGTGGTGTACACGGCCGTGAATGTTCCTTACGGCTCCCTGCTGGGCGTGATGACCGACGACAGCAACGAGAGAAACCAGTTCTCCTCGTTCCGTATGGTGGGTGCCTATGCGATGGGTTTCATTACCCTGTTCACCTTCCCGTATCTGCAGAAGATGATTGGCGGAACGCCGGCTCATCAGTATGCCGTGCTGGGTGTGGTGCTGGGTGCCGTGGCGGCCTTGGGAACCCTGGCCTGCGGCCTGCTCACCAAGGAGCGCCTGGAACCTGTCCGTGCGGAGAAATTCACCCTGAAGCCTTTTGTGGACCTGGTTCACAACAAGCCGTGGATCTACCTTACGCTCATCGGTATCTGCACCAACTTCTTCAACGGATTCCGCTATGCCGTGGCCGCCTATCTGTTTGAATACTGTATGCACGGAGATGTCACCGTCAACGGACTCATCATCAACTATACGGTGTTTATGATGTTCGGTGAGGCCGTCTGTATGGTGTGCGGCGCCCTTACGCCCCGCTTTACCCAGTGGGTGGGCACCAAGCACAAGGCCTTTGCGTGGTCGGCCATCATCTGCGCCGTCTCTTCCATCGCCTTCTTCTTCATCCCTATGGATCCGGCCTACATCTGGCTTATGATTGCCAATGTGATTGTCACTTCCGTGGGTATCGGCATCTATTCTCCGCTGCTGTGGTCTATGTACGCAGACGTGGCAGACTATGCCACCGAGAAGAACGGAACCTCTTCCACGGGCCTTATCTTCTCCTCCGGAACCATGGCCCAGAAGTTTGGCTCGGCCATCTCGGGTGCCCTTGTGGCCCTGCTGCTGGGCGTTGCCGGCCTGGTCTCCAGCCAGGACCCCGTTACGGGAGAAACCGTGGTGAGCATTACCAATGAGGCTTCGGTGCAGCAGATGGTGTGGAGCCTGTTCTCGCTGTTCCCGGCGGCCATCGCCCTGCTCATTCTGCTCCTGCTTCGCCTCTATCCCATCAAGAAGTAGGGGACTATTCCCAAATAACCAAGGTTCTGTCCAGAGGGATGGACTTGGGTTCTCCAGCTCTGCCGCTCACCCGGTAGAGCTTTTCTTCTGCCGGGCCCACCAGGGCCGATAAGGCCGCGTTCACGCGGGAAATGTTTACGTTGAGTTCATTGGAGAAGATGTCCAGCAGGCGCTGGATGCGGCGGTCCACATTGTCCGGGTCCATACTGCGCATCACGCGGCTGTAGTAGGAAACCATCTCTTTCCGGTAGTCTCCAATCTGTTTGAGGACGATGCCTTCCGGATGGCGGAGGAAGAGCAGCAGGACGGCTTTGGCCATAGGACGGATCTTGAGTTCCCGGTCTCCTACATAGACCTTTAGCGTGCGGGTGATGCGCACTTCCAGGGGAGCCGGCGCCGCATAGCGGCCGCTGGCCTCCCGTACAAAACTGAGCAGGTCCCGGACCTCGCTTTCTTCGGCCGTTCCGTAAGGGGCGTGGCTGTCTTCCAAGGCCTGCGGGTCTTGGAGCGAGAGAAAGAACAGAGCCAATGACGCGTCCTGTGTCATAGCCGCAAATATAAACAAAAACCGCAGCCCTGACAAGGTCTGCGGTAAGTGTCTTGGTGCAAAAATGCGACTACCAGCGGTCTTCGTCGGAGACGGAGAGCTTCTTGCGGGCGTGACGGCGACGGGCGTTCAGAACGCGGCGGCCGTTGGCGGAAGCCATACGGGCGCGGAAGCCGTGCTTGTTCACACGCTTGCGACGGGAAGGTTGAAATGTTCTTTTCATAATATCTCTTTTTTATATTTTTCGCGTAAGGACTGCAAAGGTAGTAATTCTAGACGAAACTGCAAAATTATTTTTCAATGTGGATGACGAGTTTTCCGTCGTAATACTCATCGTGGAGCCAGGACGAGACCGGCCAGGTGTGAACCTTGCCCGGACGTATCTTATGCCGGGCCATCAGCTGGGAAATCTCTTCGTTTACGTCTCCTCCCTTGAGGTACAGGATGCTGTTGTTGAAGCGTCCTTTTACCCAAGGATAGAAGTCCGTGAGGGAGGCCACGGCGCGGGAAACCACAAAGTCAAAATTGCGGCCCAGGGACTCGGCGCGGGCGTTGACCACCTGTACGTTCTTCAGGTCCAGGGCCTTGGAGACAGCCTCTGCCACAATGGTTTTCTTGTTCACGGAGTCGCAGAGGGTAAAGCGGGCCTGAGGGTAGAGGATGGCCAGCGGAATGCCCGGGAAGCCGCCGCCGGTGCCCAGGTCCAGGATGTCTCCATTGGCAAAACGCTCTTCCAGTCCGGGTACCGTTTCCAGGTACTTGGCTATGGCCAGGGAGTGCAGCACGTGGTGCTCATAGACGTTGTCAATGTCTTTCCGGGAAATGACATTGATCTTGGCGTTCCATTCCCGGTACAGTCCTTCCAGCGACTGCAGGAGCTGCTCTTGTTGCGGTGTTATGGTCATTCCACTTCCCCCCTTACCATCATTTGGGCCAGGTGCTGCTTGCCGCGGCGGATGCGGGTGCGCACGGTGTTCAGTTCCAGGTCCAGTTCCTTGGCTATCTCTTCGTATTCCAGCTCTTCAATCATATACTTGATCATCACGTCTTTGTACAGCGACGGAAGTTCGTCGATGAAGCCCATCAGGCGCTCGTGCACCTCGTCGTTGATAATCTCCTCTTCGGGGGTGAAATCGGTGAGGGGGTGGTTGGTATCGGCCCCTTCCTTCTTTTCCGTCTCGCGCTTGATGCTCTCCAGGTGGTCCAGCGCCGTACGGGTGGCAATGGTGAGCAGCCAGGGGCGGAACTCCCGGGAAGTGTCAAAGCCCTGGAGGGCCGAAAAAGCCTTCTGGAAACTCTCCAGCACCACGTCATCTACATCGGCCTTCCAATGGAAATAACCGCTCACACGGCCGCGGACCGCTTTCTCGTGCATCTGGTACAACATACGGAAGGCCATCTGGTCTCCCTGCATGGCCTTCTCCACCAATTCTTTCTCTTTTTTCTCCATATTGCTAATGGGCTTCCAACCAATTGTTTCCGGCGCTGCATTCCACGGTGAGGGGAACGGAGAGCTGCATCACATTCTCCATCGCGTCTTTCACCAGCGCCTGGAGCTGCGGCACTTCGGCGGCGGGCGCCTCGAACAGCAGTTCGTCGTGAATCTGCAGCACCATCCGGCTCTTGAGGCCGCTCTCCTTAAGCTTCTGCGCCACGCGGATCATGGCCAGTTTGATGATATCGGCCGAGGTCCCCTGGATGGGGGCGTTGACGGCGTTTCTTTCCGCCAGGGCCCGTACGGTAGCATTTCGGGCCGATATGTCGGGCAGGTACCGCCGGCGGCCGAAGAGGGTCTCCACGTAGCCGTTCTCCCGGGCGAAGGCAATGCTGTCGTCAATGAAGGAACGGATGGCCGGGAAGGCGGTGAAGTAATCGTCTATGAGTTCCTTGGCGGCGCTGCGGGAAAGATGCAGCCGCTGGGCCAGGCCGAAGGAGGAGATGCCGTACATAATCCCGAAGTTGGCCGTCTTGGCCATACCGCGCTGCTCGCGCGTGACTTCCTCCACCGGAATCTTGAAGATCTTGGCGGCGGTGGCGGCGTGTACGTCCACCCCGTCGCGGAAGGCCTGGGTGAGGTGCGTATCGCAGCTCAGGTGGGCCATGATGCGGAGCTCTATCTGGGAGTAGTCAGCGCTTACGATGAGCCCGTCCGGAATGCCCGGAACAAAGGCTTTGCGAATCTCCTTGCCCCGCTCCGTGCGCACCGGGATGTTCTGGAGGTTGGGGTTGGAACTGGACAGGCGGCCGGTGGCCGTGAGGGCCTGGTTGAAGGTGGTGTGCACCCGGCCGTCCTTCTCGGAGATGTAGGAGGGGAAGGGTTCGATGTAGGTGGACAGCAGTTTCTTGACGGCCCGGAATTCCAGGATTTCGTCTACGATGGGGTGGCGGTCGGCTATGGCCACCAGGGTGGCCTCATCGGTGGTGTACTGGCTCTTGTTGCCGCTTTTCTTGGCCTTGGGATCCAGTTTGAGTTTGTCAAACAGAAGGTCTCCCACCTGCTTGGGGGGTGTGATGTTGAGGGTGGGCTCGTCGG
>JAEEGJ010029299.1_pt1 | contig 10872 bp, 3 predicted proteins | sample 8958761 | NCBI WGS metagenome assembly JAEEGJ01 (sample SAMN16246546, study PRJNA631951) | gut metagenome | biome: gut microbiome; feature: rumen; material: RS-attached | host: Bos | place: Iran: Karaj | collected 2018-10
ATTGCGAGCCGAAGGCGTGGCAATCTACGATGTACGCTGTAGATTGCTTCGCTGCGCTCGCAATGACGTAGGAGACTTTTTATGTGGGAAGATTTTATAAACGCGCTTAATAACTTCAGGCGCAACAAGACACGAACTTTTCTTTCGCTTCTGGGCGTTATCATTGGTGTTGCGTCGGTAATTGTAATTACAAGTATTGGGTCCAGCTCTACAAAACAGGTTTCTGATTCTTTTGGTTCAACCGGTCTTGATATGGTAAGCGTTTCTTCGGGTGGAATGTTCCGGGGCAGAAATGCAGTGAGCCTTACCTTTAACGAAACCTTTCGCAATAACCTTTTTGATAATGTAGAAAACATAAAAGAAATCTGGTACAAAAACTCTCTTAGTGCAACCTTAACCTATGGCGAAACTTCGGGTTCTGTAAACTGCTCTGCAATTGAGACCGGTTATCTGGAAGCCTATAACCTTGAACTTGAAGAAGGCGGCCGCTTTTTTAATGTAACAGACAACGAAGAAGGAACCCAGAAAATCATTTTGAATCATGACACGGCAATCAATTATTTTCCGGCTGGCGATGCCCTGGGTAAAAAAATCCTTATTGTAGTAAACCGCGTCTCTTTTAGTTTTGAAATAATTGGTGTGTTAAAAGATCAGACTATGGGAATGGAAAATGGTGCTGCCTTTATTCCAAAAGGCTTTTACACCAAAAAGATTATGCCAAATGCTCAGGCTGCCCAGGTTGTGGTACAGGTTACTTCCGAAGATAAAGCTTCTTCTGTCGTAACAAAAATCAAGGAGTACTGCACAAGCCTTACAGGAACAGATACTTCGGTAAATGTTACAAGCATGCAGACTATGCTGGATCAGATAAGTAAAATCACTTCTACACGTACTGCCATGCTTAGCGCCATTGCAGCCATTTCGCTCCTTGTTGGTGGCATTGGAATTATGAACATCATGATTGTTACCGTAACCGAACGCAAACAGGAAATTGGAATTAGAAAAGCCCTTGGTGCAAGTCCCCGCGATATTAAACAGCAGTTCCTTGTAGAATCGGCTAGTATCACTTTAATTGGTGGATTTTTTGGAATAATTACAGGCATTCTTTTGAGCTTTGCGGTGGAATATGTGCAGAAGATTGCCTATGTAATAAACACAAACGCCTGCCTTATAGCATTTGTGTTCAGCGTATTTGTAGGTATTTTCTTTGGATTGAATCCGGCAAGTAGGGCGGCAAAGCTGGATCCGGTTGTTGCGCTGAGTGGTGAATAATGGATTGCTTCGCCCTTCGGGCTCGCAATGACCGTCATTGCGAGGAGCGTAGCGACGTGGCAATCCACTTTATTAATATCCGTCTGACATCTCTCTGTTTGCATCCTTCTTACACAGTTCATCATAAACAAGAGAGCGTCTGCGAAGGTCTTCTTTGAGTTCTTTTGGGAACGGCATGTTGCGCCAGAAGATACCGCGAACATCTTTTTCAAGACGCTGTACACCGGTACTTTCCTTTGTCATCCACAGGATGTAATCTTCAATAAAGAATTCCTTTACATCACCCTTGAGCTTGGCCTGGTCAAAGTGCTGGTAGTACTGACCGGTAAGACCTTCCTCCATCCAGTAGTAAGAAGCCTTTTCCTTTGCAACCTGCCAGCGCAAATCTGCAACAGCGGTAAGAACTGCAATGCGCAGGTCCTTTGGATACATTGGAACAACAATACGTCCACGGCTTGTTACACGGTTGTAGCGGTCAAACGGTTCCCAACAGAAGCCTCTGTCACCATAAGTTGGAACAAGACAAACATAAGGAACAATTCGGTTTGGAATATTTTTGTGAATACGGCAGAAGCAGCCCGGGTCAATGGATTCAATCCAGCGCAGAACCTCAATTACGTTTTCGCGGGTTCCGGTACCATTTTCGGTACAGTGATAGAATTCGCGTGTAAACATTGGGAACTGGTTACCACGGCGACCAATAGTCATCTTTGCCATCTGGCGTATAGTTTCAAATTCGGTGTTGATTGCACTTGTATCAATCTGAACAACAGGACCTGCATCTGCAATTTTGTTTTGAACAGAATCGTAAACACCCTTTGCTTCCTGGAATTCTGCAAGAGCCTTAGAAAGCTCCTTGTCGTTCTTTGAAAGACGGTGCAGGATATCGGTAATTTCGGAGAAGAGCTTGCGCTGACCTTCGGAAAGTCCCTGTGTGTGAGGCTCCATTCCCATAATAGGGCTGTGCTGGCAAAGAGATTCAATTCGTCCCTTAAGCTCAACCTCAAGCATGGAGCGTTCGTTTTCTTTTATGTTCAGAACATTTTCAGAACTCTGGAGTTTTCCTGAGTTCTTTGACTGCAGCTGCATAAGACGAGCCTGTTCTGCACTTGCGACCTGTTCCGGAGAAAGGTTTCGCTGCGGAGTCTTCTTTTCATCGGTCATGGAATTCTTCATTCGGCCCGAAGCAATTTCCTTAAACCATTCATCTACATAAAGAATTGGTTCCCCGGTTTTATTTTCGTAAATTATTCGCGAGAAAAAGTCCTTCTGTTCAGCTTTAAAAAGGGATGGAAGCAGAACGCCAAACCTCATGAGCATGCGCTTTGGCATTGGAAGACTGATATCTGCCATTTTTGGAGCCATTCCGCGGAGCAATTCCCAGTAACAGGTAACAATCTGCTGACGGTAAACCGCACGGTCCTTAGGATCCTGGCAGGTAAGATATTTAGAAAGAATCTGATGCACACGCTGTGCCGACTGATTTTCGTTTGTAAGGGCAGTCTTGTAGTATTTTGGATCATCATAAACGCCGCTGGAAGCCTCATTCTTAAGCTTTTCCAGAGGAGCAAACTCCTTAAGGCTAAGGTTTACTTCATGAATACCGCCACCGTTGCCAACATGAGTAGTCGTAGATGATGATGACGAATCAAAATCAAAACTATTTACCGCAGACGGCATTTTATCTATGTCTTCGATAGAGATTGAAGATTCAACTTCGCTTGAGCTGCTTGACGATGTGCCTGCAAGAAGTGCGGCAATCTCCGGGTCTAATTCTGCTTCTTCCATTATAATACGGACTCCTGTGAATATTTTATTATACCATACATTTTTTTATTATCAATAGTTGGCAAACGCATTATAAAGGATTAATACATAAGACTGGCTCCCAGTCACAAAACGGGGGCCAAAACCGCCGGCTAGCGCATTAATGCGCGGTTTTGACCACGTCATCGCGACCGGGAGCCATTTAGATTTAGTATTATTTATACTGCGGGAACCAAATATCTTCAATATAAATGTTGCAATTTCCGTATTCGATGGTATAATAGATAGAAGGTGGGCTACTGGGCGTACTATGTCCTGGTGGCCCGTTTTATTGATTAAAATTTGTTTAATTAAAAAAAAATGAGGGTTATTATGAAAAAAAGTTTGCGACTTATCTACTCTTTTTTTGTCCTTTTAACTTTAACCATTTTCTCTGCCTGTGAACTCGGTATGGGTGCCAGCGTTGATCTGGAGGCACCGGTAGTAGAAATTCTTGCTCCAAAAAAGCTTTCAAATGTTCACCTTGAATTTGAAATGAGCGGAACCTGTTCGGATAATATTGGTGTTACAGAAGTTAATATTTCCAATTTTGATACAGGAAAAAACTACGGAAACGCAAAAATCTCTGGAAACAACTGGTCTTTCCCTATGGTGCTTACAAAAGAAGAGGAAGGTGCAATTACATTCCTGGTAACAGCAAGCGATAAGGCCGGAAACGAATCTACAAGATCTAAAAAAACAATTACACTTTTGGTAGACGACACAACTCCACAAAGCCAGGATTGGTTTATTGAACGTGGAAACGGTATTTTCATAAACCTGTATCCTAAGAGCTATCTGCAAAATATAGATACAGAAATTTCTGTGAACAAGGATTTTTCTCAGAATCAGTCTTTTGTGATTCACGGAAAAGTTTCTGATACAATGAGTATTAAGACAACTCAGATTATTCTTAAGGATGAGCAGGGTCGCCCGATTATTTCAAAAACAGTGGAAGGACTTTATACTCCTACAGCAACCTTTACACATGACGAAATTGTGGCCGCAAATTCAGCTTATGCAACTGGCAAGCACTATATAAATGTTGCTTATGTATGTACAGATGATCACGATAATTTTATAGCAAATGATGTAAACTGGTTTATCTGGTATCCGGAAAGTGATATCCCTCATATCTCACAAAAAGATACAGATGCAAGAACAAACGAATTGCATATCAAGGTTCAGAATTCTATTCCTGTTGATTATTTTGATGATGACCAGGTTGATGAACTGATGGTTGCCCTTAAAAATGAATGTGAGCTTGTTGGTATAGATGAAGACCTTCTTATAACAGATGCATCAAAACGCGAGGCTGTTTTCCAGGTTAAATATAATGATAACACCGATACAACAAAAAAAGAATTTGCAAAAATAGAAACTCCTCACGAAGGAACTCGTGATAATACTTTTGTAATTCCAACAGAAGCTGTTCAGGTTTCTGCACAGATGAAGCTTGTTGTTTGTATAAAAGATTCAAATGGAATCTGGAATTCAAAAATTATTTCTGTGTTTATTACCGATGGTGAGCTTCCAAATCTGTACATCGAAAAACCACTTCAAAATACAATTCCTGAAATTAAACAGAATTCGCAATCTGTTTTTGAAGTTTCGGGTTATGTTCTTGATAAACGTAATGGACCTGGAAAAGTTGAAGTTGTTTATATACCGACAGATGTTTACGATGATTCAGAAAAACAGAAGAATAAAGCAACCGAGATTCTGGAAGACTTTTTGACCACAGATGTGGCTGAAGACACCAGAAAAGATTATTCAAATGGTATATTTGTTAAATGGCAGACAGTTACTACAGATAACAACTTTACCGATCCGACAGATGAGGGCTGGCACCGAAGAACCTATAGCTTTGATTTGGATATGATTGACGATTTTGGTTCAAACGGTAAAGCAAGCAAATACTTTGGACTTATTTATACAGATGAAAATGGAAACTCTGTTTATCAGGGATTAAGCGTAAGTGGAGATGAAATTAAACCTTCAATTGAGATTGCAAGTCCTGCAACTGATATGTCTGTTGTGAATCCGGAAACTGGAGATCCAGAAACAGGTAAATTCCTGCTTAAGTTTAAAGGAACAAAAGCATCTAGATTAGGAATGAATTCTGAGACATATAAAATTACAGTAAATGAAGGAACTGCAAACGAAATAGTTTATTCTACAGAAAATGGAAAGCTTACTGCAGATGGCGGATATTATAAATATGAACTTTCCACAACCGAGCTGAAAGCTTTAAAAGCTATAACCAGCCAGCCAACCTTTAAGTTCTATGTCGAAGATAAGCTTGGAAATTTTGCAGAAGACAGAAGAACTGTTGTTTTGAGTGTTCTTCCAAAAGCAATTTCTATTACTGCAGATAGTCTTGATGGAACTTATAAAAAAGACGAAGAAATTAAGTTTAAGCTTAATTTTGACAAAGAAGTAAAAGTTACAGGAACTCCAATGCTTGTTCTTTATTACAATAGTACAGATAATACAGAAAAATATGCTATTTATGATTCTGGAAGTGAAACAAAAACCCTTACTTTTATCTATACCGTCCCGGATGGAGTTATAGCAGAAAAAGTAATGTGCCCTGCAACTAATTATGTTGTGTTGGAAAGTGGTGCAAAAATTGAAACTGCAAATATAGGTTCAGGTAATGCCGCCTGCCCTGATTTAACAGGCAATGTTCTTCAAAGAGAAATTCAAAAAGATGATGGAGAGGGTGGTACTAAGACTAAGGATGCCGAAATTAAAATTGACTCAGTAGCCCCTGTCTTTAGATCCATCAGTGTAACTACCGAAAATGGTGTAGAGATAACAACCATAGAAGATGAAGTTGTAAGTTCTATAAAATATTTAAAAGAGGACGATGAAATAAAGGCTGTCCTTACTGCAAATGAGAATATCCTTGTAACAGGTTCTCCAAAGCTCATCCTAAAAGCTGGAGACAATGATTTACAGTTTGATTTTCAGGGCTTAAACAATAATGAGCTCACCTTTATTCATAAGGTAAGTTCTGCAAATGGAGCAGTTGCTCTTAATGAAACAGAATATTTTTCTGAGACAGACAGAGCTCTTATAACAGATGAAGTTGGAAACACAATGACTTCTTTGCAGACTCTTACTAATAATTCGCCAAAGTCAATAACAATTGATACAATAAAACCTGCAACACCTGTATTAAAGGTAAAAGAAGATGGCAGTAATACACTGGTTGATCTTGATTCGACATATGCTGCAAGCGTAAAGACAAAGGCACAGACTTTATTCTTTGATACTACAGTTTTGGAAGCAACAGCATCTGTTTATTATTCATTTAATGGTGGTTCAAGCTGGATTCCTCTTACACCCGCAGAAAAAACAAATGGAATTTTATTACCACAGGGAACAAGCAGCATTACTGCAAAGCAGGTAGATATTGCCGGTAATGAGTCTGACACTCCTACAGCAGTTAATCTTAATATTCAGGCACGGTTCCCTGCTGTTACAAATCTTTCTATTACAGATGCAAACGGCTATTATAAGACAGGAGATACAATCACTGTAGAGCTTTCTTTTGACGGTAATGTAAAGGTTAGTGATAATAATACAAAGCTAACATTTACAGATTATTCTGGTGCAGGCAGCGGAAGTTTTACCTTTGCACAGACACTGGCAGCCGGTAGCAAAACAATTACTGCAACTTATACAGTTCAGGCTAATGATGTATTTAATGGAATTAAAATAACCGGTTTGACAGGAGCCCTTAAGGATGTTTATGCCAAGTCGTTTACTGATACCGATGGAAATTTTGCGGCACTTTTAAAAGACGATAATGGCTGGCGAGAAAATATTAAGGTTGATGGAGTAAATCCAACCATTGTAATTAATGAGTGTGTTCCGGCCAATAACGGAGTTTCTGCAATTCGTGGAACTGCAGTTGGAAATGATAAATTTACAGTAACCTTAAAGTTTAGCGAAAATGTTTACAAAGAATCTGGCTATATTACTTTACAGAGAATAGGTGCAGATACTGGAACAAATTTGAAAAACTGGGCTATTCCTGCTGTTCTTAGCTTTGATGATTTTACAAATATTTATAACCAGCTTGGTACTACAGACCGCGAAACACTTTTGGAGACAATAAGTGAGCAGGGTAAGGGTTCAGAAAAACTTCAGGATAATACAGCACGTCCTTTGGGCCCATATATGAAGTTAACACAGGGTATACAAGCTTCCGGAGCTCCAGACCAAACTACTAAGTATGTGCTTGCTCCTGAATATGGATTGTTTGGTACAACAGGAACAGTAAATGATATACGAACAGTTCTTGCCAAGACCGGATACCATCAGCACAAGGTTGATGTTAATTCGAGCGCAGTTGCAATTAGCGGAGACACTGTAACAATAACCTTTAATGATAAAATAGAAGATGGACAGCATTGGATTTTACTTGTAGATTCAACCTGTTTTAGAGATAACGCAAAGAATTTTTATGCAGGAATGACAACTACAAATCCAGCTTATAACTTCTGGAGCAAGCAGGTTGCACAGCCTGTAGTTCGTGTAGACCGCTATAGTCACAACATAGGAGCAAAAGAACCAAAATTAAATTCTGCTCCTGCTAATGGATATCAGGTTGTTAGTTCGGTGTCTACACAAGATATTTTAACTTGGAACGATAATAATACTGCTTATAATAATGCTAGCGCAACTTCTGCTACTAAACTTATTCCAACTGGTTATGCAAAGGTTCGAATAGACTGTGAAACTCCAGGTGCTGTAGTAAAATTTAAGCTATATACGGATGCAACAAACAATGGAGCTACTTCTGGTACAAATGCTCCTTCAAGTACAACAACCTACGATGAAAATGGTTTGATTAGTAACATTGGAGATAAAGCAATATCAACAATGACAGCTACTCCAACAGTTGCTTATTCCATTGATCAATGGATTATTGTTGGGGATGGTAAATATAATTCTGCAAGAAAGGATTATGTAAGTGCACAGGCAACTGCTCCAACAGCGGCTTCTACAATGTCTGCCTCAGTCTTGGGGTATGAAGGGGTGTTTAAGACTGTTGTTCATTATATTAGTAGATATAGGAATACGGCAGGTTGGGGACAAGATCCAGTCTATGTGGAAGAAACTGTTACTGATCAGATTCAAATTCAGGGAGGAACATTTAATGGCGGTATGCCGAGTATTCCTGGCTTCCCATTAAGAGATGCTGTAAGTGGCACAGACTCCCAAAGGTATAATCAAAATTCTTATCTACAGTCAGATAATTCAAATCATTATTGGGTTACTTACGATATAATCAGTGAATATTCAGTTTTATCTGTAACAGGTTCAACAGGATGGTCTCAAATGTATAGTTATGGAGCTTATGGGCAAATCTCAACATTATCAAAAATTAAGTATTATCAGTGAGGTAAAAAATGAAAAAAGTATTTAATTATATCAGTATATTTTTAATTCTCTGTTTTATAACTTTATTCAATACTGCCTGCGAAATTGGTTTGGGTACGGCAGTAGATTTAACACCTCCTGTATTAAAAATAACTAAGCCGGAGGTTGCCCAGAATGTACCTCAGCTTATAACCATAGAAGGTTATGCAGCAGACAATATTGATGTTGCAAGAGTTGTTGTTACAATTCAGGAAACAAACCAGTCTTACAGACTCCTGGCAGGAGATGGCTGGCAGATGTCTGTAAACGGTAAATGGCAGCCTTATGAAGCAGGTACTTCTGTTTTTGAAGACGGCAAGGTAATCTTCTCGCTTAATGTAGAAGTTTTAAACACACAGTCTGGTGATGATATTACAATTATTACCCAAAGTTACGACAGCCGAAACAACGAAGGTAAAAACTCTAAGGATGAACGCTTTGTAACAATAGATGTAAGCGCACCTACTGTAAGCATAAGTGAACCAAATATTTTTAAGCAGTATGCAACTGCAAGTGCCCAGTTTAATTCTTTTGCTCTTAAAGATAACTCTGTTTTGTCCAGCTTGTACAATCAGGATTTTGTAATTTCTGGTTTCCAAAGAGAAGATACACAGTTAAACAGGCTTGTTGTATATGTAGACTCAGACAGTTCCGAGACAGTGCCTGCAAACGAAGCAGATTATACTTCATCAATTTATAAGAGTGAATTCTTGGGGGATGGTGTACGTAACTGGAGCTTTGATTTTAAGAAAGAAAATCTTCCTGTTTCAATACAAACAGGTAAGCACCTGCTTAGAATTGTAACCTATAGCTACGATGTTGCCGGTAACTGTGAGGCAAAGGTTCAGGGATGGTTTGTATACTGGAACGAAGCAGACAAGCCATGGGTTACTTTGAGCTTTGGTGAAGATTCTATAAATACTACAAAGCTGATTTATCCAAACTGTGCGTTACTGGCTCAGGCTTTTGATGATGATGGTTTAAAATCTGTAGCTATAAAAACTGTTATTCTGGATGAAAGTCAAACTCCTCCTGTTGAAACAATAGTACAAGATTTGACAACTGTAAAAAATCTTGATGCTGATGCAAATCCAAAATATTATTCATTATCAACCCTTGCAATTGGAGAACTTGGAAAATTCTATGTAGAAATACAATGTACAGATATTTATGGTAATGTAAGTGAGCCTGTAAGAGGTTATCTTGATGTAGCCGATGTTACACCACCAAATATTGTTGTAAATTCAAGTGATAAACTTCCGCTGAATACAGACAGCTTTGAAATTTCTGGACGCGCAATAGATGATGGTGGCGTTGAAAAGCTTATGATTCTCTGGCAAAAGAATATGCAGCCTGCCCATGAGGTTTTATATCTTAACGGACATTCTGATCAGGCCTGGAATCTTAACACAAGTGGAACCGAAAACGGATATAAGATTTGGGTATTAAATAACAATGACCTTGGAGACAAGGAAAATACAAAAAACGGTGTTGAACGGGACTTTACCTTTAATTTCAATTTTTCTGATTTAGGTATTATAAAAACTGATTTTTCTGGAGCCAAGCTTACCGCACAATCGTTTATTCTTTGTGCAATAGATAATCATGGACTTTCTAGAACTACAACTTTCACACTAAACGGAGATACAGATAAGCCAAAACTTACAATAGATAAACTTATTGTCCAAAAACAGGATGGAACCCAAAAAGAAGAAAAGGATTTGTCAGCAGGAACTCCAGAACTTTTACCTTATAATAGAGATAATAGTAATAATATTACAGATAAAATAAGACTTGAAGGAACCTGGCAAGATGATTCAACCTTCCTTAATGACTTAAAGCTTGTATGGGTAGATAACCAGACAGCTGCAAAAACTCCAATAGATGTTACTAGAAATAATGATGGAACTTGGTATACCGATTATATAACTCCTCCAGATAAAACAACTGTTGTAATAGAGGCAGAACTGGAAGATCTTGGTGGTAATATTACTACAAAAAGCAGCAGTTTTTATGTAAATGGTGCAATTGCGCAGTTCTTAAGAATAAGTACAGATAAGCCTGATGGATATTATAAACAGGGTGAAGTTATAGATATCTATGTGGAATTTACAAAGGCTGTAAAATTTAAGGATGGTTCTGCAAATCCTGAGATTACTTTAAATAATGGAAAGACAGCGCAATTGGTTGCTGGAACAGAAGAAACAGAAAAACATACCTTTAGGTATACTGTAGGTTCTGACGACACCACACAAGATACTTCTAATGTTCCGGTTGTTTTAAATGTTAAGTCAATTGATACAAAGGGAAATAAATGGTATGACGGAGATAGCCCGGTTTGGAATAGCTCGGGTTATG
>JAEEGJ010029302.1_pt1 | contig 10871 bp, 6 predicted proteins | sample 8958761 | NCBI WGS metagenome assembly JAEEGJ01 (sample SAMN16246546, study PRJNA631951) | gut metagenome | biome: gut microbiome; feature: rumen; material: RS-attached | host: Bos | place: Iran: Karaj | collected 2018-10
TTTCTGCTGATTCAAGCAAGACAATGGAAGAGGCGGGCAGCATGCAGGAGGCAATCGGCAAGCAGCGCACCACTATTCACAGAACAATAGAGCAGGTTGATGCACTTATAGATGACATTAACAAATCCATTTCTCTTACAAGAGAAATCGTTGATAACGTAAATAAGACCGGTAAGGCAAGTGGCAGTATATCTGATACAATTAATTCGCTTTCATCTATTTCTCAGGAAAATGCTGCAAGCTCAGAAGAGACAAAAGCATCAATGCTTGAACTGTCTGAGACCATGAATGTATTGTCAGATAAGGCTAGCGGATTAAATGATATAGCAAAGGAATTGGATGAAGAGATGTCATTCTTCCATGTGCAGGATAAGGCCGCAGGATTTTAGATAGAATAATTAAACGGGTCTGGATTTCCAGACCCGCTTTTTACGTTTAGAAGAGGTGTTGAAAAGTTATCTTGCTCTAATATCCATTATCTCACCTATGTACATGGTGTGGAAATCATCCATGTGTCTGTCGGTGTAGTAATCCTTTAGAATCTTTGGATCTAAGATTGTGTTTTCTGTCATAGGAACAGAGGCAATCTTTCTGCAAAGGATAATAAAGTTGGCGTCGTCAATATATGGCACGTTGAGGAAATGTCCGATGTCCACTTTGCACTGAGCCAATTTATCTTCGTTACGTCCGCTTAGCTGGTCGAGAACCTTCATAAGCTGGACGTTATTTTTATCATTCATATCAAAGAAGCAGGCAGAGAAAAACTCACTTTCATCCAAAAGCTCCTTGGTGTAGCGCGTGTTGCGCAAGAAAGCGTAGAGCACGTTGCGGCCCCAGATATGACCTACACCGCCGTTGTGAGACGAGGTGGCATTTACCTTTCCGCCAGATTCGGTCACCACAGCAACTCCTTCCTCTGCAAGTTTTCTAATTGGATTCCATTCTAACATGTTAATTGGGTAAGGTTGAAAGGTATGCATAGATTTCCTCACTTTCTGTGTTGATAAAATGCTTATGACCTAAAACTTATTCTCCCAAAATTACAAATTAAAATTGTGCTTAGAGATTGTGCTCCTGCATGAATTTCAAAAACTCATGCTCAGGCAGTGGTCTTGAAAAATAAAATCCCTGGATGTAATCAACACCTAGAGTTTTCATGGTATCAAACTCGTCCTTGGTTTCGATTCCCTCGGCAATCAGCTTGATATTCATTGAATGAGCCATGGCGATAACTGCCTTTACAATGGCCTGCGCCTTGTCATTCTTAAAGTACGCTCCGGACAAATCTCTATCAAGCTTTACTATTCCAACTGGCATCTCAATCATGTAGTTAAGATTAGAACTGCCAGAACCAAAATCATCCAGCGAAAATGATAAGCCATATTCTTCAAGTTTTTTCATATTAGCTAAGAGGTTTTCCTTACTGTGTAAGGAATTGGTCTCTGTGATTTCCAAGTTAAGCAAATCTGGATTGATATTGAACTCTTCCAAAATCCCCATGAATCGGTTAACAAAAAGTGGATGTTCCCCCTGTCTTACAGACAGGTTCAACTCGATTCTTTCTACCCCGAGACGCTCCACATGATAGGACTTCATAAAGGACAAAGTCTTGCGATAAATTGCATCGGAAAGAGGAATGATTCGTCCAGTTTCCTCAACAATAGGAATAAAGGTATCAGGATAAAGCAGCTTGCCGCCAGAAGTTCTGATACGAACAAGGGCTTCGGCCGAGGTAAACTTTTCTGTTGCTATATCATAAATAGGCTGGTAGTGTACCTCAATCCTGTCATTTTCCATGGCTTCTATTACATGATTTTCAGCAAGCTTTTCTAACTGCACATCCTTTAGGATAGAATCATCTAAAATAATCTCGTCACCTAAAAGCTCCTTTTGGTTGTTAGGAGAGTAGGAGGCCAAAAGCAAAAGCAATTCGTCGGCACTACTTGAAATATGGCCGTTTGGAATGATTGTATAAAACGGTCTAAGTAACGTGATAGCCTTTGAAATATCTGGGTTGTTTTCTATTGATTGGAAGTATGTTGAAATCCTAAACTTGGTGCTTTCAACAAAATCCATATTGTCAAATACTAATAGGAAGTAACCTTCCGCTGTATCAAACACCTTTGCAGAATCAATTGAGAAAAGAAATTCTGACAAAAGCTCTGATGTTTTTCGCAAAAGCTTTGTATCACCGTTAGCATTAGTTGAACTTCTAAAGGAAATCATCATCAGAGAAAACTTTTTTTTGTTTTGGTACAAGTTGTCAAAGTACTCTCTGATAACACCGGAACTAAAATGTCCTGTCTTTCTTGAAATAGCACTTTGAGGATTCTCGATTTCAAAGTACATGATTAATGCACCAAGGCATGACGCAAAACTGACAATCAAATGCTGGGGATGCACGAACTGGATTCCAGCTGCAATGGTCCAAATGCACATCCAAGCCGAAAGGGCTTTAACTCTTGTTGGCTTAATGTGGCGTCTAAGTACAAGCAGTGAAAGTAAAATAGAAAAAACATAAAAGCCAACAAAGCAATAGGTGGCAACAGGCGCTGCACCGTAAGTGTACAGAATATCCCCGTCGTAATATATTTCTATAGGAAGATATAGGGTAAAGCCCAAGCCGATGATGCAGATTCCCTGATAGCAAATAGCTATCATTTTTTCGAGCTTACTTCCATAGAATTCAAATATATCAGCCAGTTCATAGGCCAAGGTCGAAAAAGCAACTACTTGAAGAAAAAGTAGATAGACTTTACTGATGCTATTAACAACAAATGGAGTGTATCTGCTTGCATTAACAATGAAGTAACAAGATGCTATATCACAAAGCACACAACCTAAGATGGCAAACAAAACAACTTTGAAACGACGCTCGGAATTCAGCCCCATGGTTGGCTGTCGTTTATAGAAAAAAATGAGCATAGCAACAATAACTAGCCCACATACTTGAGTGTAAATATTCATATATTTTGCCCCATAACATATATTTATCTGAATTATATCACAGCCCTAAAAACATTTTGCCGATTTCACAAAATCTTACGTTACTATTCACAGGTTCTAAATGTACTGAATGTCCCCGGCCCCAAGGCCCCCTGGTCCCTATGGATAGTGGGGCTTCACAAGAATATTTTGCTTTTCATATATGCAAAGTGTCGCATCTTTTATTAGCATGTATCTTTTGCAAGGCTGTACAGTTTTGAGAAAGGTTAACTGCAGCGCGGACACACCAATAATTAATTGTCATATGAATTTCCGAAACAGAAGTTACCTGGTTGATTTTGGAATGAACTTAGTAAAATAAAAGCAGGTTTTGAATAGTATAAACACGCTGAGCCAGGACGGCGAAGCGAGCCCGAAAATGAGAACGGACTCGATTTAGAGGGCGGTGTTTATACTAACAAAACCTGCTTTGTGATTTTACTTAGTGAATGTAACATGAAACCAGGTGACTTCTGTATTGGAAACTCATATATAAAAGCTACAGGTGTCCGCACCAGATTAACCTTTCTCAAAACAGTTCATCCTGCAACAAGACACATGCGGGATGCTCCCTTTTTGCATATTGAAAAGCTAAAATATTCGTGAAAATTGCCCCACTATCCATAGGGACCAGGGGGCCTTGGGGCCGGGGATTACAGGGACACTGTGGAGAACCTGAGGATAGTGAATGATTTAGCGCACTAAAGTGTTGACGTGAAGGAAAAAAAGTTGGATAATGATAAAGATTATTATCATACGCATTTGTATAGTTGGAGGCTAAGATGGAAATCAGATTTGAAAAACGCGAAAAATTAAAGGAAAAGCCAGATTGGAACAACCTTGGTTTTGGAAAGTACATGACTGATTACATGTTTATTTGTGATTGGGACAGAGAAATTGGATGGCATGATGCTAGAATAGTCCCAGAAGGACCAATCGAGCTTGATCCAGCATGTATGACTCTTCATTACGCACAGGAGACATTTGAAGGTTTGAAGGCATATCGTCGTGAGGACGGCAAGATTCAGCTTTTCAGACCAGAGATGAATGCAAAGAGAATGATTAAGTCTAACGAGAGACTTTGCATGCCAGGTTTCCCTGTGGAGGATTTTGTAGAGGCAATTAAGGCTTTAGTCAAAGTCGAAGAAGCGTGGGTACCATCTGAGAAAGATACCTCACTTTATATAAGACCATTCATGTTTGCAACTGAGTCAGCACTTGGTGTTCACATGGCAAAATCTTACAAGTTTATGATACTTTGTTGTCCAGTTGGAGCTTATTATGCAACAGGACTTGACCCAGTTAAGATTTTAGTAGAAAATGAATTAGTACGAGCAGTTGCAGGTGGCACAGGATTCACTAAATGCGGTGGAAACTATGCTGGTTCTATCGCCGGCCAGGTTAAGGCTGAGAAGCTTGGATACTCTCAGGTATTATGGCTTGACGGTAATGAGAGAAAGTACGTTGAGGAAGTTGGTACAATGAACATCATGTTCAAGATTGATGGTGAGATTTGGACAGCTCCTACAGTTGGAACAGTTCTTCCAGGTGTTACTAGAGATTCTATGATCCACTTACTTAAGGATTGGGGTTATACAGTTCGTGAAGAGCGTCTTGCAATTGATGACCTTATGAAAGCAGCTCATGAAGGCAAGCTTGAAGAAGTCTTCGGTACAGGAACAGCAGCAGTTATTTCTCCAGTTGGAGAGCTCCGTTATGTGGACGATGTTGTTGTAATAAATGGAGGTAAAACAGGCGAGCTTACACAGAAGCTTTACGATACCTTGACAGGTATTCAGTGGGGAAGGCTCGAGGACAAATATGGATGGACTACAGTTATAGAGTAAATTTTGAATTAGATATTAACAGTGACGATATGCAATCTTTACAGGATGCATTCTGTAAGACCAACGACATGTATATCATGTGCGTTGGTAAGATTCATGGTCAAATAACATCCTTCTCAGGCAGCAAGCCTGAGGAGGAGTATGTTGATGCAAATTTTACCCCAGAGCTGAGACGAGAGATTTTTGATTCCTTTGTGGATGGCGTTGCAGAGAATGTTGTGGAACGCTTTGGCACAGAGGATTTTCTTATATATAGGGGAGTGGCTATTAGAGACACCGCAGGCAAATTGCTAGGTGTTTGGCTTTGTCTTGGAGTTGATGCCAACCGCATCCCAGAGGACAAGCTTTTGCCAGAGGGGCTTCGCATTACAACAGCAGAGGCCTACGAGAAATCCATTTATCTGATTGAGACTCTTACCAAGTATTACTTTGCAGAAAAGATGAAGAGTCATGCTCTTAGACAAGAGCTATCAGAAGAAAAGAACATTGAAAAAGAAATTGAATACAAGCTCCGCAAGAATGAAATCATGACAGACATTTTGCGTCTCATGGAGTCGGATAGTCCTTTTTCCAAGACTTCCGAGGACATTCTTAGAGAGTCAGGTAAGTATATAGATTGTACACATACAGCCCTTTTGCAGATTGATGAAAGCAGTATTTCTGCTGATATGATTTGTGAGTGGGTGGCAGAGGATGCCGAGTCACTTAAGGATAAGTTTCAGGCTGTTCCAACAGTTGAGCTTCCTTTTATGAATGGCAAGCCTTATACCATTTCAAGTAACGCAGCTCTCCCAGAGTTGTTTGAGGTGTTTTTTGCAAAGTATGGAATTAAGGCAGGCATTTTTCTTCCTATTAATATCAACGATGCTACTGCAATGTATCTTTGCTTTTTATCAGTTGATAAGGAAAGACAATGGAGTGTGGATGATTTGCGATTTGCAAATGATGTAAAGCGTATTTTGCACACTATCTTAATCAAAAAGATTACTACCAATTCCTTGGCCAGCTCATATAATGCTTTAGAGGCAATATTGAGAAATGCTGGATACGGTGTAGTTGTAGCAGACTTAAATGACAACACTTTGTTATACACCAACGACACCTTTTCAAGGATGTTTGAAAACGAGATAGATAGAATCGCTATCGAGGAGATTATCTTTGATAAGCGATATGATTTGCCAGAGCTTAACGGTTATTCAGCCAACGGTTCAGGCAAGTGGTTTGATATTTCAGTAGCCAACATTAAGTGGGTGGATGAAAGAGATGTTAGACTTATCACTTTCTATGACACCACCGACCTTCGCATCTACCAGAAAAAGGTAGAAAAGCAGGCCCAGGAGGATATTCTTACTGGCCTATACAATAGACAGGCATGCGAAAAGGACATTGCCATGGAATACCATGTGGCAACTACCTTAAACAAGATGTTTGCAGTCCTTATGATTGATTTAGACGATTTTGCCAGTGTCAACGAGGGCTTGGGCTATCAGGTTGGCGATGACTTGTTAGAGTACATTGCCCATAGTATCAACGATATTTCCTTCATCAAAGGCAAGTGCTACCGCGTTGGCGGCGATGAGTTTGCTGTACTTGTAGACCATGAGAACTACGAGAACCTTGACTTCATTATTAAACGTATAATGAATTTATTTGATAATCCATGGACCCTTAACGGCCAGGAATACTATTGCACAATCAGTATGGGCGGTGTAAAGGCACCAGCAGATATTACTGATTCATCTAGCATTCTTACTAGACTAAACATTGCTCTGCACGGTGCCAAGAATAAGGGCAAGAATCGCTTCGAGTACTACAATGATTCTTCAGATGTATTTATGGCAGAAAAGGTCAAGATGGAGCAGGCCATGCGCAAGGCTGTTGAGGATGGTTGCAAGGAGTTTGAGGTTTACTATCAGCCGATCATGGAGTTTGTGGATGGTGTGCCAAGATGCTGTGGCGCAGAGGCATTGGTCAGATGGAATTCTCCAGAGTATGGACTAGTTTTACCAGATCAGTTTATACCACAGGCAGAGCACTTAAAGCTTATCAACGCCATTGGCAATCATGTGCTTATTGAGGCTTCAAAGGCATGTAAACACTGGAATGATTTTGGCCACCCAGAGTACAAGGTCAATGTCAATCTTTCGGTAGTGCAGCTTAGACAACCTGATATTATGGACAAGATTAATGAGGCGCTTCAGCTTACAGCTATCGATCCTAAGAGTCTTACTCTTGAGGTTACAGAGTCACTTGCCATCAACGACATGGAAAGAATGATCAAGATTCTTGAGGCAATAAGAGCCTTGGGATGTCGTGTGGCACTTGATGATTTTGGTACAGGATATTCATCATTAAACCATATCCGCAGCATGCCGATTGATACAATCAAAATCGACAGAGCATTTGTTTCAGATATGGGTTCCGATCATTTCTCAGAAGCTTTCGTCAAGACCATTGCAGAGCTTGCAGATTCACTTGATGTGGATGTCTGCGTTGAGGGTGTCGAGTACGACAAGCAGATTGATATGATTGGCAAGTTTTCAGTCAACCTAGCACAGGGCTTTTACTTTGACAAGCCTCTTACAAGGGATGAGTTTGAAAAACGTTATCTTCAGTGATTACCGGCGACGGTTCACATAGAACTATTTTAAAAACATAGAAAGGGAATGTAATGTACACATTAAAGGACATCAAAAACACTGATCCAGAAGTGGCAGAGGCAATTGTCAAAGAGTACAATCGCCAGTCAGAGCATATCGAGCTCATCGCTTCTGAAAACTGGGTATCTCCTGCAGTAATGTCTGCAATGGGCTCAGTTCTCACCAACAAATACGCTGAGGGTTATCCAGGAAAGCGTTACTACGGTGGCTGCCAAGAGGTAGACGTTGTAGAGGAGCTTGCAAGAGAAAGAGCAAAAGAGCTTTTCGGATGCGAGTATGTAAACGTACAGCCACATTCAGGTGCACAGGCTAACATGGCAGTGCAGTTTGCAGTTTTAAAGCCGGGAGATACTGTAATGGGTATGAACCTTGATCACGGCGGACACCTTACTCATGGTTCTCCAGCCAACTTCTCTGGTGTATACTTTAACATCGTTCCTTATGGTGTAAATGACCATGGAGTTATTGATTATGATGAGGTAGAGCGCATTGCTGTTGAGTGCAAGCCAAAGATGATTATCGCTGGTGCATCAGCATACTGCCGCAAGATTGATTTCAAGAGATTTAGAGAAATCTGCGATAAGGTTGGAGCAGTTCTCTTTGTAGACATGGCACACATCGCTGGTCTTGTTGCAGCAGGTGTTCATGAGAGCCCAGTTCCATATGCTGATATTGTTACAACAACTACTCACAAAACTCTTCGTGGACCAAGAGGTGGTATGATTATGGCTACTGCTGAGGCAAACGAAAAGTTCAACTTTAACAAGGCAGTATTCCCAGGTATCCAAGGTGGTCCTTTAATGCACGTGTTAGCAGGCAAGGCTGTTTGCTTCAAGGAAGCTCTTGATCCTTCTTTCAAGGAGTACGGCAAGCAGGTTGTTAAGAATGCTCAGGCACTTTGTAAGGGATTACAGGACAGAGGCATCAAGATTGTTTCTGACGGTACAGACAACCATCTTATGCTTATCGATCTTACTCCATTTGACCTTACAGGAAAGGTTGTTGAGAAGCTTCTTGATGATGCACACATTACTGCAAATAAAAATACTATTCCAAACGATCCTAAGTCACCATTCGTTACATCTGGTATCCGTCTTGGTACACCAGCTGCAACAACTCGCGGACTTAAGGAAGCTGACTTTGATCAGGTTGCAGAGGCAATCGCTGTAGTTATCAAAGAGGGCGAGGCTGGAGTAGAAAAGGCAAGAGCTATTATCAAGTCTCTTACCGACAAGTATCCACTTCCAGGGGATGCAGAGTTTAAGGCTGAGCTTTAAATTTCATTGGTAAATACCTTGAGTTCTGCTAGGCAGGATTCTTAAAATAAAAAGTAAATTTGGTGGGGTGAGTCTATGAAAGTAGGCTCGCCCTTTGTCATTTTATAGGGATTTTAAAAGCATTTTCTTATAAAGTGGCTAATGAGGTTGCTAATTAGAACTCTACCAAAATGGTACTCATATTTCTCTTCGATTTTTTGCAGCATTTTTCATTGTTTTTTTTCTGCAAAAATAAAGACATACAATATAAATGCAAATGTAGGGAGTATTTTTGATAAATTTTATTAATAAACAATTGCGACAATTGTGGCATATTGTTTGGCTGAATGGCGTTAATGACGCAACATTATATGAAATGTCTAAGAAAAGCGATTTTTGCCTACAATTAATTGACGATAGGCTGAAAAGAGTTTATATTTGAGAGGAGAGAATCCTTAGGAGTATCAGGTAGGGTTCTTTTTATATTCTAAATTATAGCTATTCAGTGAGCGGGGAGTCGAATAGTTGTAATATATTTTTTAGGTGTTTGTGAGGATAATTTATGAAGAAGAGAGTGCTTGCAGTACTTCTCGGTGCTTTTGTCGTTATCAATACCCTTAGTCTAGGGTCAGTAGCAAGAGCAAATAATTCTGAAGAGACTGTTGTTACAGAGGAAAGTGTAGCAGAATCATCAGAGTCAGGTGCCGAGGAAGTTAGCCTGTCAACAGATGAACAGGCCACAGAATCACAGGGAGAATTCCAAAACAATCCAGAAAGTTCTAAAACTGAAGAACAGGTGGGTGAAGAGCCAAAGGAGCAGACAGGAGATAATGATGAAAGTCTGCCAGAGGAAGGCCAGGCAAAAGAGGGCGAGCCTAAGGAAGATGAGCCAATCATTGAAGTGGTAGATGCCGTTCAAGAGGAAACTTCTGAAATCCAAGATGAAGTCGAAGAATCAGAGGATTTAGATGCCGAAGAGACTGAGGAAGAAGAGGATGAGGAAGAGGACGACAAGGAGCCATTTTCAAAGACTATCACAGTTGGCGGAGTAGAGATTACTCTGTGGGCTGATGTAGATGTTCTTCCAGAAGGGGCTTATTTTAAGGCCACCGAAATTAAAAGCAAGAGTGATATTGAAGCAATCGAATCTGCTGTAGAGTCTGAGCTTCTAGAGGACAAGATTATTACAGAGGTTAAGGCTTTCGATATTACTATTTTTGATGCAAATGGAAATGAGATTCAACCGGCAAATGGCAAGGTTAAGGTTACATTTGCAAATATAGATACCTCAGAGGTCAAGGCCGACGATTCTAAGGATATGCAGGTGTTCCATCTTGATGATGGAATGAATAATGCTGAAAAGGTAGATGCTAGTCTTGGTGCTGACAAGGTAGTGTTTAATGCTGAGCATTTTTCTCCTTACGTTGTAGTCAGCGTAGAAGACAATGGTGGTTCCACGGAAGGCCTTGATGAAAATGCTTTGATTGATACAGCAAAGCTTTACAAGGTTGTTGATGGAAAGAATGTACCTATTAAGAGCGGAGATGCAGTTTCTTTAAAGGATACATTGCATGTTGATTATGTCTTCAACAATATGACTATCGCTCCAAAGGGACAGGAAAAGCATGCAGGTAATGATTTGGTTGTGCATCCAGGAGAGAGGTACAAGATTCCTGGTATACCAAGTATTTGTATAAGAACTGATGCAGGTGGCATCACTGTAAAGAGTGGTGAGCTTGTACTTGGTGAGATTAACTTTGACAGTGAAGGAAATGCTTTCCTTACTATTTCAGATGCATTTACAGAGATGGAGGATTCTTCTGAGGCATACGCAGGCTTTGATTTACAGCTCAACTTAGATGAGGAAGCAGATGCAGGTCAGGATTCTTACGAGCTTGCCTTTGGAGATAAAGCAAAGTACAACATCAAGGTTGATGAATTTATGGCAAAGCCTCCTACAGTTGAAAAGACCAAGTCTGACATTGATTCAGAGGGCTTCATTACTTGGACGGTTACTGTCAAAAACAATGCCAACCCAATTCAATACGAAAAGGGTTATACCTTCAAGGATGAATTTAGTGCTGGTCAGGATTATGTTAAGAATTCATTTAAAGTGACAGAAG
>JAEEGJ010029303.1_pt1 | contig 10871 bp, 12 predicted proteins | sample 8958761 | NCBI WGS metagenome assembly JAEEGJ01 (sample SAMN16246546, study PRJNA631951) | gut metagenome | biome: gut microbiome; feature: rumen; material: RS-attached | host: Bos | place: Iran: Karaj | collected 2018-10
GTTTTTATTCTAAGCTTGGCTATAAAGAAATAAAGCGAGATAAGGAGTTTGTGTTTTATTCAAAACATCGCTGATGCCTGCTCTCGAGAAAAAGTGGTTAATCAACGATATTACTGTTGAGGTAGTAGTTTCTTTGGGCAAGAATTATACGAAGCCCAAGGATTATATTCAAATAGGTATCGATGCAGAGGATTATTACAGGATTAAGGATTCAGAAAAGGTGGAAACAGATAGATGAGTAACGATATCGAGATTGTTGCTTTACCTAGGGATAAGTGGAAGGGTACTCCCATTCCGCTTGTTACAAAAAGCGACAGTTATTATGATTTTGAGATAGACCCTCTCGGTCGGGAAGGATGCATGGTCAGGATAGTGCGAAAATCTTCTGAACAGGAGATAATTCATACTCCCGAGGAATATGATTTTCCGGATTCTTTATATCAGGATCATTGGGAAAAAGCGGAGGCGTACGGGGTTGTAAATGACGAGGGCAAATTGCTTGCCTGTATAGAGGTATGCCCTGAAGAATGGTCTAACCGCCTGATGGTAACAGAATTATGGGTATGTGATGAACTGCAGGGAAAGGGCCTTGGTAAAAGACTTATGGACAGGGCGAAAGAAATCGCTGTAGAACATGGGCGTCGTGCGATCATTCTGGAAACTCAGTCATGCAACACAAATGCCATCGGGTTTTACCTTCACCAGGGATTTGAATTGATCGGATTTGACACCTGCTGTTACACAAATAATGACATAGGACGGAGGGAAGTCCGGATCAATCTTGGATTCTTTTTTCACAGGGAAGCCAGAAGAAAATGATAAGAGGAGTATCATGAAGACCGTAGAAATACTGGGTGCAAACCGGTTTGAAAATTATACAAAGACACGCGACGGCAGCAGAGCGATCATCATACAGGACGGAAAGATCCTGCTTACACATGAACTTAATTCCGGCTGGTGGCTGCTTCCGGGTGGCGGAATAGAAGAAGGAGAAACTTTTAAAGACTGCGTGATCCGTGAAGTTGAAGAAGAAACGGGAGTGATCGTTCGCCCGACAGAGCATTATCTGACACTGCATGAATACTATGAGGAATACCGCTATACAGGGTATTTCTTTATCTGCGAAGTGACGGAAAAAGGGCAGATGAGACTTACCGATGTTGAAAAACAGCGCGGAGTACAACCGGAATGGTTACCTTTGCAGGATGCAATCGAGCTGTTCTCAAAACATGAATCATACGCGGATATAAGCGAAGAGAAAAGAGGTTCCTACCAGCGGGAATACATAGCTCTTAAAGAGTATATGAACTTAGCATCTGAAAGCTCTGAGGGGCAGATATTCAAGCGCTTTCCGGGGGTGAGCTGTGCATACAGGGATGCAGCCGGGAGAGAAATTCTGAAATATGACGGAGCTGCCGATAAGGAAAAAAGTATTCCGGTGGATGGCGGTACTGTTTTTCCGGCCTGTTCGATATCAAAGTTTGTAACAGCTTTAATCGTGATGAAACTTGAAGAACAGGAGCTGCTAAATATTGACGAACCGGTCAATCGTTATCTTCATGAGTGGAAGCTGCTTGCACCGGATGGAAAAGAAAGCGATGCTACGATAAGATCGATCCTTACACATACCTCCGGAATAGTTGATGGGGACGACTCCTTTTACGGACTTCGCCGTAATGATCATGAGGTCGGTTTGTTGGATGTTTTGGAGGGCAGAACTCCATATAATAAACGACGCACCGTATCGGAAAAACAACCCGGGACAGAATTTGAATACAGCGATGCGGGTTACTGTGTGCTGCAATTGATGATCCGGGAAATAACAGACTCCGCTTTTGAGGAGATCGCAGCCAAATATGTTTTTGAGCCGTTAGGGCTTAATAAGACCTTCTTTGCCTCGCTTAAGAATATCGAACTTCGGGAAAAAGAACAAAGTATGGCTGCGGGATATGACAGTGAAGGCATATTGATAATGGGAAAATACCCGCAGATTCCGGACCTTGCAGCGTCGGGTTTATGGAGTACACCTTATGAACTGCTGTTGATCGCAAAAGAATTCAACATGGCGTTAAATGGCAGAAGTTTGTTTTTGCGCAGGGAATCTGCGCAGGAAATGATCCGGCCGGCAGAGAGTTTTTCGTGGGTCGGACTCGGTCTGTTCCTGCGGGGTGACGATACACTGGTATCGCAGGGCTGGGGAGAAAACGGACAGAGTATGCTGAAAATGAATTTTGTGACCGGAGAAGTTTCTGTTGTCATGACAAATCAAGATCCCGGTGTAGATCAGGCCGAGTCAGGAGTAGAACTGCTTACAGAATAAAGGATGCGAAGAAAGGTAAGGGAGAAATGTGAATTACTCAATCAGAATTGCGGTTCCGGAGGATGAACGGAAGATAAGGGAACTGTTCATAGAAATGCTTCAGACAATCTATCATACGGAAGATGTTCAGGGGTATGAGCCGGGATGCCTGGATCGATATTGGGTCAGCGGAGAAGAGCGCATTTTTGTTGCGGAAGATGAAGATGTTGTAGCATACCTTTCGGTTGAAGTACACCATGAACCGGATATGGATTATATCTACCTGGACGACCTGTCTGTTACGAAAGCATATCGTAATCTCGGAATCGGCAGTGCATTGATCCGTGAAGCGGAAATCTATGCACGGAAAATCGGAATCCGGGACATCGTTTTTCATGTAGAAAAATCTAATACTTCGGCATTTCGATTATATGAAAGACTTGGATATAAAGTGTTTCGGGATGACGACAGCAGATATCTGATGAATAAAATCGATGTGTGATTAAGGGATAAATTTGTTGCGCATCGTAAACATGGAATGTTATTGAGATGGAAATAGCCGGGGTTGTAAGAGAAAAAGGGACAATGAAATGGTAATTCGTTCATTTGAAATAGAAAGGGATTTTGAATATATCAGCAATTGGATATCGGATGAAAGAACTCATGCGATGTGGTGCGCGAATCTTATTCCGTATCCGATTGAGCAAGAAAGCCTTAGAAGTTTTCTGTCGGATATATTGGGACGATTTGGCGACAAACCGTTTGTTGCGGTAGATGACGAGGGCAGGGTTGTCGGATTCTATTGCTACTCACTGAATCATGAGACGCAGGAGGGGATGCTGAAATTTGTTATGGTTGATGCATCTGTTCGCGGTAAAGGAATCGGAAAAGAAATGATCAGGCTGGCAGTTTTAAATGCCTTTTCAGATCCGGAGGCAAAGACTGTGCAGCTTAATGTGTTTCCCGAGAATATAAGAGCCAAAAGATGTTATGAGGGTGTTGGGTTTAAAGAAAGAAGAACTACCCCTGACGCTTTCATGTATAAAGACGAATCATGGGGCAGATGCAATATGATCATTGATCGAAACTTTTAGTGCAATATATTTGAGATGGAGATAAGAAAGGCGGAGTATAAGAATGATCATTAACAAACTAAACCAGCTGTATAAGCCTAAGAGAACTCTTTATTATATGGACGCCTCGAAGGAGGACATACTGTCCTTCTATAAGGGTGTTGTTCCGCCGATGATAGAAAAATATGCGGACGTCTTTGGAACTTATGACTATCCCGGTATCTTTTATGTCAGTCATTTGCAGAAAGAGGTAATAGGCATTGAATTCAGAAGCGGCGATTCGCGTGTCGATTATCCGACTGAATTGAGATCGATTGAGCTTGATGAGGCATTTTTCTATGCGATTGAAATCGACGACGATACAAAGCCGGATCTTTCTTTTGTAATGGATTTGTTTAAGGATATTGCCAAGGAAAATGATGCGCACAGACCCTACAGCGATTTAAGCATAAACGAAGAACCTGAAGTTATAGCTGTTTTTCACGGTTACAGAAAATTCAGGATCCTGCATGAATGGAAAATTTATAATGACAGGGCGATTGATGTTATAAATGACGATCATGATAAATTCCAAAAAGAAGAATTGTACAGGCTTGCATTTACGGATCCAATAACAGGTAATTACAACTGGAGTCATATTGAGGCTTTTCTGGAAGTTCCCGGAGACAGAGATATCAATGATTATGCCTTCGCACATTTTGACATCAAACAGTTCCGCGTAATAAATGAGGCCTATGGTCACATAGCCGCCAACAAGGTTTTGAACAATATCGTAAAAGCGATGAACGAAGCGGATTTCGTCTATGCAAGCGCTCGGTGTCATAATGATAACTTTGCGATGATCCTTAAGGATATGCCGGATCAGGAACTGGAACAAAAACTTCGGGAACTGTTTGAGAAAGGTTCCGTGTTGGAGGAAGATCCGCACTATAAAGTCTATTATAAATGCGGGGTCGTTCCCATGCGACGAGCCATGCTTTCCGGAAACAGAGTTGCGGATGCCGCAAAGATGGCACAGGCGCTTTGTACAAATAAAAAGGGTACGGAGATCGTTTTTTACACGGATAAAATGCATGACGACCTTTCATGGGGTAATTACATAAAGGCCTATGTGGAAACAGCGATCGAACAGGACGAATTTCTGGTGTATCTTCAGCCCAAATTTGACATTAATACGGAAAAGATAAAGGGTGCAGAAGCGCTCATCCGCTGGAATTACAAGAACAGGGAGATGTTAGCACCCTACAGATTCATTCCGTATTTTGAAAAAGACGGTACTATCGATAAGATTGACGATCTTGTTTTGAAAAAAGTCTGCGAGGCCATGGACAGCTGGAAGAAGGAAGGAAAACCTCTTTACCCGGTTTCCGTGAATCTTTCCAGAAGCCGTATGTATGATGAAAATCTTATCGATAAACTTACGGGTATTGTCGATTCATACGGAGTGGACCATCACCTTATAGACTTTGAACTTACGGAAAGCGCCACTTACGATAATATGGAACGCATGCTGTACGTTTTGCGGGAACTTCGTGATCGTGGTTTCAAAATATCCATGGACGATTTTGGAACAGGATATTCTTCACTGTCGCTTTTGACTCAGATGCCTATCGACACTTTAAAGATCGACAAGAGCTTTGTCGATACGATCGCAGGTGATGATGAGCGTAATGAAGACGTTATACTTTTGCGGCACATAATCACCCTTGCAAAAGAACTGGGGTTTGTCTGCCTTGCCGAGGGAGCCGAAAATCGCGTACAGATCGATCGACTTCGTGACCTTGGTTGCGAGATCATTCAGGGTTACTACTACAGTAAACCGATTCCTCTCGGTGAATATGAAGAAAAATATCTGTAATTAATTTGAGGATGTAAATAGAGATGAATGAATACATGATAGTTCCCCTACCCAAGGAAGAATGGAAGGGAACACCGATATTGATGAAATATACTACAGAAGAGTATTACGATCTTGAAAAAGAAGAGAACTCGGACTTCTTTTCGGTAAAAATGGTAAAGAAGAAGTTCGATACACCCGTAACTCATACACCCGAGGAATATGATTTTCCTGACAGTTTATATCAGGATCACTGGGAAAAAGCAGAGGCTTTCGGAATCGTTTCGGAAGAAAACGGTAAAAAGAAAATGATGGCGTGTATTGAGATTTGTCCCGAGGAGTGGAGCAACAGACTGATGGTAACGGAGCTGTGGGTTGCGGATGAACTTCACAGACAGGGGATCGGAACCGCGCTTATGAATGTGGCGAAAGAACAGGCGAAGCTCCAAAACAGGCGCGCGATAATCCTTGAGACCCAGTCATGCAATGTCCGCGCGATTTCTTTTTACCGCAGTCAGGGATTCGAATTGATCGGGTATGATGTTTGCTGCTATACGAACCACGATATAGCCCGTCATGAGATCAGGTTCAATTTTGGATTCTTTATGGATGACAGAGCAGGAAGACGATAGCGGATTCCATACAAAAAGGCAGGGGATTTAAATGGTATACGAATTAGACGATACGACAAAAGCGGAAAAACTCGGTTATGAATTGGATCATGAATATGTCGTTTATGAGGTGTCAAGGGAAAGCAGGACACATTAAACAGGACAAAACAAAGCAATCGAAGACAGGATTGCATTCGGATACAGCCTTAAAATCTAAGTGAAAGGAGGGATACCAAATGGATTGGGTAAAGACGATCAATGATGCAATAGAATACATGGAAGAAAATCTGACAGAGGAGATAGACCTTGCGGATATATCTAAAGCCGTGCATCTTTCCGCGTTTCATTTTCAAAGGGCGTTCACGTTGCTGACCGGAATGTCTCCCGCAGAATATCTGCGAAAAAGGAGATTATCACAGGCAGGCGCGGAACTGACAAAAGGAGCCGGGAAAGTCATCGATATCGCACTCAAATATGGTTACGATACACCGGAAAGCTTTACAAAGGCTTTTACAAGGTTTCATGGTGTTTCGCCTGCGCAGGCAAAAAAAGAGCAGTCTGTCCGATTCATGAGCAGATATTCCGTCCAAATCACAATAGAAGGAGGCTGTATCATGGAATACAAGATTGAAAAATGGGAAGCTATGGATCTTCTCTTGCATGCAAAGGAATTCAATGCCGAGACATGCGAGGCGGAAATACCGAAATTCTGGGACGAATACTACTCCGATGAGGAATACAAAAAGATTCCCGGCTATTTGGGAGTATGTGCGCAGGAGAAAGCAGGAAGTGACAAATTTAAATACGGCATAGGATGCAATGCGGCAGATGTGGACGGCATCCCGGAAGGATTTGAAGTAATTCATATTCCGGAATATGAATGGGCCGTATTCAAATGCGTAGGACCGACTCCGAAGGCAGTACAGGATATGTGGGAGAGAATATACAAAGAATGGCTTCCTGTGTCCGATTATGAGCTGATTCCCGATGTGGATATCGAGAATTATTTGCCCGGCGACCCGTCATCACGGGACTATGTAAGCGAAATATGCATTCCGGTTCGGAGGAAGAAGAATGAATAAGGATTGGGCGGAAAAGAATAAGGAAATACAGAAACTTTTATCAAAAGAAGCGACATTCAAAGAAGCAATTCAGAAACTGATTGAGTTTAGGGAGGAATTGTTTCAACAGATAACCTGGATCGTCGAAGGCTACCCCGAAGAAGCTTTTTATCAACAGCCGTTTGTGGGTGCTGACGGTTATCACAGCAAAACACTTGCATATTCCGTTTGGCATATATTCAGGATAGAAGATATCGTGGCTCATGAGATGATCGAAGAAGATGAGCAGATACTTTTTAAGGACAATCATCTTGATGCGATTGCCGCTCCAATCATCACAACAGGAAACGAACTTGAAGGTGAAGAGATAGCAGCTTTTTCAAAGAAGCTTGATGTACAGAATCTTTACCTTTATGCCAAGGCGGTTAAGGAGTCAACCGATCAGCTCCTTTTGCGACTAAAATACAAAGATTTAAAAAGAAAGTTTAGCGAAGACACAAAACAGAAACTGACAGACAGCAAGTGCGTCAGCGAGGATGAAAACGCATTCTGGTTGATAGACTACTGGTGTGGCAAAGATGTGAAAGGACTGATCCGGATGCCTTTTTCACGCCACTGGATCATGCACATTGAAGCAATGCAGCGAATAAAGAATCGGCTTTGCAAGATTGCAAGAAAAGGGGCGGATCCTGTTGCAATCTGCGGCTTGTCTTGTAATCATTGTTTCCTCGGAGCGTGGTGCGGAGGCTGCAGAACAAAGTATAATACATGTTCTTTTGCCATATATTCGGAAGGCAGAATATGTCCCAACGTGAAATGCTGTAATGAAAAGAATATAGAGGCCTGTTTCGAATGTGATGAACTTGAAACCTGTGAAAAGGGATTCTTTGTGTCGTCGAATGACGGAGCAAATGCCGCAAAAGCCCAGTCTTTGTATATAAAGAAGTATGGGAAGAAGGAATTCCTGAAGGTCCAGACAAGAATGCATCAGAAATATGAGTTTGAGAAGACTCAGGAAATTTTGGGACAGGATTATTCAGAGGGGTTAAAAATCCTGGAGAACATATGAATAAAGCAGGCACGTACTTTGAAACCGAGCATCTTGTGATAAGAAATCTTGAATATGATGATGCCGAGCAACTGTATAATAATCACCTGAATGAGAAAATGAAAAAATGGTTTCCAAACGAAGTGTATGCCGATATCGATGAGGCAAAGGGAGCCATAGAGTTCTTTTCGGATTGCGTGAAGAACGATCGATTGCCCTTTGTTTTGGCGGTTGAACTCAAAGAAACCGGCGAACTCATCGGAGACACCGGAGTAAGTGAAGTGGAGGGAGTCCCAAACGAGGTTGAGATTGGGTATCAGATCTGCGACAAATACAGCGGAAAAGGATATGCCTCGGAACTTGTAAAAGCAATGACAGAGTTTTCTTTCTCCCGATTTGCCATAAGTGTTGTTTTCGGAAGGGTGATCCACGGGAACGAAGCATCGGCAAGAGTTTTGCAAAAAGCAGGGTACTCCTTTGTGACTGAAGAATTCGGCGCGGAAGACGATCCCTACGGCAACGGAATGTGGGTGTATAAGAAAGAAAAATGATCATATGGATTTAGGAGATTGTTTTAAGGGTCAAGTGTCGTAAAAATGCGGCATTTGCCCCTGTTTTTGTATAACAATTTTATAATTATTCATTAATAGACCGGTAATATCTTGAGAATTAGGGGATTATGGCAGAGCTTTCGGAGATACTTTATTGTTTGTGTAGTGAGTAAAGGAGAATATTCATGGAAAACACAAAACAGCAAAAAAGCACGAAGATCAAGAACAAACTGCTGTTGTTCCTTTTGCCCGCAGTTGTATTGGCAATTCTGGTGCTTGTAATCATCTCGGGCTTTATTTCCAGTAAGAGCCTGACTTCTATGGCAACGGCTGAGTTGAATTCATCTGTTTCAAATCAGGCAGACAATATTGAAGCATGGCTTAATGAAAATCTGCAGAATTTCAACACCGTTAAGCTTCTTGTTGAAAAAACATCCCCGAGTGACGAAAAACTTCAGCAAATGATGGATGCGGGTTACGGATTTAACGCATATTGCAAAAACGGACCCTATATCGCATCGACATCCGGTAAGGTGTTTAAGGCAGCCGATTCTTCAAAGGTTATCGATAATGTGACCGGGCAGGAATGGTTTAAGCAGGGTATCACAAGAGTTAATCTTGCTTACGGAAGAACGTATAAAGATGCAGACGGTACGAGTGTAATAAGTGCATCGGGTATTTTGAACGACGGTTCGACCGATGTAAAAGTATTCGCAGCCGATCTTTCTTTGGAACAGATCAGCATTATCGTCAACTCACGAGTTAAGATGGACAACGCCGCTTCGTTTCTGGTGGACGTTATGGACGATACGATCATCGCACACAGAGACAATGCGAGAGTTTCCACAAAACTCAGCGAAAGCGACAGCGATAAACTTATGGCTGACATAGCCAAAAGAATTAAGACCAGAAATTATATTTCGGCCACCCTTGGTAATTATGTGGTTGCTTTCAAGCCCATATCAGGCACGGACTGGGTGCTTGTTTCGTATGTTGCAAAGAAAACGATCATGCAGGACGTAAACAAACTTATCCTTACGCTGGCACTGATCGGTTTGATAGCCATAGCGATAATAGTAGTGATCATTAACTTCGTGGTATCGAAGGTTATAGCACCCCTTAGCGGTATTACAAAGAATATTACCGATATGTCGATGGGTGACTTTACTATCGAGGTAAAGAATGATTCCAACGATGAGATCGGACTTATGGGCGGTAAAGTTCGTGAGTTTGTTGAAACTATGCGAGAAATGCTTTCCTCCATCAGCAACGAGTCGGTTAAACTTAAAGAGCAGTCCGACAGCTCCGATACAGTATCCAAGAGCATGTACGAAGCATCTCAGTCACAGGCTGAAGCAATGCAGAATCTTAACAGTACAGTCGATCAGCTGGCCATAGCGGTTAACGAGATCGCTGAAAATGCGACCACTCTTGCGATGGTTGTTTCAGATACGAAAGATAATTCGCGTCAGGCTGACGAAAGCATGAAAGAAACCGTTGAGATCAGCAGAAACGGTCGTGCGGATATGGAACAGCTGGGCAAGGCAATGCAGGAGATCAAGACCGGTAACGATGAATTGGTAGCTTCCATAAACGAAGTAGGAAGATCTTCGGAAGAAATCACAAAGATCGTCGGATTGATCGCCGAGATCGCGGAAGAGACAAACCTTCTTTCCCTTAATGCAAGTATAGAGGCGGCAAGAGCAGGTGAAACCGGAAGAGGATTTGCGGTTGTTGCAACCGAGATCGGAAAACTCGCTCAGAATTCTGCTGCAAGTGCAGAGAACATTTCAAGGCTTATCAGTGAAGTAAGAGAAGCTATTGATGCCGTTGTAAAACAGGCCGAAACAAGCGCCGAGAATATTGAAAAGAACAGTGCTCTTATCGATGAGGCAGTATCAACCTTCGATCATATCTACAACAACATCGAGAAGTCCAATGAACTCATAGACAAGATGATCCAGGATGTTCAGAAGGTAGACGATGTAGCAACAAACGTTGCGGCCATCTCCGAAGAACAGGCTGCAAGTACGGACGAGATACTTGAAACCAGCCGACAGATGGTTGAACAGGCAAACAACATTACGAAGCACAGCCATGAGGTTGCCGACAATTCACAAGAATTGGCAAAGACATCCGATATGCTTACGTCTTACGTAAAACAGTTCAAGATCTGAGGCAGGAAGGAGGAAGTCTGATATGAGAAATATTATTAAAAAAGCACTTATGATATTTACCGCGTCAACCCTTCTTATAGCTTCACTGGCAGGATGCGGACAATCCGGATCATCGGGCGGCGGAGGAAAAGCAAGGATCCTAATGACGCTTCATGACGATACCGATACGTTCCTTATCACATTGGTTGAGGCCATGGATAAAAAGGCTTCGAGT
>JAEEGJ010029304.1_pt1 | contig 10871 bp, 8 predicted proteins | sample 8958761 | NCBI WGS metagenome assembly JAEEGJ01 (sample SAMN16246546, study PRJNA631951) | gut metagenome | biome: gut microbiome; feature: rumen; material: RS-attached | host: Bos | place: Iran: Karaj | collected 2018-10
CTGGTGAAGACATGTATGCAAAATACGGCGTGCCCACATAGTATAATTGTAAATGCTTTCGCCCTGAGCATCACCCCACTTTCGCCCCGCAAGGAAAAGTGCCATTGCAAAAAACTCTTCACCGTCTGGAGCCGGTCCCCAGGCATTCTTTTTTCCGTCAGGTCCGCAAGACCATGCAAAATATCCTGCCATTGGGCCTTCTGTCATATACATAAAATCAACTGCAAACTTCCACATGCGGTCAAAAATGTCCTTGCGGTCATTCATAAGACTCATCATCATGCCGTATGACATTCCTTCTGTGCGGGCATCACAGTTTCCGGTATCCATAAAGTAACCTGTGTCACCTATGCCTTCAAAATAAAAGCGGCTCCATGGTTTTTCAAAAATCTCTGTAAATGTGTCTGCAACGCGCTTTTCAATTTCGGCAGCGCTGTAGCCGTAGTCTAAAAATGTGTTTTTTATTGTACTCATGGGAATATTTTTGCATAAAAAAAAGCTTTTTACTATCACAAAAATGCATCATTATTGAAAAAAAATCAAACTCGGGAAAAATTCCCAACTATTTACACAGATACTACACTATAATTTATTATAGCAAACCAAAACTTTTTACAATAAGGATTTTTTTATGAAAAAACTTTGGATACTATTATTTTGTATTATTTTAATTGGCTGTGAACAAAATGCACCTGATACAGGCTCTCCAAACAACAATTCAAATCAAAATGAAAACTATACCGTAAAAGTTTTCTGGGAGGGACAAGCCAACAGAGCTGCAGCAGATACTCAAGAAGAAAATAAAATACAGGTTACCTTTTTTAAAGTACCAATAGAAGATAATCGTTATGTATATAGCAAAAGGCAAGAAATAGATCAGTTCGAAATTTCCCCGGGTGATACTCTTAACAGAGACTATAGGGATAAAGTTCCGGAAGGCTATATGTTAGCCTTTTATGCAAAAGACTATGTAATGCTTTCAAAAGCAAATGACGGCTATTATCAAAATGGTCAGCCGGTAGATACTTTTTTTGAATTAAAATTTGAAACAGCAGATGAAGGAACAACCTTTGCCACAACTTTACTTGGTACAAGTATTGAAGATGAAAAATTATATGACTTACCAAAGGAAGGATGGGAAGAAGGCGACTCTATTCTTGATGCAACCGGTCAGAATCCTGAAAGACAGTTTTATTTAAACAACCAGTATCTGATGGGATATTATGAAAATCAGGCAATGGTTTATTGTTATCCTTTATTTGGAAAAGGATATTTGACCTATTGGTTTATGAAACCGAATGCCCAAGGTAATTTAGTTTATGAAGGTCAAGAATATCAGAATCAGATATCCCTCGCAAAAACCAAGTTTAAAGAACTTACCGGAATAGACCTGGATGCTGTTAAAAATCCGGATGATGATCCAAATGTCATTCCTGATGATGATCCCAACGACAATCCAGACGATCCAAGCGACAATCCAGAAGACGATCCAAATGCCAACCCCTATTATGACCTGAATCAAACAAATACAAATCCTCGTATACTCAACAGGCCAAATGAAACGGAGGGAATATATAGATTAATGGGCAAGCTTACTTCTCTAAGAAATGCAAATGTTGACAGTATCATAACAATAAAAAATCAGACAGAACAGACTTTTGACGGTGCTGCAGGACTTGCAATACTTACAAGAAATAGTAAAAAAAACTATGACTTCCTTATCGTAGGCTTGCAGAATAATAAAGGAACAATCCGCTCTTATGTTTCTTATTACTGCAACATACCGGATACAGATTTTACCAGAAGTAATTTTGGAACTACTGCCGGCTCTCAGGCATTTATTCCAGATGCCACAAACTCCTACGAAATTGGAATTCTTACTTATCCAAACTCTGTACAAGCCATGTCTGATTTTAGCCTTGATGAAAATGGAGAACTACAAATTGGCCTTTCCTTTAAAGTAAAAGAAGACGGCTCAATAGATGTGATTTTTAAAAAAGACTGTCAGCTTGATGAAGAAACCGGCGCCATAACAGGAGGCACAACTGTTCATACAATTAATGTTTCCCAGAAAATAACAGGAACTGCTTTTACACAGGCATCAAAAAGCCTTTATGCCTATGCCTTGATTCAAGCAAACAAGACTCTTAACGCAGAATACTATTACGCCCCGTAAAACTCTTCAAAAAAAATAAAATATTTTTTCAAACTCGGGAAAACTTCCCGAGTTTTTTCATATCCCAGGCCTTACAATAAAATCAAAGATAAAATAAAACCCAAATAATATCCCAGGAGGAATTATGAAACACTTTAATAAGCTTGTCATACTTTTTATGACACTTGCATTTATGGCTGCTGCCATTACGGGCTGTAAGGGCTCGGCAACCCCGGAAGATACCACCCCAAAATTCACCGTCACCTTTGATACAGACGGAGGAAGCGCAGTTTCTAAGCAGACTGTAAAAGAAGGAGAAAAAGCTTCTGAACCTGCCGCCCCTACAAAAGCCGGTTACGAATTTGAAGGTTGGTTTATTGGCGACACCGCTTATGATTTTTCAAGCGAAGTTACTGCAAATATTACCTTAAAGGCAAAATGGTACAAAGCATATACAATTACCTTTGAGCCAAATGGAGGAAGTAAGGTTGACCCAATAAAAGTAAAAGAAGGAACAAGTGCTCAAGCACCAAAAATTCCAACAAGAACCGGTTATTCTTTTTTAGCCTGGTATCTTGACGGCAAGGCTTATGATTTTTCTACCAAAGTTAATTCTGACATAACCTTAACTGCAGCCTGGACCATTGCAAATTATCTTGTTACCTTTGATGCCGACAACGGACAAACAAATGAAACACAAATAGTAAAAGGGTTTGAAACAGCATCAAAACCAACAACAAGTCCAACAAAAGACGGCTATAGTTTTATTCAGTGGAACTACAATGGTTCTCCTTTTGATTTTAATACACCAATAACCTCTGATATAACATTAACAGCAGAATGGATTGATAACGCAACAATCATAGGCATGACAATAGATGTAACTTCAGAAAATATTGTAAATACAATACTTACTCTTACTGCCAGCCGCACTCTTAAAGCAACAGGAAATTTTGATTCAACCACAATCAGCAATATTAATGCTGCCTTAAAAACCTTGTATCAGAGCTCACCTTCTATTTTGATACGCCTTGATCTGTCTGATACAACAGGGTTGTATTCTGTTAGTAATAGTAATTACTATTTTTGCCCTACTGCATATGAAGACGATAAAAAAGAACTCTTTGTCGAATGTAAAAATCTGGAAACAATTATTTTACCGGAAACAATAACAGATATAGGAAGCTATGCCTTTTATAATTGTACAAATCTTGCAAAAATAGTTATTCCTAACTCTGTTACCAGCATAGGTAATTCTGCTTTCCGTGACTGTACAGGTCTTACTAGCATTACTATTCCTGACTCTGTTACCAGTATAGGTTCTTGTGCTTTCAGTGGCTGTACAGAACTTAAAACTGTTTATTACTCAGGAACATTGGAACAATGGTTCGCAATTAATATGTCTTCAAATCCATGCGAGAATGGTGCAGATTTATACCTAAATAACACAAAACTAGAAGGCAGCATTACTATTCCTAACTCTGTTACCAGCATACGTGATTCTGCTTTCTCAAGCTGTACAGGTCTTACAAGCATTACTATTCCTGACTCTGTTACTAGCATAGGTGGTTCTGCTTTCATTTACTGTACAGAACTTACAAGCATTACTATTCCTGCTTCTGTTACTCGTATAAATTCTTATGCTTTCTTATGCTGTACAAAACTTAAAACTGTTTATTACTCAGGAACATTGGAACAATGGTTAGCAATTAATATGTATTCAAGTCCATGCCAGAATGGTGCAGATTTATACCTAAATAACACAAAACTAGAAGGCAGCATTACTATTCCTAACTCTTTTACTAGTATAGGTTCTTATGCTTTCAGTGGCTGTACAGGGCTTACAAGCATTACCATTCCGAATTCTGTTACCAGTATAGATTCTCGTGCTTTCTATGGCTGTACAGGGCTTACCAGCATTACTATTCCTGATTCTGTTACTAGTATTGGTGAGGATGCTTTCCTTGGCTGTACAGGGCTTACAAGCATTACGATTCCTGCTTCTGTTACCAGCATAGGTGATGATGCTTTCTATGGCTGTACAGGGCTTACAAGTGCAACATTTGAAAACACAAACGGCTGGAAAGATTCTAATAGAAATCCTGTTTCTGTTACAGAGCCAGAAGCAGCAGCAACGCTATTAAAAGAAGGCGGTCGATTAACGCGAAGCAATTATTAATACAAATCGGAGAGAGTTTTACTATTTTAATACATTCGCTCACTAAGAGCTTAAAAAGGAGAATTTACTATGAGATATTTTGTTTACGAAAACTGGACAAAGCCACACGCACGAGTGCACAAAGAAGACTGTTCTTTCTGTAATGAAGGAGAAGGAATCCATAACACCAGCAACCAGGAACATGGCAAATGGACTACAAAATCCTTTGACACTTACAAAGAAGCCTGTGCCGAAGCCCAAGCCTTTATCAAAGAAAACAACTGCGAGGACAAACAATACAATTGCGCCCACTGCCACCCGGAGCTTGCATAATTTAATTTGAAATCTTTTTATACACCCTTCTAACCCCTTCGTACATTCCATAGCTCAAAACGGCGCTAAGGAGTTTGTCGGTTATGTTTTCTATAAAGCCGGCAAGGTAGGTGGAATATAAAAGGTTGCGGGTTACAACGTAGATGCCCTGGACGGTGCATTCGGCATTCTGGCGGTTTACGCGGGCGCCAAAAAGAAGGTCGGCAATGATGTTGCCCAAGACGGCGTTGCTCAAGGCGCTCCAGACTCCGGCCCATAAAAAGGCGTCTATTTCGTAGGACTGGCTGCGTTCAAAAACCGGCAGGCGGGCATTTTTTTTGTCTGCATGAACAAAGACAAGCCAGGCCAGAAAAGCGGTAATAATATGGCAGCTCATAAAGGGCAGCATGGTGTAATCAAACAAAAACAAAATGCCGTTAGATAAAACTGCACACAAAATGCCAGGAATAAGCCCGCACAAAGCTGTTACAGCAAAGGTCATTACAGAATCAAGATACAAAGGGAAAGTAATTTTTGTTGCAAGCACAGAACCAAAGCAGTTTACAAGCAGGGCAACAAGCAGCACACAAAAAGTAACAATAATATTTTTAAGCGAATAATCTTTTCTGGCAAAAATCATACAATAACTCCTAAGAATTTTGCGGCCTCTACAAGCTCAAGTCTGTCTTTTAATTTCATTTTTGAATATATGAGCGACTTTTTGTTTTGAATTGTTTTTAGCGATTTATTTAGCTTAGCGGCAATTTCTTGGTCATCAAGCTTTTGGGCAAGCAGCTCAAAAACCTCCTGCTCTTTTGTTGTAAGGGTCTGATAATTTTTAAAAACGCTCTCATTAAAACCGCCGGCCGAAGTGCTGTTATTTTTGCAGATTATCTGGGTCATGATTTTCTGGGCATCCTTGCAGTAAAAAAAGTCGCCATCCTTTACAACAAGAAGAGCTTTTTCAATTTCTTCAAGGTCAAGCTCCTTGGTAATAAAGCCCTGAATATTTTTTTCCAGCGATTTTTGAATATGCATTGGGTCGTTATACATTGTATAAATTATGATTTTTATCTGGGGATTAACCTGGCGCAGCTGGTCTACAAGGGCAAGTCCATCCTGGCCGTTAAGATTTAAATCTACAATGGCAATTTCTATATCCTTATTTGATTTTAAGCACACCATTGCCTTTTCCATATCGGCCGCAAGATAAAACTTAAAAAGCGGATTCATTTTTTGCAGAGAGATGCTCAGGCTGTCGCGAAGTCCTACATGGTCATCAATAAATAATATTTTTAATTGTGATTGCAATTGTTGTTCCCTCCTTGTTAATAAACTCAACATTTCCGCCCAGAGCCTTGATACGGTCTATGATATTCTGAACTCCATAATGCTTTTTGGAATCACTTTTATTAAGCTCTTCTACTTTTTCAAGATCAAAGCCAACGCCGTTATCGCTGATTGTCATTTTAAAATCCTGACCAACGTCGGTAAATTTAACTGTGACCTTACTTGCATTTGCGTGCCTTGCAATATTGCTAAGCGATTCCTGCAGTATGCGGATAATTTCTATCTGAACCGTTTGCGGCAGAGTATTTATGTGGGTAGAAGCAATAAGAGTTTCTGTCTGGATTTTATAATTGCTTTCAAAGGTCTGCAGCATCTGGGTTATAATTTCATCAAAGGCTTTTGAAAGGTCTATGTGTAAGGCGCCTATAAGATAGCGTACTTCGTTCAAAGCCTGGCTTGCATAAAAATCTGATTTTTCCTTGTCATCCTGACGCAGATAAAACTTAAGGGCTGCAAGATCCTGGGCTACCCCGTCGTGAAGGTTTCGGCTGATTTTGTTCTGTTCGTCATTTCTGAGCTGAATATTTTTAAGCTGACTTTTTTGCTTAAGGGTTTTAAAAACCACACAAAGAATAGAAATTAAAAGCAGCAGGGATGAACAGTAAGTAAGGCTGTCGTAGCCAAAAGTAAGGGTAATCTGCTTTTGCGAGATTTTATCCTGAAAGTCAAGTATAAGGGCAGAAAGCTCCTCTTTTACTTGCTCTGTTTTTTCCTGGTCCTTTTGCCCCACTCTGTCTTTAAAAAGCTCTATGATTTTATCAAGCTCTTCTTCCAGGGCAAAATCAAAATAGGTAAAGGGCTCGTAATCGTTTTTAAGGTTCCGGCTAAAAAGCTCGATGTCGCCGCTGCTCATGGGGCTTGTGTCACTGTTTAATAGAATAAGATTTACAGTTTTAAGCTCATATTCCTTAAAAAGCCTTGACGCCTTGTTTTTATAAAATATAGAAAAAACCAGCGTAACAAGTCCAAATAATATCAAAATAAACTCTATAGAAAAAAGTCTTTTTACATTCTGTTTAAAGTTCATGCAATTATTATAACATATTTTGAGCCATTAAGTCGGGAATTTTTCCCGAGTGAAGGATTTTTTTTCCACCTTGACACTTAATCCAAAAATGTCTATATTATTACTATATATAGAAACACGAAACAGAGGTTTTCAAATGGTTTTAAAAATCGCAATGCTTGTAATTTTCTTTGCCATCATGATTTTTGTAGGACTTTATTCCCGCAGACAGGCAAAGGATGTAAACGGATTTGTTCTTGGCGGACGCAATGTTGGTCCATGGCTCACAGCTTTTGCTTACGGAACATCATATTTTTCTGCCGTAGTATTTATTGGTTATGCCGGACAGTTTGGCTGGAAGTACGGAATTTCTTCCACCTGGATTGGTCTTGGTAACGCCTTCCTTGGTTCGCTCCTTGCCTGGGTTGTAATGGGTCGCCGCACACGCGTTATGACACATCACCTTGACGCAAAAACAATGCCAGACTTTTTTGGTAAACGTTTTCAGAGCAAATCTCTCCGCATAGCTGCCGCTGCAATTGCATTTATTTTCCTTATTCCATATACAGCTTCTTTGTACAAGGGTCTTTCTACCCTTTTTGGACTTGCCTTTGATATTGACTATAAATGGTGCGTAATCGGTATGGCAATTCTTACAGCAGTTTATGTAATCCTCGGCGGTTACATGGCAACAGCAATCAACGACTTTATTCAGGGCCTCATCATGCTTGGCGGTATTATTGCAGTTATTGCAGCCGTTATTGCAGGCCAGGGTGGCTTCTTGTCTGCTCTGGACAAGCTTTCTAAAATCCCGGGTGACCCAACAGTTGCCGCTCCAGCACTCAAAGGAATGAACGGAATGTTTGCTTCATTCTTTGGACCAGATCCTCTCAACCTTCTTGGTGTAATTATTCTTACATCTCTTGGTACATGGGGACTTCCACAGATGGTTGGAAAGTTCTATTCAATTAAATCAGAAAAAGCAGTAAAAACAGGAACAGTAGTTTCAACAGTATTCGCAGTTGTAATTGCCGGCGGCTGTTACTTCCTTGGAGGCTTTGGACGCCTTTTTGACGTACCTGCAATCCACGGTGCAAAAGGAATTGTTTACGACAGTATTGTTCCTCAGATGCTTTCTACACTCCCTGATATTTTGATTGGTATTGTAGTAGTACTCGTTCTTTCTGCTTCTATGTCTACACTTTCTTCACTTGTTTTGACATCAAGCTCAACCTTGACTTTGGATATGCTCAAGATTACATGTATGAAAAAGACAGACGAAAAGAAGACTGTTTTTGTAATGCGTATCTTTATCGTAATCTTCATTGCAATTTCTGTAGCAATTGCTCTTAATCCAGACAAGGTTCCATACATTGCACAGCTCATGGGTTATTCCTGGGGTGCTCTTGCTGGTGCTTTCCTTGCTCCATTCCTTTACGGACTCTTCTCTAAGAAAACCACAAAGGCTGCAGTTTGGGCAAACTTCATCTGGGGTGTTGCACTTACAGTTGTAAACATGTTCCCTTCAATCCGCTTTATTCAGTCTCCAATCAACTGTGGTGCCGTTGCAATGGTTGGCGGTTTGATTATTGTTCCTCTCGTAAGCCTCATCACTCCAAAACTTCCTTCAGCAGATGTTGATCAGATGTTTGCATGCTACGAAGAAAAAGTTCAAGTTACCAAGAAGATGGTACTTGTTGAAGAAGACGAAGAGAAATAACATTTATGAGGGGGAAGCCTCCCCCTCGTCCGCACTTCGTTGCGTCCTACCCCCTCTCCTAGGGGTTGCACCCCTAAAACCCCGCGATGTTTGCGAAGCAAACGTCTAACGCCCCCGAAAATATTGACTAATCAGATTATTTCTTATAAATTTAAATTACTATGGAATTACCAAGATTTAAACAAATTATACCAATATGTTTTGCTACAGATGATAATTATATTCCGTTTTTGGCTGTTGCAATTGCTTCACTTCTTGATAATGCAGATAAAAGTAAATATTACAAAATTTATGTTCTTACAACACAGCTAAAACAGGAAAGCATTGACAGTATTTTAAAACTCAAAACTCCTAACTCGTCAATTCAGTTTATTTCACTTGCAAAGGAACTGGACAAGGTTCAGTCAATGTTCCACCTGCGCGATTATTATTCAAAAGAAACATATTACCGCATCTTTATTCCAAATGTTTTCCTTGAATATGCAAAGGTTTTGTACCTCGACTGCGATATCACTGTAACTGGCGATATAAGTAAGCTTTATAACACAGAAATCCACGGTTATTATGTTGGTGCTGCAATAGAAGAAGTTATGCAGACCTTTGATGTATTTGGAAATTACGTAGAAAAGGTAGACGGAATCAACCGCAAAAACTACTTTAATGCAGGAATCCTTCTTATAAACTGTCACCGCTGGCGCAGAAAGATGGTTGCAGAACGCTTTGTAGAGCTTCTTGGAAAATACAAATTCCGTGTAGTCCAGGATGAAGATTATCTTAATGTAATCTGCCGTAACAATGTAAAATGGGTAAATCTTGGCTGGAATAAAACCTCTTATAAAAACGAAAGCTTTGATGACAAAGATTTAAATATCATTCACTGGAAAATGAACTGGCGTCCATGGAAAGAAAAAGGCGTACTCTACGAAGAACACTTCTGGAAATATGCCAAGATGACAGATTTCTATGACAAGCTTATTCAAATGCGCGACAGCCGTACAGATGCAGACCGTGCAAAAGATCAGGCAATGTTCGAAAATCTTTCACAAATGGCTGCCGATGAATCAGAAGATCCAAACAACTTTGCAAAAACAATCGGAAAACGCGGCTTATCTAAAAAGCTATGGGATCAGATAATCCGCTTTATAAAATTCCGCAAGCTTATAAACATGAGAATGTTCAGACACAAATTATCATAACACTAAATCTCAACAACCAAACACCGGCCCTAGCGGCCTTACACAGGAGTTTCAAATGAAAAAGATTCTTGACTGGGACCTATACTGCCAGACTGCGCGCAGTGCAATTGCAGAAGGCTGTGTTCTTTTGGAAAACAAGGGCACACTTCCTCTTAAAAAAGACAGCACAGTTTCTATTTTTGGAAGAATCCAGAGCAACTATTATAAAAGCGGTACAGGCTCCGGTGGTAAAGTAAATGTTACCAAGGTCTGGAATATTGTAGAAGGCCTTGAAGAATCTGGCCTTGTAAAAGTAAATCAGGAACTCAAAAACATATATACAGAATGGGAAAAAGATCATCCTTACGATGAAGGCATAGGCTGGGGAAAAGAGCGCTGGTCTCAGGATGAAATGCCTCTTACAAAAGAAATCGTTTCAAATGCCGCAGCCAGGAGCGATGTTGCGCTTGTTATAATCGGACGCCTTGCCGGAGAAGACAAAGATAACTCTCCAACAAAAGGTTCATGGTTCTTAACAGACGAAGAGCTTGATATGCTTAAAAAAGTTCGCGAAGGCTTTTCAAAAATGGCAGTTCTTTTGAATGTCGGAAACATTATCGACATGAACTTTGTACAGGAAATAAAGCCCGATGCTGTAATGTATGTATGGCAGGGCGGTATGCTTGGAGGTCTTGGAACTGCTGATGTTCTTACAGGAAAAATTGCTCCTTGCGGTAAGCTCACAGATACAATTGCAAAAACAATCCAGGACTACCCTAGCGACCAATGGTTTGGAAACCGCGAAGGAAACTTCTACTGCGAAGATATTTTTGTAGGCTACCGATATTTTGAAACCTTTGCAAAAGATAAAGTCCTCTACCCTTTTGGTTATGGTCTAACCTTTACAAGCTTCAAGTTTGAAACTTTAAGTGCCTCAAATGATAACACTGCTAAAACAGTAAACCTTAAAGTAAAAGTAACAAATACAGGAAGCG
>JAEEGJ010029307.1_pt1 | contig 10870 bp, 8 predicted proteins | sample 8958761 | NCBI WGS metagenome assembly JAEEGJ01 (sample SAMN16246546, study PRJNA631951) | gut metagenome | biome: gut microbiome; feature: rumen; material: RS-attached | host: Bos | place: Iran: Karaj | collected 2018-10
AGAATTATGAGCCTTTCAGGGCAAAATACAGGACAGTTGACGTTCTTCTCATCGATGACATCCAGTTCCTCATCGGCAAGCAAGCCGTTCAGACCGAGTTCTTCAATACTTTTGAGGCTCTCATCAGTGCGGGAAAACAGATCGTTATCACATGCGACAGGGCTCCTTCGAATCTCACGGAGCTCTTTTGCTACTGCTTCATCAAGGATCTCGCTGACGAACGCGCCGCCGCCGACACTTGAAGAATAAGCCTTTGTAACAGCATAGATCTGCTTGATCTCATAAGGAGGGATTCCCGCGCCTACGCAGCCGTAGCCTGCAAGTGTGGAAGAAGAAGTAACCATCGGGTAGATGCCCATGTCAGGATCCTTCATTGTTCCGAGCTGGCCTTCGAGCAGGATCTTCTTGCCTTCCTTGATCGCGTCATAGAGGAATGCCTGTGTATTGGCAACGAAAGGCTTGATGAGTCTTCCCTGCTCGAGCATCTCTGCGAGGAGCTCTTCTTGATCTATCGGATCCTTGTGGTAAAGATTTACCAGCAATGCGTTCTTTATTTCGAGAACGCGATTGATCTTTTCTCTTAAAGTCTCTTCATCGAAAAGTTCGCTGACCTGGAAACCGATCTTTGCGTACTTATCTGAGAAGAACGGCGCGATGCCTGATTTTGTTGAGCCGAAGGCTTTTCCGCCAAGTCTTTCTTCTTCGAATTTATCGAAATCAACGTGATACGGCATTACTACCTGGACTCTGTCGGAGACCATGAGCTTCGGGTTGAGACCCCTCTCCTTCAGGTCGTTGTACTCGTTGATGAACTTGTGGATATCGAGCGCAACGCCGTTACCGATTATGTTTACAATGTTCTCGTGGCATACACCGGACGGCATGAGATGCAGAGCGAATCTGCCGTGTTCGTTGATGATGGTGTGTCCTGCGTTGGCACCACCCTGGAATCTGATGACTATATCAGAATCGCTGGCAAGAAGGTCTGTGATCTTACCCTTTCCTTCATCGCCCCAGTTTGCGCCTACAATTGCCTTGACCATGTTTAAGCCTCCAATTTGGATAAAAGGTTGATAATCTGACGTCAGAATTATATCAGATTTCTATAATAATAAAAGAGAGACTATAAACAGATTATTTTCAGACGGGATGACAGATAACGGCACGCCTGTATCCGTGACCGTAATCCTCGTTTGCACACGTAATAAGAGTCAGCTGCGGCTCATTTGAAGCATCTTTGTCGCAGTATTTGCCGAGCTTGTCCTTATAGATGATCTTTATATCGTCGATCCTGTATTTATGTACTTTTCCGTCAAGCGTAATGTATTCAACGATGTCGCCTACGCTGCAGAGCTTGAGCTTCGAAAAGAGCGTCGTATTGAGCATGTTGTGGCCAAGGATCGCCGCATTTCCGTTCTTTCCTGGCCTGACCGAACCTTCGTAAAGACCTACTCCGTATCTTAAAGCCACGCTTGAGGTCGAATTCCAGACGGGAAGCTTTTTGTTGATCTTTTCGATCCTTAAGACACCGATACAGGTAAGCGTAACATTCTTTGGCAGTTTGGCCTCACGGGAAGCGACAAATTTTCTTACAGACTCTTTCTCGTTCTCATCATCACCGATAAAATCGTATTCCTCACCCGGGATCTCGTTGCCGTTGCCGGGAACTATGAATGTCTCTTCTATATCTTCCGGTACTCCGTCAGATTCTGACGTTACAGGTGCCGTCATCTGTTGTGACATGACAGATTCCATGGCGTTCATGGCATCATCGGTTATCTGGCCGCGCCTTAAGGATTTGATAGGTTCGACCAGCAAAAATCCGATTCCCGTCAGCAAAAGAAGAGCACTGATGATGATCAGCACCGTAAATGTGCGGTTGTTCCGTTTGACGGATCTCTTATTGTTGTCTGCTACCTTCTTTTTCATGCCTGTAACTATGTTAAAAATCGTAAAAAAGTACTGTTATTATACCCCCAATCCGTGCTATTATGTTCAATACTCATTCAAAATTTAGGGGGGATCTGAATGGACAGCGCTATCTGGAACAATGCTCTCAAATTGCTCAGATTTGACAACGGCATAGACAGTGTTACATACGAATCGATCATCAGCAAGATGACGGTTGCTTTCTGTGACAACGAAGTCATTGTTCTTGCTGCCAGAGACGAATTCTCCCTCAATCTCGTAAAAGGCCAGAAGCTCAGCAAGATAATAATCGCAGCCATCAGAGCCGCTAATGAGGACAGACCCGTTTCCGTCAAATTCGTTCTTGCGGGCGACGATAATGCCGTCAGGGCTTCCGTAAATTCCGAGAAAAAAGTTGCAAGAGCCGAGATATCGGATCCTTCCGCTTTCGGTCTTTCGAATGAATATACTTTTGCAAATTTCGTTGTAGGCGACTGCAACCGTTTTGCCCATGCCTCAGCTGTTGCGGTCTCACAAAATCCCGGACAGCGTCAGAGAAACCCCTTCTATCTCTGGGGTAATTCCGGTCTCGGAAAGACCCACCTCATGAAGGCCATCGGCAATGAGATCCTTGCCAATTTTCCCGAAAAGCGTGTTATCTACACGACTTGCGAGGCTTTTACAAATGCTTATATTGCCTGCATAAACAGCAAGAATTACGAACCTTTCAGAGCCAAGTACAGGACTGTTGACGTTCTTCTTATCGATGACATCCAGTTCCTTATCGGCAAGGAAGGCGTACAGACTGAGTTCTTCAATACTTTCGAGGCTCTCATCAGTGCTGGAAAACAGATCGTTATCACATGCGACAGGGCTCCTTCGAATCTCACGGAGCTCAACAGCAGGCTTACTTCCCGTTTCCAGGACGGTATCATGTTTGATGTTCAGCCGCCGGATTTCGAGACCCGTAAAGCCATCTTCATCAGCAAGCTCAAAGAGGACAGCTTTACGCTTTCCGACGAGATAATCGACTATGTCTGTGAGAATATCACGGATAACATAAGGCAGCTCAATGGTGCTTATAAGACTATATCTTCATATGTAACTCTTGCTAACGGCGAACTCTCGCTTGAAGAGATACAGAAGATATTGAAGCCCATGCTCTCCCCTAACGAGAAAAAACATCTCACGCCGGAGATAATCATCAATGCAGTTGCTAAATACTATGATCTGACACCTGATAAGCTCACTTCAAAGCTCAGGTCAGCCGAGATATCAAATGCGCGTAATGTCGCAATGTATATCTGCAGGGATTATCTTGAACTCAAACTGGCTAAGATAGGAGAGATTTTTGGCGGAAGGTCGCACACGACCGTCATGCACGGATGCTCAAATGTCGACGAAAATGAACAGTTAAAGAAGCAGGCTGAGGAAATAATCAAACTCATCACCTGATCTGCTTTGAACTATTTTTGTTCAAATGTTCATAACTCCGTGTAGATTGACTGTTCAATCCATGTTCATAAAAAACACCATGTCTATAACGGCATTTTTATAAACATGAAAATACACAGTTCTCAACAATTTTTGAAAGCCGTCAAACTATTGTATATACTACGTCAGACGCACTTTTATACATTTCTACACGACATACTGCTGAAGAATACTGAAATATAGAATAGTAACCATACGGACGCCATTTTTCTGTCCTCATAACTTTCAATTTAACAGTGTTAAATATTTATTTTATTTAACAATTACTGTATAATTATTTGGAAAATTATGTTTCCCGAAAGGCGGGTATGGTTATATGAAGTTCACATGTAATAAAGATGATCTGGTCAACAACGTAAGCATCGTTCAGAGAGCTGTATCTTCCAACAGCACAGTCCAGATCCTTAACGGTATCCTTATCGAATCAGACAATAACAGCAAGATCAAGCTCACGGGTTATGATCTCCAGACTGGTATTGAAGCCGACATGGACGCTGATGTTTTCGAGAAGGGATCCGTAGTACTTGATTCAAAGTTCTTCGGAGATATCATCAGGAAGCTTCCTGAGTCCGAAGTTGAGATCACAGTCAATGACAGTTTCCAGACGGTCATCAGCTGCGGTAAGGCTGAGTTCAAGATCTCCGGTCTTGATCCTGAGACATTCCCTAAGATCCCTGAAGTTGACGAGTCCACATCAGATAAGATCGTCATGCCTCAGAAGATCCTCAAGAGCATGATCAACCACACGATCTTCGCAGTATCCAAAGACAATTCAAGACCTGTTCTTACCGGAAGCAACATCGTAAGTGACGGTTCTGTTCTTTCCGTTGTTTCGATCGACGGCTTCAGAATGGCTATCAACAAAGAGAACATGGGCAATGACTTTCCGAAGATCAATTACATTGTTCCCGGTAAGGCTCTTACCGAGATGAGCAAGATCTTGAGCGATGACGATGACGCGGAGATCATTCTTTATACTTCAATGCATAATCTCCTTTTCGATATCGGCAACGTAAGAATGGTATCGAGACTTATTGAAGGTAACTTCATCAACTTCGATTCGATCATTGCAAAGAATCCGAAGACGGTTATTACAGTTAACCGCAAGGATTTCCTCAATGCTGTTGACCGTGCTGCTCTCATCATAATGACTGATGACAGGAAGTGCCCGGTAAGACTCCTTACATCAAATGCTTCCGAGCTGACTGTCTCTGCCGTATCAGCTCAGGGTAACCTGCAGGAGAACATTGAAGTTAAGGTCGAAGGCGATCTTATCGATGTTGATTTCAATTCAAGATATATTCTGGACGTTCTCAAGAACATCGATGACGAGACCATCAGGGTTGAAGTCAACGGCGGACAGGGACCCTGCATCATTAAGCCGCTTGAAGGCGAGAATTATATCTATCTCATCCTCCCTATCAGACGATAAATGATAATTCAGGGTATACACCTTAATAATTTCAGAAATTACGGAAGGCTCGATCTTGATGTCGGGCCTTCTGTTAACATATTCTACGGTGATAATGCCCAGGGTAAGACCAATATCATTGAAGCGGTTTACGTAGCCGGGAGCGTTACTTCACACAGGACATCCAAAGATGTTGAGATGATCCGTTTCGGCGAGAGCTTTTACAGTACCGGTCTTGATCTTATCTGTGATGACGGCGGATCAATGAAAATGACTGCCGAATTCCATACTGAAAAGTCAGATGTCTCTAAAACTGTCCGCTCATACAGAGTACTCAAGCAGGACGGAATGAAGATAGACCGTATTTCCGATTATATAGGCGTATGTAACATTGTTATTTTCGCTCCGGAGGACCTTAATATCGTAAAGAGTGCACCCGCTTACAGGCGCAAATTTCTCAATACCCTGATATCCAAGGTCTCCCCTTCTTATTTCAATCTCTTGAGCGATCTTTCTAAACTCATGAACCGCAAGAATATCTATCTCAGAAGCGCCAGAAACGGCGTGAAGAGCGGTGAGATGACCCAGGCAGACATAGATGCCTCACTCGACTTTTGGGACTTTTCAATCGCGGATCTGTCGGCAGATATCATCATGATGAGAGATAGGTTCTCCAAGATACTTTCAGATTGCGCGTCAAAGCATCACAGTAACATTTCAGGCGGCAAGGAGAAGCTTACTATCGGCTATGACACCATATCAGGCTGTAGCGTGCCCGTAGACGCGTCTGAAGGTGATGACCGTCAACATGACGCATATATCAAGAAAGGCCTCTCAGGGAGCGATTACACGCGAATTAAGGGTATATTGTCAGAAACCATACTTTCAAAGCTGAAATCGGCGCGTTCCTACGACATCGAGAAGGGTATCTCATCGGTCGGAGTAAACAAAGACGATCTTGATATCAAGCTTGACGGTCTGCAGATGAGAAGCTTCTCTTCACAGGGACAGCAGAGATCGGCCTCTCTTGCGCTTAAACTGGCCGAACTGGATATATTAAGGATGTTTACCTCCTCTACCCCTATCCTGCTCTTAGACGACGTTTTCTCGGAGTTAGATGCAGACAGGAGAGCCAGTCTGCTGTCGGTGATGAAGGATGCCCAGATATTCATAACCTGCACGGACCGCGATATGGCCACCAGGGATTTAGAGACCATGAAGGATTCCGGCAGCGCCCGTTACTATCATGTATCCGGCGGAACGGTCACAGTCGATTAGATTCTATATTATAATTAGCATATTACTATTTCCTATTAAAATATAGTATAATACTATAGACTTGTAATAGGACGGAGGTTTCACATGTTCATACATATCGGCAATGATATGTCGGTCCGCAGATCCTCCGTTACGGCGATCATAAATCTCGAGACTGCCCTGCCTTCCAGGAAGGACATCGCGGATTTCATGAATCTTGAGGACGAACAGGGCAGACTTCAGTATGTCGGTGATGAGATCCCCAAGACTCTGGTTATTACAGATGACAAAACTTATGTTTGTTCGCTGTCTTCACAAGTCCTGTTAAAGAGACTGAAGTCATCCTGATATTCCCGGAATAATGGGATTAACAGTGTTACAAATACACTGTTTCAGGTACTTTTACGGCTTCGGGCATGAAAACACAAAAAACTGCATGAAGAGAGGTTATTTTCGATGGCAGAGAATGAAGAAAAGAATATCTTGAATGAGAATGGAGCTTCCGAGGTCGGGAAAAAGCCTGAAGCGGTAGATCTCTATTTCCAGCCTGTTGAGGAAGGGGACGATGACGAGCTCAAAAATCTCGCTGAGAATCCCAGAGCGCTCACAGAGGATTTCAAGGAAGAAGACATGGCTGATGTAAAGGCTGCTTCCGAGGATCAGGATGAGTTCGATACGTCCAACGACAGTTCCTACAACGAGGATGATATCCAGGTCCTTGAAGGCCTTGAAGCCGTACGTAAGAGACCGGGAATGTATATCGGTGATACTACCCTGAGAGGTCTTCACCACCTCATTTATGAGATAGTCGCTAATTCGGTCGACGAGGCACTTGCGGGCCGCTGCGACACGATAGATGTCGTGCTCAATAAAAACGGTTCCGTAACAGTTACGGATAACGGATCAGGTATTCCTGTCGGTATCCATCCCAAACTCGGAATTCCTACAGTTGAAGTCGTTCATACGGTACTTCACGCAGGCGGTAAATTCGGTGGCGGAGCTTACAGCATTTCCGGCGGTCTGCACGGCGTAGGCGCTTCTGTTGTTAACGCTCTTTCCGACCACATGAAGGTTCAGGTCAAAAGAGAAGGAAAGATCTTTGAGATCGAATTCGAGAAGGGAATCACAACGGTTCCTCTTCATGAAGTAGGCACATGCGATGAGAATGATACAGGTACGAAGACCAATTTCATTCCTGATAATTCTATCTTCCCTGATATTCATTTTGATTTCGATTCAATGATCACACGTTACCGTGAGATGGCTTTCCTCAATAAGGAAGTTACTATCGATCTGACAGATGACAGGGGAACAGAGCCCGTTAAGAAGCATTTGCACTATGACGGCGGTATCATCTCATTCGTTGAGTATCTCAACAGGCATAAGGAAGCTATCAACGTTCCGCCTATCTATTTTGCAACAAAGCAGGGAGACAGCTTCGTAGAGATCGCACTCCAGTATAACGATTCCTATCAGGAGACCGTTTATACATACGCAAACAATATCGCAACACCTGAAGGCGGTACGCATCTTGCAGGCTTCAGAGCCGCTATGACACGTGCCATCAACGATTATGCAAAGAAGTATAAGTTCCTGAAGGACGGCGATACAAAGCTCCAGGGCGAGGACACACGTGAAGGTCTTGCAGCCATCATATCCGTTAAGCTTCCTGATCCTCAGTTTGAGGGACAGACGAAGTCCAAGCTCGGTAATGCCGAGATCCGTCCTATGGTTGAGAACGTCGTTGCCGAAAAGCTCGAGATCTATCTTGAAGAGCATCCTGATATTGCCAAGCTCATTATGGATAAGTGCCTGCAGGCTTCCAGAGCTCGTGATGCCGCTAAGCGCGCACGTGAAATGACCAGAAGGAAGACCGTATTTGAGAACAACTCTCTTCCGGGCAAGCTTGCTGACTGCCAGTCCAATGAGGCTGAGTTCTGCGAGATCTTCATCGTAGAGGGAGACTCCGCAGGCGGATCCGCAAAGCAGGGAAGAGAGAGAAAGTATCAGGCTATCCTCCCGCTCTGGGGTAAGATGCTCAACGTTGAGAAGGCGAGGATCGACAAGGTTTATTCCAACGAGAAGCTGCAGCCTGTCGTCATGGCTCTCGGTGCCGGAATCGGTGACGAGTTCGACGCAAGCAAGCTCAGATACCATAAGGTAATCATCATGGCGGATGCCGACGTTGACGGCTCCCACATCAGAACACTCCTTCTGACATTCTTCTTCAGATATCTGAGACCTCTCGTTGACGGCGGATACGTCTACATCGCCTGCCCGCCTCTCTACAAGGTCTATAAGGGAGACGAAGCATACTACGCATATGACGAGAAGGAGATCGAGCAGATCAAGGCCGAGCATCACTGGGAGAATCCTCTCATCCAGCGATTCAAAGGTCTCGGTGAGATGAGTTCCGAGCAGCTCTGGGATACGACAATGAATCCTCTTACCAGAAAGCTACTCCGCGTCACTCTCTCTGACGCACAGGCAGCTGACGAGACGTTCACGCTCCTCATGGGCGACCAGGTTGAACCTCGTAAGGAATTCATCCAGGAGAACGCAAGCCTTGCTAACATCGATACCTGATAATAGAATAGTTCAGATCAAAGCTTCTCAGACAGCTCCGTTTATGCCGGAGCTGTTCTTTGTTCCACGTGGAACATTCCATTGTCTCGCTTGATGAAGTTTTGTGATATCGGAACACAAAATTCGTTAAGTTGTAGAAATTGTTCCATGTGGAACAATTGCCTTAAATTATTTATTTAATATTCATTATAAATATGGTTATAATTTGTTTGTACGATAATAAACTCTGAAAAGGAGATAACCCTATGGGTATAGTTATAGCATTGGTAAACCAGAAGGGCGGAGTAGGGAAGACCACAACGTCTGTTAACCTTGCCGCATATCTCGGAAAGAAAAAGAAGAAGGTATTGCTGATCGACCTTGATCCTCAGGCTAACGCAAGCAGTGGTCTCGGAATCGACAAGTCACAGCTTGAGAAGACGATATACGACGTTATCATCAACGAGACTCCTATTGACGAGGTCGTCTATGAGAGCGGGACATTCAACGTTGACATCTGCCCCGCCAACATCAACCTGGCCGGCGCTGAGGTCGAGCTCGTTTCCGCGATCTCCCGTGAGCAGGTCCTCAAGGGCGCGTTAGAACCCATCCGTGACAGCTACGATTACATCATCATTGACTGCCCGCCATCGCTCTCGCTCCTTACCATCAACGCGCTGACGGCGACTGACAAGATCATCATTCCCATCCAGGGTGAGTTCTATGCTATGGAGGGCCTCTCCCAGCTCATCGAGACTGTCAACGTTGTTAAGAAGAAGCTCAACAAAAACATCGAGATTCTCGGTGTTGTTCTCACCATGTTCAACATGCGTACACAGCTCTCGCGGCAGGTCAAGGAAGAGGTAGATAAGTTCTTCGGCCCCAAGGTCTTCAAGACCATCATCCCGAGAAACGTCAGACTCGCTGAGGCTCCGAGCTTCGGTCAATCGATAAGCGACTATGATAAGAACTCCAAGGGCGCAAAGGCTTACGAGGCGCTTGCTAATGAAGTTATAAAGAAGACCAAGTAAGATATATAGACTGGTATCGATATATAAAAGGAGATTACAAATGGCAATTAATAAGAAGACAACTGCAAAGAAAGCTCCGGGACGCCCTGCTAAAGCTAAGGCTCCGGTGAAGGCTGCCGCTAAGAAGACGGCTGCCAAGGCGCCCGCAAAGAAGACTGTAGCCAAAGCTGCTCCCAAGAAGGCTGCTCCCGCGCCTAAGCGCGCTCTCGGCAAAGGTCTTGGAGCAATGCTGTCTGTTGACGGTATTCCTGCTTCCTCTGGTGATTCTGTAGTTGAGCTCAAGTTAAACGACATTTCGCCCAATGAAGATCAGCCCAGAAAGAACTTCAATGACGAGAAGATCGAGCAGCTCGCGGCATCCATCGCTGAGAGCGGCGTAATCCAGCCTATAATCGTTCAAAAAAAGAAGGGCGGATACAGGATAGTAGCCGGAGAGCGCAGATGGCGTGCAGCACGTCTGGCGGGCCTCACGGTTATTCCCGCAATAGTCCGTGATCTTACTGACAGCGAGACGCTTGAGCAGGCTCTTATCGAGAACATCGTCAGAGAGGATCTCAACCCTATAGAAGAAGCATACGCAATGCAGAATCTTCTTAAGGCTCACAAGCTTACTCAGGACAAGCTTGCAAAGGAACTCGGCAAGCCGAGAGCCACTATCGCCAACACTCTCCGTCTCATCAATCTTGACGAGTCCATCCAGGAGTTTATTAAGCACGGAGACCTTTCTGAAGGTCACGCCAAGGTCATTCTCTCACTCAAGGATAAGGAAGAGCAGAGAAAGGCCGCAGAAGCGATCCTGGCGAAGGAGATGAACGTCAGACAGGCTGAGATCTACGTCAAGAAGCTGATTGAGGCCAAAGACGCTCCTGCATCGGATAAGCCGGTTGAGATCCCCAGCATGGGCGTTGAGCTCAGCGTCAAAGAAGTTGAGACCAAACTCAAGAAGCAGCTTGGCTCCAGAGTTAAGCTCAAGCTGACCGACAGGAACGTAGGAAAGGGCAAGATCGTAATCGAATATAAGAATTACGACGACTTAGACAGGTTGATTTCAATTCTTGGTTGAAATTCCTGATTGATTTTTGTATACTGATTGCCGTTCGGTAAATACCAACGGCACACGGAGCTGTATCGAAGTGGTCATAACGAGGCGGTCTTGAAATCCGATTGCTTAGTTTAAACTGCGAAGAGGCAGAACCAATGAAAT
>JAEEGJ010029313.1_pt1 | contig 10869 bp, 6 predicted proteins | sample 8958761 | NCBI WGS metagenome assembly JAEEGJ01 (sample SAMN16246546, study PRJNA631951) | gut metagenome | biome: gut microbiome; feature: rumen; material: RS-attached | host: Bos | place: Iran: Karaj | collected 2018-10
CAAATCCATGGAGGAGACCATACGCGAGACCAACCGCCGCAGGGCCAAGCAGATAGAATACAACGAGATACACCACATCACACCCACCCAGGTCGAGGTCAAGCATAACGTCCTTGCCTCCGAACTGGGCGGCAAGGAAGGCAAGGTCAGGCTCACCAACGGCCTCAACCGTCTCAGCGCCCCGAACTCCTGGGAGGATCCGACATACATCCCGGATCCGTCGGAACTCGGCCGCGGCACGGTGTCCGTCGACCTCGGTCTCGACTCGCGCCGCGAGGAGAAGACCGCCTATGTCGACGGATACGTCAAGGCCGACCTTGCGGCGGTCCTCCAGGACCCCGTGATACGGTCTATGACAAGGGAGATGGTGGAGAAGATGGTCGAAGAGGACCGCAGGCGGATGAAGAAGTCCGCCGCGGAGCTGGACTTTGCCGCAGCCGCCAAGTACCGCGACGAGATGTGGGCCCTGCAGGAGTATCTCAAGGTCTGGAAAGACAAATAGCCGATGAAAGCGCACTCCATACTGCTTTTCATCCTATCGGCCATCGCAGCGCTCGCTGTCCTGTGTCACGTATTCCCGTCAGACGGCATACAGTTGGGCCCCGTAACCCTGCGGATGCCCTCCCTCGAAGAGATCCTCCGCGGAGAGGAAGATGAAGGAGAGACTCCGGAGGAATTGATGGCCAGGCGTATGGCCGCCATCCGCGAGGCAAAGAAGAACGACTTCCTGGACTTCTTCGCCAACGACCCTGCACGTATCCATCTGCCTCAGGATGACCTGGCTTTCTTCGACAGCCTTTTCGTCGCCCTGGACAGCGCCGGCAGCCACAGGGTGCGCATAATGCATTACGGAGACTCGCAGATTGAGGAGGACCGCATCAGCAACATCCTCCGCGACAGTCTCCAGACCCGCTTCGGCGGGGGCGGACCGGGCCTCCTGCCCGTCCTGGACCAGTACTATACCTTCAGCATCTCCGAAGGCAGTTCGGCGGAGCCGCGGCGCTACCTGGCCTACGGCCCGGCCGAGATGCGCGGCGCCGCCGGCCGCTACGGCCCCCTGGCGCAGAAAAGCCATTACGACGGCACCGTCACCACCACATTCTTCCCCGTTAAGGAAAATGTCTCGCCGAGCCGATATTTCAACAGGCTGACGCTGCTTTCTGCCGGCAGCGACCTGTATGTCAAGTGCAACGGAGCCATACAGGAGCCTGCAGCCTCCGACAGCATACGCCATATCGTTTTCCATCTACCTGACAGCACGGAACGCGTCAGCGTGACGCATTCCGGAAGCCACGACATCTACGGCGTAATGCTCGACCGCGAGACCGGAGTGTGCGTGGACAACATCCCTATGCGCGGCTGCTCCGGCCTGGTTTTCACCGGCATCAAAGCCGACCAGCTGTCAGGCTTCTACAACACCGAAAACGTCCGCCTCATCATCCTGCAGTACGGTGGCAACTCCGTGCCGTTCACGAAGACAGAGAAGCAGATCTCCGACTTCTGCAGCGACATCGCCAGACAGATCGTGTACCTGCAGGAACAGGCTCCAGGAGCCAGGATTCTTTTCATCGGCCCCTCTGACATGTCCACGACCATACAGGGAAAGATGCAGACATACAAGCAATTGCCCGCAATCGTCGACTCCCTGCGCGTCACCGCCGTACGCTCCGGTGCGGCATACTGGGATATGTACGCCGCGATGGGAGGCCAGGGCTCGATGACCCAGTGGGTCAGGCAGAGCCCGCCCCTCGCGAACGAGGACTACATCCATTTCACGCGTCGGGGTGCCGCCAAGATGGGAGATATGCTCTACGAGACCCTGATGCTCTATTACGAATACTACAAACTTGCCAACTATGAATAGGACTCTTTGCTTAGTACTCCTCGCATTAGCATGCTTGACCGCATCCGCACAGGAACTGCCCTTGAAGGAGATCGCTCCACAGCCGGCGTGCGTGCATCTTGACCGCACCGCGCTGCACTTCCCCGGCTCGCGCGATGCCCAGGACCGTTTCTACGGCCTTCTGGACTCCCTGATGTACGGCCAGGGGCGCAATGTCAGGGTATGGCACGTCGGAGGCTCCCACGTGCAGGCCGGGCATTTCTCCTACCGTATGCAGGAGAACCTGACAAGGATGGCGGATTCCCTCCAGGGAGAACGCGGATTCATATTCCCCTACCGTATCGCCAAGACCAACTCCGACAAGAGCTTCCGCACCTCCTTCACCGGGGAATGGACCTCGGCGATGGCAGCAAGCACGCACAAGGACCTCAACCCGCGCTTCGGCATCATGGGCATAGCGGCCAGGACCTCCGACTCCCTGGCGACCGTTGGCATAGGCCTGGGAATCAGCCCCGACACACTCTGGCGCTTCGACCGCTTCCGCGTCCTTGGCTACGCCTCCTCACCGGAGGCTTATCCAATCCTCGTCAGCGGCACTGACACCCTGTCATTCTCGTACGACGAGCCCACCCAGAGCTATCTGTTTGAACTTCCGGAAGTTACCGACACCGTTACGATAGGCTTCCATATCCCGGACGGGGAGAACTTCACGCTCACAGGCACACAGCCTATTAGCGGCAGAAGGGGCATAGACTATTACTGCTCCGGTGTCAACGGGGCGCAGCTCACGACCTGGCTTGACAAGTGCCAGGACCTGCCTCGCGACCTCCAGTTGGTACGACCTGACCTCGCCATCTTCGCCGTAGGCATCAACGACTCAGCCTGCAAAGCCTCGGATTTCAAGCCGGAGCGTTTCAAGGAGAATTACCGCAGGCTCATCCGCCTCATCCGGGAGGAGTCCCCTGACTGCGCCTTCATCTTCATCACCAACAACGACAGCTACCGCTACATCAGCCGCGGAATGACATACAACGTCAACGGACCGACCGTGCAGAAGGCCATGTTCGATCTCGCGGAGGAGTACGGCGCAGCCGTCTGGGACGTGTACGACATAATGGGAGGCAGGAACAGCGTCATCAAATGGCGCGACGCCGGCCTGATCAAGTCTGACAGGCTGCATTTCACGCCCGAGGGCTATGTACTGCTGGGTGACCTGCTGTACAACGCCATAGCGGAAGACTATAACATGCATCACGACTGATGGAAGGCACGGCTACGATAGGCGCATTCCTGCACAGGGTGTTCGCGTTCGACGCGGGCTCTCCCCTGCTGTTCACCCAGTTTTACTTCTGGGCGTTCTTCGCCTTCGTATTCGCCGGATTCACGCTCGTAAAGAGCCGCAGGCTCCTCAGGGATGCCTTCCTGTTCTTCGTCAGTCTGTTCTTCTACTACAAGACCAGCGGACTTTCCGTCCTTATACTCATCTTCGTCACCTGCTCCGACTTCCTGATAGCCAAACGGATATACGCTTCCCGCACGCAAGGGGGCAAAAAGGCCTGGCTGATCCTGAGCATCTGCATTGACCTGTTCCTGCTCTGCTACTTCAAGTACGCCTATTTCTTCACCGACGTGGTGAACAACCTGCTCGGAGTGGACTTCAAGGTCTTCGACGTGTTCTCCTGGGCAGGTAACAAGATCGTCGGTGCGGAGCGCTGGAGCGTGGACAGCATCGTGCTGCCGGTGGGCATCTCGTTCTTTACCTTCCAGGTCATCAGCTACACCGTCGACGTCTATCGAGGACAGTTGAAGCCGGTTGACAACATCCTGGATTTCGGATTCTTCGTCAGTTTCTTCCCCCAGCTCGTGGCCGGGCCCATCGTCCGTGCCAGCGAATTCATCCCGCAGATGTACAGGCCATGGTTCCTCGGCCGGAAACAGTTCGGCATCGCGGTGTTCTGGATTCTTAACGGCTTGATAAAAAAGATAGTACTGAGCGACTACATCGCAGTGAACTTCATCGACAGGGTGTTCGACAATCCCATGCTGTTTACGGGCTTCGAGAATCTCTGCGCCATATTCGGCTACTCGCTCCAGGTCTATGCCGACTTCTCGGGCTATACCGACATAGCCATCGGCGTAGCGATGCTGATGGGCTTCTACCTGCCCAAGAATTTCAATTCTCCGTACAAGGCCACCAATCCGCAGGATTTCTGGAGGCGATGGCACATGTCGCTCAGCCGCTGGCTCAAGAACTATCTGTACATACCCCTCGGCGGAAACAGAAACGCCACGTTCGGGACCTATTTCTGGACACTGGTGTTCGCAGCGTTGGGCGTATGGCTCTCCGGAAGCGTCTGGGTGGGTGTCGGCGTCCTGTCGTTCGCAGCCATCGTCGGCGTCGTCGCTTGGCTGACGCCCTCGCGCCGCAAGAAAATCACCGCCAATATGAACCGCTTCATCACGATGCTGCTGGGCGGTCTCTGGCATGGCGCCAGCTGGAACTTCATCATCTGGGGCGGCCTCAACGGCCTGGGAACCATAGGATATCAGTTCTGGAAGGATATGAACTGGCACCTGCGCATGGCGGTCGTAGCGCTGGCGACGGCGGCTTGTTCCGTCCTGGCCAGGGTCGCGCCAGCCCCTGTCTTCAATCTTCTGAAAGTCTGGACCCTGGTCGTCTGCGCCGGCACGCTGGTGCGTTATATCTACCATCTTTGCGGAGGAAAGAAGCCTTTCAAGACCCTCGGAACGGTGTGGGGCGTCGCCCAGACCTTCACTTTCATCACCTTCACGCGTCTGTTCTTCCGAAGCGGTTCCAACCTCGAACCTGCTACGGCCAACGAGGTGGCCTGGCGCACTGCCAGAAACATGGTTCAGCAGATCGGTTCCTCCTGGAACCTCTCAGTCATCCCCCAGATCTGCCATGAATACCGCAATGTATTCATCCTCATCATCATAGGCATGGTCATCCATTGGCTGCCCGAGCGCTTCAAGCGCTGGTACAGGCTCAATTTCGCTATGCTTCCATTGCCTGTGATGGTACTGGCGGTCGTCGCCGTAGTCTTTGTCGTCTATCAGTTCATAACCGCCGACCTTCAAGCCTTCATCTATTTCCAGTTCTGAAAATTTGATTAACTTTGTGTAGACACACGGTTAACGACACGGACTATGGAAAGGATCGAAGAACTGTTCCCCTCGTATACAGACGCGGACAGGGCCCTTGTCAAAGCGGCCTACGACATAGCCTGCAAAGCACTTGAAGGCGAGAAGCGCGGTAACGGCGCCCCTTTCATCGAGCATGCCGAGAACGTCGCCAGGATCGCGGCCGGCGAGATCGGCCTCGGTCCCGAGTGCGTCGCCGCAGTGTTCCTGCACGAGGCGACGCGTGGCAGGACCGAGCCCGGCATCATCCCCGACGGGCTCTTCGGCCGCGACATCCTCACAATGGTGGACGGGCTTAACAAGATAGCCACCATCAAGCCCAAGGACACCCGTCTGGAAGCCGACAACTACAAGAAACTGATAGTCAGCTACTCCACCGACCCGCGCGTAGTCGTACTCAAGCTCGCCGACCGCCTTGAGGTCATGCGCTCCCTGGAGCTCTTCCCCAAGGCCTCCCGCGAACGCAAGCAGCTCGAGACCCTCCTTCTCTACATTCCCCTCGCCCACCAGCTAGGCCTCTACAACATGAAGAGCGAGATGGAGGACATCTACTTCAAATACGCCGAACCCGAGGAGTACCGCGCCATCACCAACCGTCTCAAGGCCACGGAACGCGACCGCCAGCTTATCACCACCCAGTTCATCGAACCCCTGAAAGCCACCCTTTCCGAGGCGGGCATAAAATACAAGCTCAAGGCCCGCACCAAGACCGCATTCTCCATCTGGAAGAAGATGCAGAAGCAGAAAGTCGACTTCGACGGGGTCTATGACGTATTCGCCATACGCTTCATCATCGACTGCGAGGAGGACCGCGCCGTCGAGCACGCCCTCTGCTGGAAGGTCTTCGGCTTCGTGACCGAGGAGTACGAGTCCGACACCTCCCGACTGCGCGACTGGATCTCCAACCCCAAGCCCAACGGTTACGAATCCCTTCACATCACCGTCAAGAATGCTGAAGGCGCCTGCCTCGAGGTGCAGATCCGGACCAAGCGCATGGACGAGATGGCCGAGAAAGGCCTGGCCTCGCACTGGTCCTACAAGGGCATCAAGCAGGAAGCGGCGCTGGATGCGTGGCTGAACGCCGTGCGCAGCTCGCTGGAGCACGGCTCGACCGAGACCCTCTCGCCTCCGGACTACGAGGGCGAGGACGACCTTCCCGTCCCGCCTTCCAAGGAGATATTCGTCTTCACGCCCTCAGGCGAGCTTCGCAAGCTTGCCGCCGGCTCGTCCGTGCTGGACTTCGCCTTCAACATCCATAGCGGCATAGGATCACGCTGCACAGGCGCCCGCGTCAACGGCAAGGCCGTGTCCATCAAGGAGAAACTCCGCACCGGCGACGTCGTGGAGATCATGACCGGCAAGAACCAGCGCCCGACCCAGGACTGGCTCAACTGGGTCGTCACTTCCAAGGCCAAGAGCCGCATCAAGCACGAGCTGAAGGAAGCGGAGTTCAAGAAAGCCGCCGAAGGACGCGAACTGCTGGAGCGCCGGCTCAAGAACTGGAAACTCGAGCTGCCGGACTCCATGATGCGCGAGTTGATGAAGAAACACAAGTTCTCCAGCATCAACTCTTTCTTGGGAGCCATCGGCGAAGGTACGGTCGACATCAACGACATCAAGGCCTTCATCATAGCGCAGAATACGACACCGGAGGACGCCCAGGTCAAACCGGATGAGTTGACCGTCAAGGACTGGAAAGGCAACAAATCATCGGATGACATCCTGGTACTCAACGCCAAGGATGTCAAAGGCCTGGACTACAGGATGGCCCGCTGCTGCAACCCCGTCTACGGCGACGACGTCTTCGGCTTCGTCACACGCGGCGAGGGCATCAAGATCCACAGGATCACCTGCCCGAACGCTGCACGCCTGCTGGACCGTTACCCCTACCGCATACAGCGTGTCATCTGGTCGGAGACCCCGAGTTCGGGAGACTTTCTGTGCACGCTCAAGATACTGGCGGACATGGACTTCTCAGTGATGTCCAAGATTATGGAGGTTGTGGGTAACTTCAAGGCTTCGATACGCAGTTTCAACGTCAATGAAGACCATCGCAACGGCTGTTACGACATCTCCGTCCGCATCCTCGTCCCCTCCAACATGGAGCTCGACAAGGTCATCTCACAGATCTCCGCCCTCAAGCACGTGATCAAGGTCAAGCGCGTCTAGCGTGAGGCGTTGCGGCGGTTGAGCTCGGCCTGGAAAGCGCGGGCGTTGCGCATGTGCTCAGCAAGGGTCGAAGCGAATGCGTGCGTGCCGCTGAAGTCGGCATTTGCACAGAAATAGATGTAGTTGTGCGGATCCGGATTGAGGACTGCGTTCAGGCAGGCCTTCGTCGGCACGGCGATAGGGCCCGGAGGAAGGCCGGCGTACTTGTAGGTATTGTAAGGCGAATCGACCTGCAAATGGCGGAGAAGGATGCGGTTCGGCTCATAATCGAAGCAATAGGCTACGGTGGGATCGGCCTGAAGGAGCATGCCTATACGCAGGCGGTTCAGATATACGCCTGCTACGGCCGGCATCTCGGGCTCGTAGTTGGTTTCACCCTTGACGATGGATGCAAGGATACTGACCTGCTCCTTGGTCAGGCCAAGTTTCTGGGCCTTGGCCACATTCTCCGGGGTCCAGAAGGCGTCGTAAGCATCTTTCTGCTTCTGCAGGATGTCCCTGACGGAGGCTGTCCAGTACATCTCGTAAGTGTCGGGGATGAAAAGCGAGAAGACGTTGACGGAGTTGAAACCGAACTCCGAAAGGAGGGCGTCGTCATTGAGTGCGGCGGCGACTTCGGCGCTGTCCACCATCATCTGGTTAGCTATCTTGCGGGCTATGTCGCCCTTGCGGCGCATCGTGCCGGAGAGCACGAGCCGCGTGGGCGACTGCCATCCGTTGTTCAGCATACGAGCCACGTAAACGCTTGAGGATGAAGGCTTGACGACATATCGTCCGGGCTGGATGTATTCGGACACCTTCTTGTCTTCGAAAGCGCGGACCAGGCTGGACATCCGCAGGACGCCGGCCGAGTCGGCAATGGTTTTCATGACCTCGCCGGCATCGTCGCCGGGATAGACATATATAACTGCCTCGTGCTTGAAATTGGGCCTCTTGTTGTCGTTATACCAGCGCCAGGCCAGCACACCCGCCACGACGGCGAGGGCTGCGCCGACAGCCAGCACTATTTTCAGGATACTCTTCATCTCCTAGGGTTTTCTCAGTATGATGGTGTCACCCTCGCGGAGGGTATGGCCGACGGTGAAGCCGTTGAGTTTGTTGACGGCGGACATCCGCACCGCGAAGCGCTGGCAGATGTCGCGCAGGCTCTCTCCGTCCTCTTCGACTATATACTTGTCAAGGCCCTTTTCCGCCTGGTTCTTCTTCTGCTGCAGGTACACTACCGTTCCGGGAAGGAGACGAGTCTCGGAACTCAAGTCATTGATCTTGAGGATCTCCTTAGGGAAGAGATTGTAAGATGAGGCAATGCTTGAATAGGTCTCGCCCTCGATGGAATAGATGAAGGGGACGCCGTTGTGGGTATACACGGGACGTGTCAGGCTGAAGTGGAACACTTCGGCGGCAGCAGCCGATACCGGAACTGCCTGCTCTATCGAATTCGGGGACTCGGGAATCTCGTCCGGAATAACCTCCTCGGCGGCGAGGCGCTCGCGGCGGGCCTGGCGGCGGGCCGCCCTGGCCACAGCGCGGTCCTCGGCCCTGGAGGCCCTGGACGCCTTAGCGGAAGAGCCTTTGGAAGGCTTCTGCGAGGCGGCCGGCGTCTCGGACTTCTTCGCCTGCCCGGCGGAAGCGCCGGAGCGCGAAGAAACGCGGCCGGCCTGCGCCTGCGTCATTGAGTCGAAGCGCGAAAGGTCGTAATCCTCAATTATCTTGATGAGCTTCTCAGGATAGGAAGGGTCGGTGGCGTACCCTGCCTTCTTGAGGCCGTAAGCCCATGATTCATAATCCTTTGTATCGAAGTCAAACAGGAACTTGTAGCGGTCCCAGTAACGCAGGAAATCGGAATGGTCGCGGAAAGACTCCTCCGCACTGCCATAAACCCTGAAGCATTCTCCTTTACGGTCATCATCGACGCGCATAGTCTTTCCCTTCCAATCCTTATGGCATTTTATGCCGAAGTGGTTGTTGCCCTCAGCGGCGAGGGCGGAGAGGCCTGAACGCGACTCGAGGATGCCCTGGGCCAGCGTGATGCTGGCGGGGACTCCGCTGCGGTACATCTCCCGGACGGCCGTGGCCGCCCACCTGTCGATATAGGTCTGCTGAGGCGTATCGGCCGCGGACACCAGCAGGATCAGCGCCGCAGCCATACAGAGAAGGAAAGTTTGTCGTTTCATCGACCGCTAAGATAGCAATAATTCTTCATTTTATTTCGATATTGGAGCAATGTGGCAGACGCTGTTTCCTTCGAGAAATATAAAGGTTATCTTTGATAAAGATAAAACTGAAACCATAATAAGCCTCATCATGAAAAAAGTATTGATCTTATTGTCCGCGCTCGTCCTGTTCGGATGCACGGCTAAAGAAACCAAGAGTCCTGTCCTCACCATCGAGGGCGGTCAGGTCCAGGGTGTCCTGGCCGACAATGTCAAGGACGTGTTCGTATTCCGCGGTATCCCTTATGCCGCTCCGCCCATCAACGATAACCGTTGGAAGGCTCCCCAGCCGGTACAGCCCTGGTCCGGGGTATATCTTGCAGACCGCTTCGCCAACCCCAGCTACCAGCACATCCAGTACAAGGGCGGCTATTACACCGAATGGGGCTATGGCGACGAGGCTCCGTTCAGCGAGGACTGCCTCTACGCCAACGTCTGGACCAAGAAACCCGGTGACACCGCGGCCAAACTCCCTGTAGCCCTTTGGATCCACGGCGGCGGCTACCGTGAAGGCTTCAGTTCCGAACCCGAGTTCGACGCCCAGGAATGGGCCGGCAAGGACGTAGTCATCGTCTCCATCAACTACCGTCTCGGCGTCTTCGGCTTCATGGCCCATCCCCTTCTTTCCGCAGAGAGCCCTAACGGAGTCTCCGGAAACTACGGCATCCTCGATATGATCCAGGGCCTGAAGTGGATCAAGAACAACATCGCCCAGTTCGGCGGCGACCCCGATAACGTGATGATCTTCGGCCAGAGCGCCGGCGGCGGTGCCGTCCGCACCCTCTGCGAGTCCCCGCTTGCACGCGGACTCTTCAACAAGGCCATCATCATGAGCGCCGGCGGTCTCACCGTCCCCAACGCCGCCGGAGCAGGTCCCCGCATGTCCATGAGCGGCTTCCCCGGTTTCTTTGGAGCAGGCCAGGCCGAGCCCAAGCTCGCACCTTATAAGGCCCCGGCAATGCCCGAAGGCCTTAACGCCCTCCAGCGTGCAGAGTTCAACAGCAAGGTAGTCCTCGACTGGGGCGGCTACAATACCCTCGAGAAGATGCGCAGGGCCGAGACCGAGACGATCCATGCCATCGGCACAATTTACGCTTCCGCTACCGGCAACCGTGAAAGCCTCAGCGGCACCCCTCTCGTGGACGGATATGTATCCCGCGAGAGCTTCGACGAAGCCGCCCTTGACGGCACGCTCGCCGATGTCCCTTATATGATCGGCTACACGATGAATGATATGGGCAATATGGCCGCCGGCATCGAGGCCTTCTGCGTCAACCGTCAGGAGAAGGGCAATAAGGCCTGGGCCTACGAGTTCGCCCGTCCCCTCCCGGATGACGGTTCCCACCCCGAGGTCACCGTACGCCTGAAAGGCGCTTTCCATTCCTCCGACCTCTGGTACGTCTTCAAGTCGTTGCAGCACGGCTGGCGTCCCTGGACAAAGGGTGACTGGGATCTCTCAGAGAAGATGCTGACCGCGTGGAC
>JAEEGJ010029315.1_pt1 | contig 10867 bp, 4 predicted proteins | sample 8958761 | NCBI WGS metagenome assembly JAEEGJ01 (sample SAMN16246546, study PRJNA631951) | gut metagenome | biome: gut microbiome; feature: rumen; material: RS-attached | host: Bos | place: Iran: Karaj | collected 2018-10
TGGTTGCGTTCCGTCCGTCGACGTCTATCGTGCCGCCCCTCTCTTTTACCTTGACGGCAATGCCTGCGTCGATGGCAAGATCTCTGCCCGACTTCGTCTGAAGCGTTCCGCCGTTGAAGTTGACGGTCGTCGCGCCAGTGCCGCCCTGCCTGTTGATGCGGTAGGTCACAAGCTTTCCGCCGTCGAGGTTGATCGCCTTCGCCCTGGAGTTGTTTTCAAATCTCGTCCAGGACGTCACGTTCACCGTTCCCGACTCAACCGTCAACGCGCCGCTGAAGATCTTGAAATCGCTTGAAGGGTTGATCGTCGCGCCCGCGACAGTCATGTAGCCGTCATACGAATTGTTGCCAAGGAAGAAGTAGCTGTATGTGTTGCGCGTCGCGTACGTTCCCGTCTCGAAACGCACGTATGCGTTGCCGGTCGAGGCTTTGCTGTCAGTGCTGCCGCCGTTGCCTCCGGTCTGGTTCGTGCCGATGTAGATGCCTTCATGATTTTTAGCATCGCTATTGGTTGAGTCGCCGCCTGTAAGGCCGCTCGCGGCGTCGTTTGCCCGCAGGACGATCGGAGCCGACGCCGTGCCGCAGTTGTTGAAGTACGTTCTCCAGTTGTTCGTCTCCGCCGCGCTGAACGTGACGAGATATGCTCTACTGCCGCTCTTGAAGTTGTTGTGGAACTTGTCGCTTCGGAAGTATCCGCCGTCGTTGGTCGGCTTTCTTGCCTCGGTCGTCCAGTTACCTGAAGTCTCCCATGCCGAACTCGTCTCTCCCGCCCAGTAGCAGTCTGCCGCGTGAACGGCCGTCGCCACGAAAAGCGCAGCGAGTGCAATGACGAATGAGCGCTTGCCATTCCAGCAGGTGATACCTGTTTTGTGCGGTTTCATAACTACTCCTTTGCCCTAATTTTGTAAATAGAATACCATAAACCTCATGCACAAGGCAAGAACCAACTGACATGAGCGGCGAGCGCCTAGTGATTGGCGGGGTCAACAAGACAGAAGCCGCTCGGCGGAGGCGAGCAGCGCAGCCTTGGCATCGGCGCGCGTGACGGGACATCCGTCGAACGCATTTTCTCCAAGCGCTGCCTCGTACACCGTCTCTCCGCCAACGACCGTCATCACCACGTCGCTCGAATGCATGGAGTGGACGACGAGGTTTGGAATGTCGAACGCGGGAATGAGGTGAAGCTTGTCCATGTCGACCACACAGAAGTCCGCCTTCTTCCCCACGGCGATCTCGCCGATGTCATCGCGTCCAAGCGCCTTTGCGCCGTTCTTCGTCGCCATCTCGATCACGTCCCACGGCGAGAGCACGGTGGGGTCGTTCGCGAGCCCCTTGTGTATGAGCGAGGCGAGATGCATCTCCTCGAACATGTCGAGGTTGTCGTTCGACGCCGTGCCGTCCGTACCGAGCGCAACGTTCACGCCGAGCTCCATCGCGCGGACGATGCGCGCGAAGCCGCTGCCGAGCTTCATGTTGCTCGTAGGGTTGTGCACGAGCGAGACGTCCCTCTCGGCCATGATCCTGAAGTCGTCGTCAGTGCACCACACGCAGTGCGCGGCATATCCGCCGTGGTCAAGAATTCCGGTGTCGGCGAGATACGCTATCGGCGTCTTTCCGTGCCGCGCGATGCACTCCTCGTGCTCGCGCTTCGTCTCGCTCACATGCACGTGGAGCCTCCGCCCGAGCTCCCTGTTCGCTGCGGCAAGCTCACGGCAGAAATGCTCGTCGGTGAGATATTCGGAGTGGATGCAGAGGTCCATGTACACGTCGCCGCGCGCCTCGCCGCACATCCATTCGTTCCAGTCCCGCGTCGCGCTGATGCATTCGGCAAGGCGTCCCGGCGCGCCGAGACGCCCGACCGTCGTGACGCGCGCGCGCATTCCAGCCTCGAGAAAGGCGTGCTGGTAGTTCCACTCGTACATGTCGGCGACGCACGTGGTGCCGCCCGCAAGCATCTCCATAGCGCCCCACAGCGCGCCGGCGTGGACGTCTTCGTCGGTCAGCTTCGCCTCTTTCGGGAATATCGCCTCCTCAAGCCAGCGCTTGAGCGGAAGACCTCCTCCAACGCCGCGCAGCAGCGTCATCGGCGCGTGGCAGTGGCAGTTGACGAGCCCGGGGAGGACGAGCCAGCCCGCGCCTTTTGACTCGCGGTTCTCGGCGAGTTTGATAGCGGCGATCGTATCGCCCACTACCTCGATGGTTCCAAAGCCTACCTTGCGGCCCGGCAGAAGCATCCACACATCTTCAAGTTTCATTTTCACCTGCCCTTCAAACTTTCAAACCTTCAAACCATTCCCTAGCCCGAATCACGGCTGCACGATCACAGGGTGGAAGAACTTCGCTCCTCCGCTGCGTGGATAGACGAAGAGTGCAGCATCGCCGCTTGCGAAATCTTCGTTCGTGACGGGTGTCTCGTTCAGCGGCGCCATCACGTCCAACGACGTGCCGCCATAGAGCTTCAAGACGCCGTTGATCGCCGCGTTCTGCATCGCGCCCGTGCGCTCCAGCTTTACGGACACCTTCACCTCAGTCTCCGTGACCTCTATTCCAGACACCTTGAGCGCTCCAGAGCCAAGCGGCTCCTCCCTGAGGTCGAGATTCAGCAGCCACGCGTCAAGAAAGGCGTCCGCCCCAATCGTGCCCACCTTCGCCTTCACCGCGTCGTAGGCGTTCATCGAGTTGAGCCATGCAGCCTGCGCGGCGGTAAGGCCATCCGAGAGAGCGCCGCCAGCTAACGCCAGCACGTCGCCCTCCGCGAATGCGGCGACTAAGTCATCGTAGCTGCCATAGAGCGAATCGAGATATACCGACCCTTGAAACTCGATCTCCTCCACTGGGGTCTGGCGCCGGTTCGCGAACGCAAACGTATCGTTGGCCCCGTCTAGCAGCGGCGTCTCAGCATCTCCGTTCACCAGCGCAACCGTGAAAGTGCCGGCCGCGCAGTCCATGGCGAACTTGAAGGTGTAGGAAACATCCAGCTGCGGCTCCCCCGCGCCTTCCGCACTCACGTTCCGCCACACAGGCGCTCCGTCGGCCGACGTCAAGAGGCTGAACGTACGTCTGCCGGATGTCTTGTCCTCCGCAATCCGAACCGCGGTCTTCGGAATTTCGCCGAAGTCGAGTTCTTCATCCGCAATATAGTTGAACGACATCGTCAACGTTATCACCGCGCGCCGCCCGTTCTGCTCTTCGTAAGGAGTGAACGTCTCTCTTCCCGCGAAGCCCATCTTGCCATCCTGGAAAGTCGGCTCGGCATTCCATTCGCCGGTGGAGCCAAAGGTGCGCTCCGTCTCGTATATCCAGTACTGGCCAAGGCTCTCATCGGTCTCGGGAATGAATATCGATAGATTCGAGAGCGTCACAGGCTGGGTGGCGCCGCTCGCGGGATTGTACACGAAGAGATCCCAGTCGCCTGCGGATGAGACGTCGAACGTGAAGTTCGTGGTGAAGGTTCCGGCGGAGGTGGCGGCAACGGAGACAAGCGTGTTCGTTGCGCCGCCCTTCGCGAGGCGCAGCTCCATTCGCTCGCCGTAGCGTCCGCTCTTCCCGGCATAATCGAACGACACAGCGTAGGTTCCCGGCGCCGCCACGCTGAGCGTCTGCACCTCTCCCTGAACGGGCGCGGCGTTCTGCACAAGATTCTCGCCGATGATATCCTTTCGCACGTATGTGGCGGCAACGACCTCGCTCGACTCTATGCCCGCCATGAACGCCCGGGCCTTTATCGTGGCGCTCGCGGAGATCGCAATCGGCCCTTCATAGAGCGCACTCTGCTCCGTAGGCTCCGAACCGTCCAGCGTGTAGCGGATTTCCGCACCATCCGTAACGCACGAGAGCGTGATTGGCTGGCCATTCCGGAAGAAGACGGTGCCGGACTTCGGAGCGAAGACGGGCTCGTACGGACGCAGCCTGAACGACACATCGTCGACGATGTTCGCCCTGTCGCCCGAAATGCCGGGCTGGTGGAAGCGCAGCGTGTACGTGCCGGCGGACGGCAATTCCACGCATCCCTCCTTCAAGGCGGAACTTCCCGTATTGGGACAGACCGACGCTAGTTCCGTCACGACATTGTCCTTGATGATCTGGAAGTACGTCGTCGCGCCTCTGTATTTCGACTCCTTGCGTCCGGCATACGTGAAGGCGAAGCTGTACTTTCCGGCACATGGAACGGCGATCGTCTGCTCGACCCGCGAAGTCACGTTCGCATCGCCGGTCTGGATGAACGCGGACATCCCGCCAGCTCCACCGCCGAAAGCATCCGCCGCAATCCAGGGCGTATTCGGCGCGGCGAGTCCCGTAGAATCGCTGAAGCTCCAATGCTCGCAGGAGAAACCGTCTCCGCCGCAATACGACCACGCGCCGCTGTTCTGCACTACGGTGTGCTGCTCGAAGTCGCCGTTCAGAACGAGGTTGTCGCCTGTTGCGAGCTTGTGGAAATGAGTCGAGGCAACGGCGCTCGCGTCGCTTCCTTCCTTGAACGTGCGCGCCTTGACCGTGCAGGAGGCGCTGATCACGAGCGGTCCATTGTATAGCGCGCTCGCGTCTGACGGATCAGAACCGTCAAGCGTGTAGCGGATCTGCGCGCCAGAGACGGAAGTCGAAATCACAAGGTCAAGCGTTCCATCGAAGAACGTGGTGTCGGCATTCATTCCCGTGCGGGAGAACGTGGGCGCGGGAAGCAACGAGGCGAGCGTCAGGTCCTGCCCGTACACGTTTCTGTTCACTCCGCCTATGCCGTTTGAGCTGCCGTATGAGACTGTAGAGCCGGCGACCTTGTCGTTCACGGTGGCGGACTTCGCGCCGCTCTGGACATCAACGTCCACGACTGCGGCAGTCTCGCCGGACGCCGCCCGTACCTTGTAGCTTCCTGCCGGGAGAAGCAGCGCGTAGATGCCCTTCGAGTCCGTCGCGGCGACGGAGGAATACGACGCCCCCGAAGACTTGTTCTGCGCCGTCACCGTTACGCCCGAAACAGGATTTCCCGATTGGCTCAGCACCCTGCCGCTCACGACCATGCGCCCTGCTTCGGCACACACGCTCGGCGGATATACGTTGTAGTAGATCGTGTTGATGGAGTTGAAGTCGGAATACCCAGAATCGGTCAAGTCCGGCGGATTGTACCAGGCGTTGCTTGACCCGCGCCAGCCCATGTTGAAGTGGATGTAGAGCGTCCCGTCGTTGTAGCCATAGCCGTCCGCCACGATCGCGTGTCCGGGAACCGACACTCCGCACGGGCTTTTCAAATCAAGGCTCGGCAGAATCGCCCGCTTGATCTCGTCGATCGTGCAGCCGCCTTTATGGTAGTAGGTGACAGCGTTCGCGTAGCCGAACTGATCCATCAGACGTTTCGAGACGAGATAGTTTGCCGCACCGCTGCCATCGCTTGCGTAGTCCATGTGGACGGATATGCCGCAGTCGCGCGTGAGCTTGCCGATCGCCGCCGCCTCCGTCGCGTTCAGGCCGAAGAGGCTGTACGACGCACCCGCAGCCGGCATGTTGTTCCAGTCGTACGTTCCGCCGAACGCGGGGCTCCACGCCGTGTAGCCGGAGGAGGAGGTCTTCTTGTAGCCGTCCACCGCGTTCCACCTTCCGGCCTCTCCGTCGATTTCTCCCTCGTAGGACCGCGTGCCGTTGCCAGGGCCAACATAGCTGCCGTCGTCGTTGTAGGGATAGTTGAGCGTGATGCTTTGCGTAGGGTAGCGCCAGTAGCGCATGATCTGCGCCATCGCGGTGGCAACGCATCCGCAAACGTAGCTTTTGGGAGTGTAGTAGTTCTCGCCGCGGTCCTCCTGGCCCCAGCGCGTCTCCAGGAGCGTGTTCACGCGAACGTCGGAGATCGACGAGAGCGACGTGCCTTGCAGGCGCGCGCCACTCAGCAGCTGCGCCCACTTCCGCTCGTTGGCGCTGGGAGAACGGGCGTTCTGCCCGTTCGCGGCAGACGAACCGCCCGGCGCAACAGACGCAAGCCGCGATCCGCCAGACTGGGCGGCCGCCGCCTCCATTGCCCGCGTGGCGCTGGGAACGTCAATTCCGAGCATCGTCCAGAGCGGGTTCTTGTCAGTCGCCTCGAAAGTGCCGCTTTCGGAATACGCGAGAACCGGGTTCAGGCTACGGTCCGCCGAGGTTACCACGTATCCCGCCGCCGCGCCTTCATCATTCCTGAGCGAAATGACGTAGAACCTGCCCGTGCCGCCCTTCGCGTCGTACGCCTCTACGCCGGCAACGCTGCCCATTCCAGTGCAGCCCATCGCCTGCCCTGAGGCAAGCCAGTTCGCCACGGCCGTCGCCGCCTCGTTGGTGGAGACAGGCGTGGCAAATGCGGCAAACGCCGCGAACAACGCAAAAGACAACAAGAACCGCTTCACAAAGCCTCCCGTCTGCCAGATCCGCTATCGGATTATCAAGATCGCTCCCTTCGCGACGGCCAGACCGTCCGCTCGAACTTCAAGAACGATCTTGCGCTGCTCCATTCTTTCCGACCGCACGAACTCCACGTTCTCCGGCGGCGTCTTCCACTTGTAGAGGTATCGGTATCCCATTCCTTCGGTGCGATCGCCGATCTCCACCGTCACAACATGCCTGTCGGCCGCAGACGAATATATCGTGAGCGTGCCGTCTTCGCTGTCGTCGAACGGCTCCGTAAAACTCGAGAAGTCGAGCGTCGTAGCGAGGTGGCTGGCATCGCCCAGCTGCACGGTCGGGTGCTTGCGGTATCCATCGGCGCTCTCCGAAATCTCATTCGGCGCGTAGGCCGAATACACCGTGATGCCCGCAGGCGAGGCGTTCAGCTCCCTGAACGCCGAACCCTTCTTGAACACAAGCGACTTCACGGGCGAGATCCTGCCGGTGTTCTGCCAGTAGCGCCCGTCCACCTCAACGTCGCATCCACCCGCAGTGACTGTCGAGATGTGGCCCTGCACCCAGCCGTTCTTGGCCACAACGATCTTGCCCTCGCCGGAATACGACATGTTTCCGAGGAACGTCCTGTAAGCGCCAACGCCAGTGCCGTTGCCCTCGCCGTCAACATCTTCGACGCCGTCGTATGTGACAGTGTGGCCGCCCATGGTCATTGTGTTCGCAGAGTAGTTGTAGAAGATCATGCCCATGTTGCCTGCGGCGTAGATCGTTGCGTCGCCGCCGAGCGTCACATCGCGCAGGAACGACATTCCGGTGTTCTGCGCGTAGGCAGTCGCAGCGTCGATCTGCGCCGTGCTTGTGAGCGCGCCGGTGCCGCCGATGCCTGAACCGGAGAGCGTATAGTTGTAGTCATGGTACGTGCGGCCATTCAGGTCAAACTGCGCGCCGTCTTCCACGACTATCCGCGAATACTGCCCGCCCGCCGTCATTCCGGACGCCTTCTTCACCAGACCCTCTTCCACCACTATCGACTTGGTGGTGCCGTTGACTACAGCGGTGGCCATTGTCCACACCTTGTCCATGAGCAGCGTGCCCTTGCCGGTCTTGTGGATCTCCAGGCCCATGCCGTAGTCACCCTCGTAAGTCGAAGCGGACGCTCCACCGAAGCTGAGATTGGCCGTGCTATATTCCTCTCCTTCAGGTATGTCGAAAGTCAAGTGGCTCTCCGGGCTTATGGTGACAAAGCCGATCACTGAATAGCCGTTGTTGCGTCTGACCATGGCCTGAATCTGCGTACCGCCAGTCACGGCTTTTGCCCACGGCCCCCACCATTTCTCCCCGGCGTTGTCTGTACGCGGGTAGTTCATGTAGGTTGTCCCACCAACAGAGAAGAATACATACTGAAGATATGTTGAAGCATACTTTTTCGTCTTGCAGTTGATGTAGATGTTACGCGATTTGGGCGGCGTGAAGTTCCACCAGAGCGCATCTTTTTTGCTCGAGGTTCCGACGTTCCACCAGCCGTTCCCCCCGCTCCATGTCGAAGTACCATTGCCGGATGCCGAAAGCGGGTTGATGAGGTTGCCCGCCGAAAAGCGTCCCGTGCCCTGCGGCCTGCTCACCTTGAGATCGTAGCCTCTGAGAGTGACGGCCTTGCCGTTCATGTTGAAATCCATTGCTCGCCAGTCGGCGTCGCCCGTGAGAGTCACGTCGGCCTGGAGTTGCGCAACGCCAACCATCGCGGTGGCAAGTTCACTGGTGAACGGCACCAGCGCCTGGTATTCGGCGTCGTTTGCGAAAAGCACTTTAATGCCGGCAATGCTGGCGGGAGCATCTTGGGGACGAAGCTCGCTTGCTGGCAAGCAGGTGTCGTCCTTGTAGAAGCGGAACGATCCTTCAACCAGTTTCGCGCACATGTCGGACAGCGCGTAGAAGACCGCCTTGACGGAAATTGGCTGCGTGGCTGGGACGCTGATGGCATTGTCGAACACCGTGCCCTGGGTCGGTTCAACGCCGTCGGGAAGCTCCCATCTGTAGAGCCTGCATCCTTCGCCTGGAATCGCCGTGAGCGTTACGGACCCTGTGCCATCCAGCTTGATCTGGGCAGAGACGGTTGCCGCCGCCTCGCCTTCGCCGACGCGTATTGTGCCGCCGCCCTGCGCCTCGGCGGTGACCGCCACAAGCACATCGCCGTTCTCGTCCACCGAATAACCGGTGCCGAGCGTGAACTCGCCGTCGAGTTCGTTCGCAAGGAAAGTCGAGCGCACTATGTCGTATAGACCGAACGCTCCATCGGCGGCCCGCCAGGCCGGCACAAGGTCGCAGCGGAGGTTGCCGTCCGCATCGCGCAGCTTGAATGAGTAGAACGTCCAGGAGCCAAAGTTGCCCAGCCCCGTCTCGACGTTGTCGGTGTGCGACGCGAAGAGGCAGAGTTCGGAGGCCGGCATGTATTCGCCCGTCCCCATCTCTACGCTCGTCACGGCCGCGCCGGTATCGGCGTCAGTCACCGTGCCAGCGCCAGTGGCGTAGTCTGCCGTGACGGTGTACTTCTTCGCGGCGACAAGCGCACCGGTGGTGGTGGTCTGGGTGGCGTTGCGGTCGAAGCGCACTTTGTCCGCAATCATGAAGGTGGTGAACTGCCCGGTGCTTCCGGAGCGCGAGCACCACAGGTTCTGGTTGCCGCTCACGGTGGAGAGCTCGAACGTCAGCTCTGCCTTGTCAGTGCCGGCGGGCAAGAGTCCCGTTCTCACCCTGCACTGTCCGCTCGCCTTGACGAACGGCAGCTGCGTGTAGCCCTCTGGCAGATCCGCCAGCGCGCTACCCGCGCAAAGCGAGACGGCGAGCGCGCAGTACAGCGCGGCTCGGAACTTGCCAGTCGTTTTCATGAACTGTTTCCTTACTTTCTACCTGTAGAAACTTTTACCTCAACGCGGCAGATCCGCAACGCACGTCACCGTATGAAGAGCGTCAAGCCGGTCACGAAGTAGATGCCGTCGTCGCGCACCTCGATGAACATGCCGCGCCTCTTCATCGTGGCCGAGCTGCGGAATCTGGACATCACCTCATAGGGCGGCGCCTCCTTCCACAGGAGCGCCGGCTTTCCAAGGCCCTCCGTGCGGTTGCCGATTTCAACGGTCACCGACGTCGCCTCGGTGACCACCACTTGCGGCGGTGGCGGATCCTGAGGCTCCTCGTCTCCGCCCGCCTCGGGATCATCTGTGCCGGAATCGCCTGTTTCCGGATTGGACCCAGGCACCTCTTCGGCCTTGAAGTAGAACGAGAGCGCGCCTTCCTCTCTGTCGTCGTACGTATCGGTGAAGCGCGAGAGGTCGAGAGTCACCTCAAGATGATCTGTGGCGCCTAGCTGCACCTTGGGCCGCGCAAGGAATCCCTCTGCGCTCTCCGAGACCACAGGCGGCGCGTACGTCTCGTACACCACCTTCGTCGCCGGCGAGGCGTTCAGCTCGCGGAACGTCGATCCCTCGTGGAAGACAAGCGACTTGACCGGCGTGAGGTTGCCGGTGTTCTGCCAGTAGCGGCCGTAGACATCCACTGCACATCCGCCTGCCGTCGGGCTCGATATGTGCGTCTGGAACCAGCCGTTCGTTGCGATGACGATCCTGCCTTCGCCGGAGTACGACATGTTGCCGGCGAAGATTCGCGTCTCGCCCGTGCCGTCGTACGTCACGGTGTTGCCGCCCATCGTCATCGTGTTGGCGCTGTAGTTGTAGAATATCATGCCCATGTTGCCGGCGGCGTAGATTGTGGCGTCCGCGCCGAGCGTGACATTACGCAGGAACGACATGCCGGTGTTCTGGGCGTAGGCCGTCGCAGCGTCGATATCCGCTGTGCTGATCAGCGCTCCACTGCCGTCCGGGCCAGCACCTGAGAGCGTGTAGTCGTAGTCGTGGTAGATGCGCCCGTTGAGGTCAAACTGCGCGCCATCCTCCACCACGATGCGCGAATACTGCGCGCCGCACGTCGCGCCGCTCGCCTTCTTCACCAACCCCTCCTCTACGACCATGGACGTGATGCCGCTGCCGCCGAAGTCATACTCGGTGGACATCACGAGCGTGCCCTTGCCCGTCTTGTGCACCTGCAGGCCAAGCCCGCCGTAATCCGCCGTGTCTGGAGTGCTGCCGCCAAGCGTGATGTTCGACACGTCGTACTCCTCGCCTTCCGGCACGTCGAAATACAGGTAGCTGGACGGGCTGAGCGTTGCATACTTGCTCATGCGGGTATGCCCATTGTAGCGGGCGATCTGCAGCTGGTACGTTGTCCCGGCCTTCAGCCCCGTGCGCACATACGGGCCCCATGTCTGGGTGCCGCTGAGATTGGATGTTTTGGGCATCAGACCGCTGACGGAATTAATTCCAACGCTCACATATTGCCCCCAGGTGGAATTCAACCGCGTTGTCTGAGTTTTGAAGTAGCAGGGACGATCTTTCACCAAAGTGAAATTCTGCATGGCGCCTATACCTCCGTCATTTGAACCAAGATAACGCAGATTG
>JAEEGJ010029317.1_pt1 | contig 10866 bp, 8 predicted proteins | sample 8958761 | NCBI WGS metagenome assembly JAEEGJ01 (sample SAMN16246546, study PRJNA631951) | gut metagenome | biome: gut microbiome; feature: rumen; material: RS-attached | host: Bos | place: Iran: Karaj | collected 2018-10
GGCAAGGCCGGCAACGCTGCCGTAATTTACAACTACCAGAAGAACCCCCTGACTCAGGAAATTGAACACATCGACTTCCTCAAGATCGACGATGCTTCCAAGGTCAAGGTTCGCGTTCCCGTTAAGCTGAACGGCCTCCCGGTTGGTGTTAAGACTCAGGGTGGTACTTTTGCTCAGCAGAACCGCTACATCCAGCTCGCCGCTGTGCCGACCAAGATTCCGGCCGTGCTCGAAATGGACATCTCCGAATTCCCGGCTCCGACGACGTTCTACGCCAAGGACCTGAAGCTCGAAGACGGTATCGAACTCGCTTGCAAGCCGCGCACCGTTATCTTCACCATTACTGCCAAGAGCGGTAAGAAGGCTGACGACGCTGCTGATGCTGCCGCTGCTCCGGCTGCCGCTGCTGAAGCCAAGTAATTTTCAAAAAAGAAAATTTCAAAGAACCTGTCCTGAACAAGGGCAGGTTTTTTGTTTACGGTTCTTACTGTTCGCTGGAACGGGTTGGTTAAAGCGCGAAGACGCGCTTGATGTCGTCGGTGCGGCTTGTCTGCGTAAGCACGAGCTTGAGGAGTACGGCGGCCTTTTGAGGCGGCAGGCGGCCAGCACAAATGCGGCCTGGCGCAAGCGATTCGTTTAGAGTTACGAGCCCGTGATGGATTCGGCTCGAAATGACCACCGGAATGTCGATGCTTTCTAGGGCGCGGGCCCATGCCATGCTGAATTCACCCGAGCCGGCGCCCGCAATCACGAGACCGTCGGAGACGCAGGCGGCGTATTCCAGAATTTTCGGGTTGGCGTCTACGGTGAAGTAGATCACGTTCACGCGCGGCAGGCTTTCGAGCTTGGACACGTCAAAGAAATTCTGCTCCTTGAGGGCATTCCAGTTGGAGCCTTCGCCGGGAGCGCTTACGCCCATCGCGTTAATCGCCGAGGCGCTGCATTTCTGCACGCTCCGGGCGTCGAAAAGTTCGCCCGCAAAATACACCCACACCAGGTTCGCCGGAGGATCGTCGTCGACGGCGAAGCCGGCTGCCGCACGTACGGCGCCCAGCAAGTTGGCGGGGCCATCGGGATTCTTGGCGGTAGCAGGCTTCATGGAACCCGTGAAAATCACTGCCTTTTCGCACTTGACCGTAAGGCTTACGAAGTAGGCCGTTTCGTCCATGGTGTCGGTGCCGTGAGTGACGACGATGCCATCTACGGATTCATCGGCCTGCAAGTCGGCAATGCGGTTTGAAAGCTTGATCCACAGCTTGTCCGTCATGTCGTCAGAATTCACGTTGCAAATCTGCTCGGCCGTAATTTCGGCGTACTCCGAAAGCTCCGGCACAGATTTGACGAGGTCTTCGGCCGAAATTTGCCCGGACACATAGCCTGTATTTTTGCCGGGTTCACCGGCGCCCGCAATTGTGCCGCCCGTAGCAAGAATCACGATGTGTTTTTTCTTCGCCATAGAATCCTCCGCTACCTTACTTCATCTAGCAGTTGCTGCGTGGTGACGCCGTAGTATTTTTTGAGGGCTTCGTCGTCGCCGAGGGTGCGCATATCCTGAATGAACTTCCTGAAATGCACGAGGTTTGCGTTGCGTGCCAAAAGCCGTTCGACCATGGCCTGCGAATACCAGTAGAGTTTAACGGCCGTACCGGTGTTGTTTTCGTTTACGAAGGGCGTCTTGAGCGCTTCAATGCTAGGAACGCTGCCTTCGGGCTTGGCCATTCCCGTACGGGAGGCGTCAATCACCTGGGCGATGCCTTCGTTTACCCAAAGCGGTATGTGGTAACGGGTCATGGCGCGGATAAAGGCGTGGGTGAGTTCATGGAAGAACATCGGACGGTAAATTTCGCGGTAGGCCATCACGTTCACGGGAATACGGAGCTTGCCATCGAATACGGCTCCGACCCATTCGGGGCGAGGGCCTACACCTTGGTATTGCGAAGATTCGTAAAGCACCAGGTGCATCTTGTTTTCGGGATGAAAGTCAAACAGGTGGCAGAGTGAATCGTAGGCAACCTCTAATACCGAGAGCGCTTCCATTACGTCACTGCGGGAAGGGCGACCTTCAAATTCCACGCGAAAATGCATGGACCGTTCAATCTTGAGTTCGTCCATTTCGCGAATCAGGGATTCGCTTTTCTGCTTCAGGTAATCCAGGTCTTCATGCCGGAATTTTCGCGACTGAACGTAGGCAATGCAGTCTTCGTATCGTTCCTGTTCGTAGAGGATTCCTGCCAAATGGAGCTGTAAATTCTGGTCGTCGGGTGCTTCCTTGAGGAGCGTGCGCACGTTTTTCTCGGCGCAGTTCCATTCAGCCATTTCCAGGCATTCATTGGTCTCGGCGATTAGTGCTTCGTGCTTGTCAAAAGCCTCTTTGGCCGCCGATTGCTGCATGAACCAGCGAACTCCGACGAGCAAGACGATGACGCCAATGACAATCGAGACCAGATTTTTCAAAGTCTTACCGCCGTATCTTTAGACGAATCGTTTTTTCCGCTGCCGGCCTTCTTGTAACGTTCGCGAATGAGTTGCAAGTCATGCTGGTAGGGGTTGCGCTTAAAGTCTTCGAAAGCCCAGGCCGTGGGGTGGAATTGTCCCTTCGCGTAAGTCAAGAGCATGTCGAGCCACACGCCGTTCCCGGCGTAAAGTTTGAACGGTCCGCGCTTATAACTTGGCAAAACCACCTTGTCCAAGTCCATGTAACCGATATCAATGTTCACGCGGCGCGCTTCAGGGTTTGTGGCCTGCGCCATCGTAAGTTCCAGCGCATTGCTTCGTTCTTTTTCGGCGGCTATCGTTTCGGGCGGAATCGTCTTCTCGAACGAAACCACGCCGCGATACAAGCCTTCTCCCATTTCGGGCGTGTAATAGGGCGTCTTGTCGAAAGCAAATAATTTCCCCTTATGGCGAATCTTGCCCCAGGTGTTTTCGAGGGCATCGATCACTTCGGGCAGCCATTCGGCACCGGGCTGCAAGACAAATGCAATCAATTGGGCTTGTTCAGAAAATTGCGAAGCTTTCATAAATCAATGCGGGAAAATCATCAGGTTCTGACGGATAATGGCCAGTTGCTGTTTGCTAAACGAGAGAGTCTTGTTTTCTACCGTGAGCGGGAACATGTAATTGCCTGCATCCGGGCAGTTCTCGACTTTGAACGGGGTGTTCGCGAAAACGCGGATGCGCGGCATCAAGCGGTTGACGCGGAAATCGGTCCTTTGAACTTTGGCAAAGCTTGCCGCCACAAGTGAATTGCAAGAGGGGGTGTCTTCGAGCCCGTCTTCAAGGTTCGAATAATCGCCGAAATCGTAGCCTTCAAAGATGGTTTCGATATCGGCAGTAGTCGCGGTCGTATGGCGGAGCCCAAAGAAATGTCCGGTTTCGTGGAGGGCCGTTTCAATGATTCCCTGCATGTCAAGCGTTTCTTCGCCAGCCGGGGTCTTGATGTGCGTTCCCAAAACGACGGTACTTCCGGTTCCCTTGCCGAGGTTTGCGCTAAACAGGTTTGAATAACCCAGAATGCCTTCTTGGTCAATAAAGTGCACTAGGGTGATGTCCAACGCGTTTTCAGCACCGGGCCAGCCACCCAGTTCAGAAACCATGATGTCGTCTGAAGAACGGCCTGCAATCCAGGGCTCGTTTGCCGGGTAGTTTTCCCCGAGAGTCGGGTGTTCGGCGGCTCGCTTGATATAGAGCGTGTCAATCGTTACGGAGGTGTAGTGCTTGCGGTATTCCGCCAACAAGTTTGAAGCCAGTTCCTTGACGCTAAAGTCCTCGAGTTCTTCTTCGATATTGCCGACCAGAATCAGGTTGATTGAAAAATGGTCGGAGTAGGCGCCTTCGCCCGTGAACCGGATGTTTGAAACGCGGCCCTGGTAGTAGGACTCGTCTTGAATCAGACTCGTTGCCCACAAGGCATTTTCGCGTTCTTCGCAAATAAAGGAGTATATGTAACGGCCGTTCTTGACAACGGGATCCAGGGTGCGGACCACTTGGGCGTGCAAGTCTTCGCCGTTTTTGCTCAGGAAAATTCTAAAAAGCTGGAGCTTCGGGGCTTCAAAATCGGGGTCAACATCGAACGACAGCTGGTAAGTGGCATTGGGGTGGACTATCAGCGTAATGCCGTGAGCCAAGTTTGCTGCCGAGGAATCGTTTCGGGCGTAGTCGTTGGGGAACAGTCCAAAAGCGAGTCCGCTGTCCGGGTAAAGGATAAATTCTTTTTCAGGATCATCACCGCAGCCTGCCAAGAGTAGCGCCAGGCCTAAAAAGTACAGCACACAAAATTTTTTACAAAAATTTTTCATAAAAAAACGTTCCAGTGCCTCCAAAAAAGCGTGTATAGAAGAGGGACTCTTCTGAAGGGCTTTATAACAATGAAATCTAGAAAAAAATACAAAATTCAGACTGATTTATATAACCTGTTGACTCCGCTCATGGGAAAACCGGCCTTGTTGTGTGCCATTGTCATGACGGTTGTTTTTGCAGGTCTCGATGAACCGCTGTACGCTTGTTTCTTGTGGCCTGTTTTATGCCTTGTGACGCATGTCTTCAAAAAGTCGTTGCAATGGGTTGTCTTGATCAGTGTCGTGGTGTCGTTTGTTTGCCATGAATACTCGGTGCGCCAAGATGAGAATGATTTGCCTGTGGCAGGCGCTTATACAGAGGCTTGCGGGATTGTTGAGACAACGCAATCCAAAAAGAGCGGCATGGCAATCGTCATTCAAACAAAGCAAACGGTCGCGGGGGAGCCGCTATCGCCTTATCGCGTTCGATTGACTGAAAAACGCTCGTTGCCCGAGTACCCCATGCCCGGAGATTCGCTTTGTTACGAGGCGTCGTACTATCCGGTTTTGCCGCCTACGGTGCCGGGCGCCTTCGATACTCGCGGCTGGCTCAGGTCGCAGGGGCTCTTGGCTTATGGCAAGTTTGTCCATTGGACGACTTATCATAAAAATTGGGTGCCGGAGCGCAGCTTTTATCAGTTCCGCAAGTGGATTGGGTCGCGATTTAGCGATTATTTGGACCCGTCCGAAACGGGACTCTTGTTGGGGCTCTTGGCGGGCGACCGGAGCGGTATTCCCGATGCCTTGCGCAGTGATTTTCAGCGTTCTGGGCTAGTTCATGTTTTGGCGATAAGCGGGTTTCATGTGGTATTGCTTGCCGGAATGCTCATGATTTTTTTGAAGGCGACGGGGCTTCCGCACCGAGGCGTGCGCATTTTGGCGATTGTACTTCTGTTCTTGTATATTCCTGTGACCGGCGGGTCGCCCGCCGTAAGGCGGGCGGTGCTCATGTTTGCCGTGCCGCAGGTCGGCGCATTGTTCCAAAGGACTGCGAATACTCTGAATAGCCTAGGGGTCGCCCTTCTTTTCATTATGATTCCCGAACCCTCTGTCATCTGGAATCCGGGTTTTCAGCTTTCGGTGGCGGCGACCATGGGAATCTTGATGGGGGGCTCTTGGAGCCCGCTCAAAAAGTTGCCCGATGAACTCCGTAAGAATAAATGGTGGGCCCGCTTGCAGGCGCTTGTGGTGGAGCCGACTTATGTGACCCTGTGCGCCACACTTTCGACGGCTCCTTTTTTGATTCACCATTTCAAGACGCTTTCTCCGTTTGCGTGGCTTGGCAATATTGTGGTGGTGCCTGCGATTTCGATGGGCATGCAGGCGGGACTGTTTGCGCTGCTTTCTCCGTTTGATATTTTGCGGGAATATTTCTGTTATGCGGCTCGCTTCTTTTTAAGACTTGCATCGCTTTTAACGCGCTTGCTGTCGGATTCTTCGCAAGCCTCTATTACAGTGGGGCCCTTTGATCCGTCAATTCTACTTTTATGCGGAGTATTGATTGTGTTGATGCCCGTTTTCGGTAAAAACAGGATTGCCCGGCGCTTTTCGCTGTGTTGCATGATTCTTTTTGCGATGACGTTTGCCTACAAAGGCTATTACGCCATTGTCAAACCGAGTTGGAAGTTGACGGCCATCGATATCGGACAGGGCGATAGCCTTTTGCTTACGACTCCTTCGGGCTCTCATATCCTGGTTGATGCCGGCGATATCAAGCGGCAAGATTCCGGAAAAGACATCATCGTGCCTTATCTGCACCATATAGGGGTTTCCAAGCTAGACGCCTTGATCATTACGCATGCGGACCAGGACCATTTTGGCGGAGCGGCGTCAATCATCAAGATGTTTCCGGTCAAGGAACTCTGGATAACGGATTGCGCAAGAATCGATGAAAAAGAAAACTGGCAACAGGTGATAGCGGAGGCTTACCGGCGAGACATTCCTATCCGCGACATTTCACGTGGGGTAATGTACAAAGAAAAGTTCTTTGAAATCAAGGTAATTCATCCCGATTCCAAACGTTGCGTAGATGCCAACACGCAAAGCATTTCGTTTCGGGCAAAGGGCCTCGGACATTCGGCAGTTTTGACCGGTGATTTGACGGTGCAAGGCGAAAAAGAAATCATGAAAACGGATGTCTATTTGAAAAGCGACGTGCTTAAACTCGGCCATCACGGCTCAAAGACGTCGAGCAGTCGAAAATTCTTGAATCGTGTCAAACCAAAACTCGCCCTCATTTCGAGCGGCCGCAAGAACCGCTTTCGCCATCCGAGCAAACAGGTGATTCAAAGACTGGATTCTCTTAAGATTCCGTACCTGAATACGGCTGAACGCGGGACGATCGATGTCGTCTTCCGAAAAGATACGATGATGGTAGAAACGATGTGGCGCTAACTAGAGGGCCGTCTGCACGTACAGACCGATGCTCTTTTGGTCGTTGTTATCATCCTGCAGAACGCCGATATCGAATTCCAGGCGCACGCGTGTGCTGCCAAGGGCGAGTTCCAGCTTCGGGATGATGTCGACCATAAAGTCGTCGCGGAAATGTCCGGCGCTTCCGCTGGAGGTAATTTCGATCATGCAAAGAAAACTCTTGCCAAAGTGTAATGTCGGAATGGTTCCGAGGGCGAATTTGACATAGCCGTCTTCTCCGGTAACGCCGTCAAAGAAACCGGCGCGGGCTTCGTAGGTGTTCGAAAAACTACTTGCAATATAAACTTCTTTGCCGTAGGTGAGCACCATGGCGCTACCGTTGTTGCGGTTGAGCCCAAAATAGCCGTCCAATTCGACAAATCGGCCGGCACCCATGCGGTATCTTCCGCCGATGTCGATGGAGGCTTCCATGTTGTCCATCTGGTTGTAGGTGTACATGTCCACCTTGGCGCCTAATTCCCATTCTTTATTGAGCGCCCCTAGAATGTTCACGGGGAAGAGTACATTGCTTCCAAAGTCAGAACGCAGTCCAAGGCCTGCGCCAAATTTGGGGGAGGGTCTTGCGTCGGGGCCGAGAGTGTAACGCATGTTCCAAATGCGGTCCAAGGCGAAGGCGTTTTGAATGCAAAGGCCTATTAACACAAAAATAATGAAATGGGAAATTTTCATGTGCTCCAATTTAGCTAAATTTTAGGCGCAAAAAAAGAGGATATCATGATTGATCCGCGTCCAGAGCTTTTGAAACTTTCTGATTACGTTCCTGGCAAATCCATGGAAGAAATCCGTGCCAAGTACGGTTTGACCGACGTTGTTAAACTCGCTTCGAACGAGAACCCGCTCGGGGCATCCCCGAAGGCGGTCGAAGCCTACCACGAAATCGCTGGCGCACTGCACTTGTACCCGCGTGGTGACGCTCCCAAGCTGATCAATGCTATCGCAGATTTTTACGGCGTGAACACCAACCAGATTGTTATCGGTAATGGTTCCGACGAAATCATCGACATGGTGGGCAAGGCCTTTATCCGTCAGGGCGACAACTGCATTGGCATTACGCCGACGTTCTCGGTCTATAAGTTTACCACACTTTCCAACGGCGCCGACTTTATCGGTGTCGGTGTGGGTGACCAGAAGACTCCGCTTTCGGAACTTTTGAAGGCTATTAACGACAAGACTCGCGTGGTCTTTATCTGCAGCCCGAACAATCCGACTGGCGTTTACTACAATAAGCAGGAACTGATTGACTTCCTGGATAAGGTACCGAGCAACGTGCTCGTATTCCTCGATCAGGCTTATTCTGAATTTGCAACGGCAAGCGATTATCCTGTGCTGATTGACAAGTTGGACAAGTACAAGAACTTGTTTATCAATCGCACGTTCAGTAAGATTTACGGCCTTGCAGGGCTGCGCATCGGTTACGCATTCGGTAACGTTGAAGTTATCCGCGCCTTGTGGAAAATCAAGCCGCCGTTCGACGTGAACCAGGCTGCCCAAGTGGCTGCAATTGCCGCCCTTTCCGACAAGGAACACGTCAAGCGTACGCTCGAACTCAATGCCGAAGGCATCAAGTATCTGACTCCGGAATTTGAATCGCTCGGTTTCAAAGTGTTGCCGACTCAGGGTAACTTCATTTGCGTCCACATCGGTGCGAAGGCGAAGGACCTCGTGCTGTTCCTCGAACAGAACGGCATGATCGTTCGCGGACTCACCAGTTTTGGCCTGCCCGAACACATCCGCGTGACCCTCGGCAAGCGTGAAGAAAACGAACTCCTGGTCAGCCTCGTTAAAAAGTGGAAGGCGGAGAATTAATCGCCGGAGGTGTTATGGCAGCGACTGCTGAAAATCAAGAGCTTTTGAAAATTGCGCTTAAGGCCGCAGACCTTGCCCAAGAAAATATCATGAAGTATTTTCAGGCAAGCGTAGGCGTGGAATGGAAAAAGGATAATACGCCTGTGACCGTCGCCGACAAAAGCACCGAAGAAATTGCACGCAAGTTCTGGGAAAAGGAAACTCCGGGCTTCGGCGTGATTGGCGAAGAATTCGGAATCGAAAATCCCGATGCCGAATACCAGTGGGTGATTGACCCGATTGATGGCACCAAGGCCTTCATTCATGGCGTGCCGTTGTTCGGAACCCTGATTGCGTTGTATCGCAAGGGCACGCCGATTGCGAGCCTCATTCGCATTCCAGCCATGAATACGGCGGTGTGGGCGGTCAAAGATGGCGGCGCATTCCTCGACGGTAAGCCGGTGAATTGCTCCAAAGTTGCGACTCTTTCGGAATCTCTAGTGCTTTCGGGCACCGTGAATACCATGGAAACCGCAGGCTATGGCGAAAAGTATGCTGCCGTACGTCGCGCAGCCAAACTGCATCGCGGCTGGGGAGATTGCTATGGTTACTACCTGGTTGCCGCCGGCCGTGCCGAACTGATGATTGACCCTGTAGTGTCGCTGTGGGACATTGCTCCGTATCCGCTCCTGTTCAAGGAGGCGGGCGGCAAGTTCAGCACCATCGACGGCATTACGGATCTTTTCGATGCAAGCGGCAAGCCTGTTGCCCCGATTTACGAAGGCTATACGAGCATGGCTTCGAATGGTGTGATTCACGACGAAGTCGCGAAAATCATGTCTGCCAAATAAAACGCTAATCAAAAGACATTAAAAAATGACCCGCATCGTTTAGGATGCAGGTCATTTTTTGTTAGGGAGGGATGATTGGAGGAGAATTTTACTTCACCGTGAACGCGGTTCCGTCGTAGTCGATAACTACGGGCTTTGCCGCACTCACTTCGCCAGCAAGGATTGCGTGGCTCAGCGGGCGTTCCACGTTCCTTTCCAGATAACGCTGGATCGGACGTGCACCGAATTCCGGCTGGTAGGCACCGTCGGCAATCGCCTCGAGCGCCTTGTCGGTCAGGGTCAACTGCAAATCCTGACGGGCGGCGCGTTCGGCGAGTCCCTTGAATTTCAGCTTCACGATGTCCTTGATCTGCGGCTTCGTGAGGCTCTGGAACACCAGCACTTCGTCCAAGCGGTTCAAGAATTCCGGCCTGAAGAATCCGCGGAGTTCCGGCTCGATTTCCTTCAAGGTCACGGGCTTTGCATCACCCGCGCGGTTCTGGAAATGAGCAGCGCCCAGGTTCGAGGTCATCAGAATCAAGGTGTTCTTGAAGTTCACGGTACGGCCCTTGCCATCGGTCAGTCGACCGTCGTCAAGCACCTGCAACAGCGTGTTGAACACATCGGGGTGAGCCTTCTCGATTTCGTCCAGCAGAATCACGCAGTACGGATGCGTACGCACGGCTTCGGTCAGCTGGCCGCCTTCTTCGTAGCCCACGTATCCCGGAGGCGCACCAATCAAACGGCTCACGCTGTGCTTTTCCATGTATTCGCTCATGTCGATACGCACGAGTGCATTCTCGTCGTCGAACAGTTCCACGGCAAGCGCCTTCGCAAGTTCCGTCTTGCCGACACCCGTCGGGCCCAAGAACAAGAAACTACCAATCGGCGCATTCTCGCGGCTTAAGCCGCTACGGTTACGCAAGATGGCTTCCGAAACCGCTTCCACAGCTTCGTCCTGGCCAATCACGCGGGCGTGCAGGCGTTCGTCCAAGTGCAACAACTTGGCCTTTTCGCCTTCGCAAAGCTTGGTCACCGGAATTCCGGTCCAGCGGCTCACCACGAGAGCGATGGTTTCTTCGGTCACCTCTTCGCTCAAGTCGCCTTCGCTTGCAGACTTCCTGATTTCTTCGGTCTTCGCGGCGATTTCCTTTTCGAGGTTCACGATCTTGTTGTACTTGAGTTCGGCGGCGCGGTTCAAGTCGTAGCGGGCTTCGGCCTGCTCCATCTCGTCCTTCGCCTGCTGCAAGGATTTCTTCAATCCCTGGAGTTCGGCGTTCTTTGCACGGCGTTCCTGCCAACGGTCCTGCATCAGCTTGACTGCAGCATCTGTCGTCGCGAGTTCTTCACGCAACTCTTTCAGGCGCTTTACGCTGGTGTCGTCCGTTTCCTTCGCCAAGGCCTGCTCCTCGATTTTCATCTGGAGTTCCTTACGCTGCAAGGTGTCCAAGGCTTCGGGCACGGTATCCATCTGCGTCTTC
>JAEEGJ010029320.1_pt1 | contig 10866 bp, 10 predicted proteins | sample 8958761 | NCBI WGS metagenome assembly JAEEGJ01 (sample SAMN16246546, study PRJNA631951) | gut metagenome | biome: gut microbiome; feature: rumen; material: RS-attached | host: Bos | place: Iran: Karaj | collected 2018-10
GGCCTGAAGATCACACCTAACGACGATTATCTGCATTTCGTACAGGGTATCCTCGGTCTGATCGAGCAGTACAACAAGAAGTATCGCACCAAGGATGTGATGTTCAACTGTGAGATGATTCCTGCAGAGAATGTGGGTGTCAAGCACGCCAAGTGGGATCGCGAGGACGGTTACTTCGTACCCCGTGACTGCTACAACAGCTATTTCTATGTTGTTGAGGACGACTCACTGACCATCATCGATAAGTTCAAGCTGCATGGTGCACCTTATATCGAGCACCTGACTGGTGGTTCGGCCCTCCACATGAATCTTGAGGAGCACCTCTCGAAGGAGCAGTATGCCCATCTGTTGAAGGTGGCTGCCAAGGAAGGCTGTAACTATTTCACCTTCAACATCCCCAACACGGTATGTAACGACTGTGGCCATATCGACAAGCGCTACTTGAAGGAGTGTCCTCACTGCCACTCTAAGAACGTGGACTATATGACCCGTATCATCGGTTACCTGAAACGTGTGAGCAACTTCTCACAGGCCCGTCAGGAAGAGGCCTCACGTCGTTACTATGCAATGGCTGACAGATAACAGATGTTGAAGTACGTCAATACAGGCATAGTATTTCAGGAGATTCCCAACGAGGTGACACTGGCAATTAATATTTCTAATTGCCCGTGTCACTGTCCTGGGTGTCATAGTCATTATCTTTGGGAAGACATCGGACTGCCGCTGAATGCAGATGCCATCGATGCCTTTGCCGATCAATACGGTAAAGATATCACTTGCATCTCCTTCATGGGTGGCGACAGCGATCCCAAGGGAGTAAACCAACTGGCTCAGTATATCCACGAAGAGCACCCTGAGTTCAAAGTGGCTTGGTATAGTGGAAAGACCATCATCTCGCCGATGGTAAACAAACAGGATTTCGACTATATCAAGATCGGCCCCTTCATCAAGCACCTTGGCCCTTTGAAGAAGCCGACAACCAACCAACGGCTCTATCGTCAGAACGAGACTGGTGCTTTTGAGGACATCACCCCTCTCTTCTGGCGAAGATAAAGCCTGTTTAGAACCAATTCATCAAACCACGCAGATAGGCTGTCAGTTCGCCAGCCATTTTCTCATCCTGATAGATGTTGGGGTGATAATCGTTACCGTAGAACTCCTCACCTGAAATGGGTGCCATGTCGAAACGATAGACCTCCTTGTCGCCTGCTTTCTGAGCCTCAGCTGTCACTTCATCAAGCAGCCGTTTGACCTCCTGCAACTCTTTGTTGTAGAGCATAGAACCCGTCAGAAAGACAATCTTCGCCTTCGGATTATGGTTGCGCACCTGCTTCAGGAGCTTCTGATAACCCTGTTTCAGTAGATCCAGGTCATAGTTGTCCGTTGAAGTATCGTTGGTGCCGAGATTGATACAGATGACATCGGGCTGATAGCGGCTGAAGTCCCACTTCTCACTGAGGAATGTCGCCTCCTGACGGAGTTCAGGTTTCCAGGCATAGCCCGTAAATTCGTATTGCATAGGCATGCAAGAACCTGGCGAACCCGTCTTGGCCTCGCCATAGTTGCGATAGGCACCGATGCCGCTGCGAGCCACCACCCAGTGCTGGGCCTCGAGGTTGCGGGCTGTGATGGAGGCATAAGAATAATAGTGGTTCTCAGTAGCGTAATCAAAACCTTCCTCCTTTTTCAGGCCTTCATTACCATAGCCACAAGTGATAGAATTACCGATGAATTCGATCTTTCTGGTGGGGAGAGCAGGCGTTTCTACCAGCTTTTTGCCCTTGTCGAGCACAAAGCCCCAGAACTCCGGGAAGAACTCATAGCCCTCGATGGCATACATCAGTTTGACCGTATGCACGCCATTAGGAAGTGCTGTGGCAAGAGTCACCACAGAGTCGCGCTCCCCACGGAAAGCCACCTTGAAAGCTTCTGCCTGATCGATCTGAGCCATAAAATAGCCACTACGGGGTTTGGCTATCATACGCAACGAGGTGCCCTCGAACGACGCAATGATCTGAATACCAGGGAAATTCCAGGCAGGACGTTCAGGATTGGCAAAGCTGATACGCCCTGTGTATTGGATGAATGGGTCCGTAGGTCTGATGATACTACCCTTGATGGGTACGGTCTCAATAGCAAAGGCACCTAAACCCATCATGGTCAGCAGTGCCGTTAATAACTTTCTTCTCATTGTCTTATGCTCTGTTCTTATTGTTTTCTGAAGATACCAGTCCAACCACCACCACTGCTCAGATGAGCCTGCAGTTGATCATGTGCTGACACCGTCTGACTCGTGTGCTTATAATCAGTGGCGTCCTTCTGGGCGTTCACGCCATCGGTGAAGATATCGGCAGAGAACTGTCCTTCTCCGAGGAAAGAGAGGTCGATGGTCAGGTCGCGTGGTGTCCAGTCTGTCATAGCCGCCACATACCATGTTGTACCCTTGCGACGAGCAATCACAGTATATTCGCCAAGTTGCCCATCGAGGGCTATAGTCTCCTCGAATGTGGTGGGGATTTGTGCGATGAAATCGGTACATTCCTGATTCTGCATGTATTTTGTCGGACTGTCTGCCAGCATCTGAAGCGGTGCCTCGAAGGTGGTGTACATCGCCATCTGATGCACGCGTGTGCCCTGACTCATCGGGTGGTCGTTGTTGCCAAAGAAGTTATCCTTCATGGCATTCATCATCGCACCAGGGGTATAATCCATCGGACCCGCAAGCATACGCAGATAAGGTGCTGTCACATCGTAGCGGGGCTGGTTGTGAAGCGGCCCATCGCCAACACGGGGCTCCCACTTGGAGTTCTCCAAGCCCTTCACACCCTCGAAATTAAAGATATTCGGGTAGGCCCGCTGAATACCAAAGGGTTTCAGTCCGTGATAGTCGAGATACAGATGATGCCTGGCAGCACAGGCTGCCACCTGATAGGCAGAGGCGATAACCTGCTGATCATCGCGATCAAAGAAATCTACCTTAAAGCCCTTGATACCCATCTCAGCATAATACTTCATGACGGCCTCAGTGACGACAGCACCTTTCTCCGGATCATTGCCAATCAGGTTCCGCCAACTGGACCAGAGGATGATTCCCACCCCTTTTTCACGTCCGTATGCTATCAGACGAGGCAGGTCGATGTCAGGACTGAGGTCTTCCATCAGCGACTCCTTGCCACTCCAGCCTTCATCGATAATGATGTATTCTATCTTATTTTGGGCAGCAAAGTCTATATAATATAGATAGGTGTCAGTGTTCATGCCCGACTTGAAGTCAACACCAGTAATGTTACAGTTATTCCACCAGTCCCAGGCCACCTTGCCAGGCTGGATCCAGGAGACATCGGTGATACGACAGGCAGGAGCGAGGCGCTGCGCCATGTCGCAGTTGAGGATATCAGCATCCCGCTCAGTGATGACGACAGCACGCCAAGGGAGGGACTGTCCGCCGTTCAACTTAGCGATGAAATCGGCACGTTTTGTCGGCACAAGGTTCAGACGATCATAGCCGCCAACCTCCTGTGCCAGCGGATAAGGGGCGAACTCAGCCTTCAACGAGTGCTGCGGTCCTTTTTTCAGGAACATGCCAGGATAGTTCTCTACACCAGCATCCATCACGACAGCCTTCATACCGTCTGGCAGACAGACAGCCAACGGTGTGATGGCCAATGAGTCAGGGTACATCTTTGACAGAGGAATCTCATCATAGTAGGACTCGAAGGAATAACAATAACGCTCACCGCCACGATTGTCGTTGACATATGGGATAAAGGCAGGATAGTCGTCAGCAAAACAAAATTCTACGGTTTCATCGGTTACTAACGACAATTTTTTCTCCTTGGATATCAGGCGATAGGCTGCGCCATCGTTATAGGCACGTACCTCGATGGTAAACTTCTGGGTGGTATAGAGCAACAGCTGTCCATACGCATCGCTGACGGTCAGGCGCTTATAGAAAGGATTCTTGAAACTACTATTCACAGAGCATTTTGCTACCTTCCCCACCGTTCCTAAACCAACGGTCTTCTTACCTTGCACCATTCGGATATCTATCGTGGAGGGTAACAGCACCTGATGGCCGTCATAATCAACCGACCACTGCACAGCCGCATCAGTATTAACCGTAACTTTCACCTTTCCGTTAGGTGAGCTTACCTCGTAGTTGGCTGCAGAGACAGTCATCGCCGTCAAGCAGAAAAATAGCAGTATATTAGTTCTCATGTTCCGCCTTGAATTTTAAGTTTGTGAGTGATTTTAAGCTATTGACGGGGCAAAGTTAAGGAAAAAACTCATAAAAATAGATTTTTATCAGCAAAATATGTATCTTTTAAATTAAAATGCCTATCTTTGCATCGTGAGATATATACAGATAAATGGAAAGATACGTACTAAAAGCCTTACAGTCATGCCCACTCTTTGAGGGTTTCTCTGCCAAGGACATTGAGCAGATGATGGGCTGTGTCCCTTATCGGCTCATCAGACTTGATAAGAAAGAGGTTTACTTGTCAGCAGGTACACCATGTCAGTTTGCCGATATAGTTGTAACTGGTGAAGTCATTGCTCGCATGGAGGGCCCATCGGGTAAATATATGCAAATCACGTCCAGGACTGTAGGCTCGTTAGTGAACTCCGCTTTTATCTTTGGTAAGAACAAGATTGTGCCTGTGAACATGGTTACCAGCAAGCCTACAACGGTTCTCCGAATAGCTCCGGACTCCATGCAGATGCTGATCAACATTGATGAACGTTTCAGATTCAATTTCATCCAGCTGCTGTCTGCATTCTGCGATAATCTGTCACGGAAGGTACGTATGCTGACACTTCATACCGTCAGAGAGAAGGTGGCCATTTACCTGTTAGAGCAGTCCAAGCTGAAGAATTCCGACGACTTTGTGCTGCAGAAATCGCGTCAGGAGATTGCGGAATCGTTCGCCATCCAGAAATTCTCGCTACAAAGATGCCTGAAAGAGTTTGCCGCTGACGGTATGATCCGAACCAACGGCAAACAGATCATTATCCTGGACAGGGAAAAGTTGATGGCTGTGGCCAAAATGACAGAGAAATAAAACGCAGAGAGAACATCCCTCTGCGCTTTTTTCTAATCAAAATTCCAGTCCATCACATAGTGGTCGAACTTCACGCCCTCGATGGGACAGAACTTTGCGATGATCTCCAGAATGTCTGCCTGCTGCTGGGGTGAGAGTTTGTTTTCGCCATGATGGAAGCGATAATATGGCCCGTTACCACTACTGAAGTAACTCCTTACACAATGGCGCGCCTCAGCCCTCTGGTAGTGAGGCACATTCTTATAAAGCTGACTGAATCCCCACGCTTTCTTCACCAGTTTCTTCTCACGGAAACAACGACACTCACCATCCTGCCAAGCAGTGGGATACACAGCCTGTCCGGAATAACGCCCCTCTGCCTTCAGCAGACGGGTCTGATAATGCATGCACTTGTCCTTCAGACCGCATGCATCGTTAAAACACAGGGCATAGCCCCAAGGAATGTCTTTTGCTTTCAGTTCTTTTTCTTCCATTATTATCTATTTTTTAAATTTTACTCCAAAACACCTAACACCTAACATCGGAATTAGCTAACTTGCTCATTTTGTGAATGTTAGGATTTGCAGGTGCTCCTAAACACCTAACAAACACCTAACATATCACCTAACATCTCAGGCAGCTGTGATGGGCACCACCTTGTAGAAAGGCACATTGCTGTGATCCGTCCACTCGTAGCCCAGCGATTTCATCGCCAATCCTACCTTGATGCGATTGCTGTGGTTGATCTCCACTGAAGGATAATCCTTCTGCATGTACTTCAGCATCATCTTCGAATTCATCGATTTGGCAACCTCACCCTCATGAGGCTTGCGGAAGCAAATCTCCACCATCTCAGCGATGTCCTTCTGTTCCAGATAGTTCTGGTTCAGATCCTGAATACGCGCCACTTCACTATTGTCAAACCAATAAGGCGTTTTGGCTACCGTCAGTTCATAGACCACCTGCGCATAAAGCTGCCCGTAGTCGATCTCACCAGAGTTGTCGATATACTGTCCATCAGGAATCGTCAGGCAGATATAACGACGACTACCTGTGGCATCCGTCAGCGGATGAGGATTGTTGGTGGTAGCCACAAATGAGGCAAAACGAGGCCTGTCTTCCTGCGAGGCTCCATAGATGGGGCGCCCGTTGACTTTACTTTTCGAGAGTGTCTGTTTCAGGGCTGCATGCTGGGAGCGACGGATGGCATCAAGCTCATCGAGGTTCACCAGCAGATTGTTCGTCAGCGCCATCTCTTTATCGAACTTGTTCGAAAGGTTCAGATGATCCAGATAATACTGGCGCAACGATGGTGGCAGCAGACGATGAAAATAAGTGGTCTTACCACAACCCTGAGCACCAATCAGCGTGGGCACACACTCATTACCATGAAGCTGATCCATCTGAAGCCAGTGGGCCACGACGGAGCGCAGCCAGATGGTCAGAAACCCCTGCTGTTCAGAAGTGATGCCAGGCAGACGATTGAAGAGCTTGGCGATATGGTTCTGTCCGTCCCATTTGGGCAGACGCGCCAGATAGTCGCCAATGGGATTATAAGTTGGCACATCCTCAGAATGCACAAACTCCATAATCTCCGTCTTCGGACTGCCTTTCTCGCACACCTGCTCTTTCTTGGCCCTGCGGATGATACTGTTGAGGGCCTCCTGAGTGAGTGGACGAAAATCAGGCTCACTGTCTGCAGACTTCACTGCGAATTCCACCTTTCCGTTCAGCACATTGTGACGGAAGAGGTAGTTGTCATTAAGAAACAGCTCGATAGCGAGCGTCGTTTCGAGAGAGGCATTCATAGCCTCTCCCATGATAAGATTTTTCTTACTCATAGAGATATGATCAATTAATAAATTACTTCCTTAATTCCGTTTCCTTAGTACGATTTGCGCTTTCCACAGCGTTTTTCGTTTTTGTGAGCAGAATCGCTTCCGCTTTCGGTGTGCAAAGATAATAAAAAAAATCGTCAAATCCAAATCTTTCCCCAATTATTTACCAGTTTTTTTGCAACAAATGTGCTTTTTTATTCCTACTAAAATAATAAGGTAAAACCCCGATGTTAGGTGTATGTTAGATGATTGTTAGGTGTTTGTTAGGAGTTATGTTAGGTGATACGTTAGGTGTTGGCAGGCTTCTGTTCAATCTCGAAAACCATTCCCATTAAGGGAACCAAATGTTCCCACGTTGGGAATGAAATGTTCCCACACTGGGAATCAAACATTCCCATACTGGGAACATATCTAATGCTTGTAGTTTAACGTTTTTAGTTGACTACTTAGAGTCTTATTTGTGATAAGGATTGACCAAATGACGTTAATCATATTTAATTGACTGTTGAGTTAGCGTCTTAACCGTACCATCCATATAGGTTATGACAAGCTTAACTATTTTCATGTTTGTTGCATCTCCTGATGTGTAATGTGTAGCTTTGTCCCATTTCCATGATCCTGAAGTAAAAGAATCTACAGGACCCACTCCTCTGATTTTACCGACATATGATCGGTCGTATTTCAAATAGCATCTATCTCCAACGTCATTATAGACACTAAAATACAAATCAACATACTTAATACTTTTTTTGGAAGAATTGAAATATGAAAAATATGGCTCAATACCATCGGCAGAATTAAAATCGCAACCCCATCTTAAAATAAAACCATCAGGTGCCGCAGCATTAACCTTAGACAAGAATTTTTTTTCTTGAATAAGATTATACTCATCAGCCATCTTGTTGCTTTGTTTATTGTTGTTAGCTATAGAATCGTGCCAAATCTTGATATACTCTGCAAAGTTTTTATCATTTTTGAGCTTATTTGTCATCTTTGAATAGTGAAGACTATTTTTGTCTATCCCTAACATAGTATAATCAGGAGTATTAAGGAAATAATAAATTGTATCTGAACTTAATGATTGGATTGTGATATTTTTAAGATAGTGTGTACCATCGCATACCCTGCAATATAAACCATAACTATCAGACAAGTTCAATTTGTGCCAATCATGAGTTTTACGATACTCATCCCTATCTATCTCTTTTTGTTTCTCTTTAGCTATTGAATCCAAAACAAGAATTTCTTTTTGCTTCCGTCTAACCTCGGCAATGGAGTCGTTTTTTCTCGTATATATAGGATTCAACAATTCTACAACTTTATTTATCATTCCTTGCAACTCATCTGCTTTGATCGTCTTAACGTTATTCTCTTTTAGTGACTTCTTTAATTCTTTAGCTATTGACTTGTCATGAGTGGTGAATGCCCCAATTATATTGTCAGTATAGAAGAAATACATTTCTTCTTCCTTTACATAACAAAAGAAGCGCTCATTTCCTTTAGAGATACTTTTATATTTTGAATAAGAAATCTTTTGAGGATTTGATTTGAAATAATACAATCCGTCAGATTCCATTTCATAATGACAGCCATAATAGATATTCATTAACAAATGATTTAATGCACCCCTAGGAACTTCATATATTTGCCCTAAGGTATGGAGTATTGAAACAAACAAACAGTATGTCACTAAAATAAACCTTCTCATATTATTATCAATTCCAAATACATATGTAGAAACTTTATACATAATGCTGTAGGGGCCATTTCTTTCGATACGCTATCGTGTCATTGATAGAAACGACATTCAAAATAGCGCAGTAACAATTAGTGATTAAATACCCATACACCTAATAAGTATTGTATATTCCTATTTAGAAGCTATTTACCAATTGTCATCTTTATAGGGATCAGGCTTTACAACAATCTCTTTATTGTAATTGGATGATAGAATATTCATGAATTCGGATATTTCGTTCAAGCAAGAAGAACAAGTGTTAATATAAGCTTCACTATAGACTTTTTCTTCATCACCAGAGACATAAGGTGCCACACGATAAACATATGCCCATTGGTTTTTATCAAATCCTCCTAGTTTGTTTGACCAATAATATTTGTCAACACTGATTGTTAAGCGAATTCTGTTTTCTTTAACTTCAATATCAAATCGTGTAACGGCTTGAACATATTTGTCAAATTCTCGTCCAAGAAATGCAATATATGAAGCAACTTGTCCAAATGATGTAACCAGTGTTATCTGATTTTTATCGTTCCAATCAATTGCTATTTTTCGACCTGATGAATTGCGATTGATAAAGCTGGATACAGCGAATTGCACCTTGCGCATATCAATTATTGTATCTTCTGGACTAATTGGGAATACAAATCGATAGAAAATACCACTAGTTGGGGAATCTTGGTTTAAAGTTAATATGTTTTTTGCCCACTTTTTCTTATTGCTATCTTTTGATTTGTTGAACTGAGCGATAGCGTCATTAAGGGTTGATACATCAAATTTAACCTGTGCTGACATTATTGTACTGCATAGGGCAAAAACAAAAAAGGAAATTAGTCTCTTCATACTGTTATACTTAAATCGTTAATACTATTTCAATTGAAAGCCCGCACTAACTTCTGGCCATAAAAATAGCGCAGACTATCGCCATACGCTACTTCGGCCTACCACAGCCTCCTATACTCTATGGGAAGTCCACGCTATATGCGCAAACTTCATCGAGTATAGGATTTGCTCTTTTTCTCTTATTGAGGTGGTAGTTCAAGTAGCGAGATGAGCAAATAAGTTTTTTGCTTCTCTTTCGAGAATACGCTGCAAATATAGTAAAAATCTGGGAAACTATTCTTTTTTTTGGAGAAAAATTAAAGAAATTAGCAAAAATAACCAAGTAATTGGAGCGTATCAGAGTATTTCTCATCTTTGTAGCAGAAAACAGCAGGGTTTATGAATACAGCGTCGGATTGCAGTTCCGAAGGGAAGGGTTCTTAAATCCTGCTGTTTATTGTAACATGGGGAGCATGCACAGCGTGAGGTCTTTGGTAAATAATTCTCAGAATGTTTGGTTGGTTCATGAGAAATGCTTACCTTTGCTGCCGAAAACATATTGTCTAACTTTAAAACTGAATGCGTATGAGAAATCAGTAGCTAAAATTCGTGTTAAATACCCAAGAATTCTTGGAAGTGTGGAATCTTTTAACTACTTTTGCCGATGAGTACAAGAAGAGAACGAGCAAAAGCCCAAATGAAACAGCAGGTCAATGTAGCTGTTGTAAAGACGAAACAAGAGAAAAATGAATATCTCTTTGAATTGGGCAAATACAGTTTTGACTTGTCAAAACTTGCCTTCGGTGGCGTAGTGTTAGTCAATGCACTTCATTTCACCAAGGAAAGTGTTGGAGAATTGATAGCAGGTTTGGCCTTTATGATAGGTTTTCTTGCTTTCGGTAGTATATTAGTAAAAAGAGCAACTAAAAAGTAAAGATATGACAACAATGACTTACATCTATTTGGCGGGAACAGTGGTGGCAATCATTGGTATCGTGTATAACTTGATAGTTATGCGGCGTGAAAACCGTGAGGCAAAGTTGAAGTAAAATCATAATAGAATAAAGAATCGGCATTGCGGAAAGTAATGCCGATTTTTATATATTTGTTTCAGTTTTTTATCTCAACTAGTTTGGAATCTCGGAAATTATGTATAAATTTGCAGACGACAACAATTGATTGGAGATAAAAATGAGAAAGGTATTACTATTGACAGTCTTGCTGATCCTGGGAGCTAATGCCTGGGCAGGTCATCACAAAAACTTCAAGACAACGGCTTATGTTATGGTTCAGGATGTGAACCGAGTGGGAACCGTGGAAGGGTGGGAGGCGCTATGGCCCGACTACTCCATGAATCTGAAACTGGACAAGGTGTATCTGGAGACCTTCCGCGACAATGTGTTTGTCGATGACAAGGCCATGCAAC
>JAEEGJ010029322.1_pt1 | contig 10865 bp, 7 predicted proteins | sample 8958761 | NCBI WGS metagenome assembly JAEEGJ01 (sample SAMN16246546, study PRJNA631951) | gut metagenome | biome: gut microbiome; feature: rumen; material: RS-attached | host: Bos | place: Iran: Karaj | collected 2018-10
TAGTGTCTTTGGCAACATAGATGGGGAATGACTTGTAACTGAGCCATTTGTCACCCTTCTTGCCATACACCTCTACCTTTATGCCAGTCTCGCTTCCGGCAGCAGCAGAACGCAGTTCCTGCCATCCTTCCTCGTCAATAATGATCTTGTTCTCGTCGCCGTAGGTGAACGAGAGACCATTGAACGACAGGCGTGCCACAGCCTCTTCGCAGTCAGGAAGCATGAAGTTGGTAGGGCACAGGTTTGCGGGTATCGTCACTCCTGTGTAGTCGGGGTAAATCTCCGGCAGCTTGTTGGTATGGGTAGCATCCGTAGGGATGGAAGGGGAGGAGCAGGAAAGTATGAGTCCCCATAGCCCCCCGAGGGGGAGTATTTTGGATAGTATTTTCATTGTTGTTATTTACTATTTAGCTATTTACTATGTACTATTTATTTACTATTCTATTATATTTACTATTTACCATTCGCCTATTGATTGACAAAATAGAACATCAATCAAATAGTACATAAATAGTACATAGTAAATTGTAAATTGTAAATCAGGTCGGGAGCCCGTTTTAATAGCACTTCGAATCCCTATTGAAGAAATACACCCACCAGAAAGTGTTTCCGAATTCAGCATCGGTCTGTCGGGCTATGGACTCCTCAGAGAAGCCGTTCTTCAGCAGACTTTGGGAAATCTGGTCGAACTGATTATAACGGTCGATGATTTTCTGGTCGTATTGCAGTCCGTTGGCTTTTGGGTCGGGAGCAGAAGACGGTTGCAGGTCGCTATAGAAATATGCCACCTGCTGATATACCTCTGGTATCTTCTCGCCCTTGTGGAGCTTGAGATAGAGGAGATATTGTGGCCAGAACTTCTGAATTCTCTTCGACATTATGCTATAGACAAGACACATCTCCTGAAAGTATTTGGAGGCGTTGGTGTATGTGTCGGAGAAATAGTTTATGATGTACATCTCGCAAAGTCCTTTGTCGCTATCGATATAGTTTCCCATGTGGGAATGTAGGTCGTGAATCTTGGCGAGTTCAGGGTATTTGCCTATCAATTTCGGATTTTTTGCAAGTGGCAGGTAGCGTTCAGCCCATTTCTTGTAGAACATGGTGCGTGAAAGTATCTTGAGGTATTTCTGCGCAAGTTCCTTCTCTCCGCTGAGGATAGAAGAAAGAACCATGACCTTTAGGTTAGCGATGTTGAAGCCATACTCTACCTGAATCTCCATGCAATAGTGGTAGGCGAAGTTTGTCATTCCATGATGGAGGTATATGATAGGTGCGGCCGTGTTGGCTGTGTGTACCTTTAGGGAGTCGCTTGGGGTAGGTGTCATTCCTCCGTCGTCATAGTCGTACATGCTGTTGCCTATGTCGCCAGTGTTGAAGAGGGCGATGTTCTTGAACATGATAAGCTGACGGGTGAGAGTGCCTTGTATCTGACGGATATGGTGGAGGGCATCTTCCCACTCCATGTCATCGATGGCACGATAAGCCTTGCACTCGGCATGGTAGTTTTCATCGTCGTAGTCGGCATCCTCCAGTACTCCGAATGAGAATCCTATTACGGCTACAAGGAGAATGGATGATATAATTGTTGCAGCTTTCGGACTCTTGATGCGGTCGCCAATCTTATAGGTTAGGGCAAAGACGATGAGCATGACCAGCGCAATCCAGAATGGAGTAGTGAGCGAAGTGTTTGTTATGTTTCCACTCTCGAAAACAGGCAGGCCTGCTGTGAAGAACTGTTCACTACGCATCGTGTCAAACATCTGTTTGAACAGGAACGGGGTGATGCCTGCCGCAATGACATAGAGCACTCCGGCAACCCATTTCCGTTCCATAAGCATCACTACTCCCAAGGTTGCAGCGGCAGCCATGGCATAGATGCCTATAAAACGGTAGAGTCCCACAAGGAGAACTGCCCCGAACAGGGAAACGATGATTGTGCCGAACTTGATTCTTATCTCTGCTGCGTATCGTAATAGGAGTATGAGCAAAGAGGTAGAAAGAAGTCCGAGTGTCTGGCTAAAGCAATAGCCGTGGTTCTTACTATAGTAAATCCAGTAGCCAAGGTCTATTTCTGAAACCAATAGGCATACCAAAGGGATTAGCAGGATGGGGGATAGGGCATTCGGAATGCGGAGCGCTTTCTTCATAAGGAAGAAAAGGGCTATCCACATAAGGATAAGCACGGAACTTCCTAATGCGGGATAATAGAATAATTGGGTAAAGTAGCATCCTGCCCATTGCAGGAAACCTGCGGGAACGGCATGATACTGCAGAAAGAATACCGATGTGTCGTTGAAGAGTGAGCGCATCTGCTGCATGTAAAGCACGTCAGCATTACGCATCATCAGGAAATACCATGACAATAGTGCAAATACGAGCACGCATATCCATGGCATAAGGTTCAGTAGGTTTAGTTTAGGTTTCATTCATTTATTTATAAAAATAGGAGTATAAGGAGTTCAAGGAGTACAAGGAGTACAAGACGATAGTCTCTATCGCTTATTTGAACGTTCAAAACATTCGTCTTGTACTCCTTGAACTCCTTGTACTCCTTTTACTTCTTACGCTTTACTTGTTCTTCTCAATCCAAAGACGGGCATTTACGAATGCCTCGTACCAAGGTGTTACCTCATCTGTGAGACGACGCTCCTCTGGGTAGTAACCACACTGCCAAGGGAACAGAGTACGCTCTGGGTGTGGCATGATAGCGAGGTGACGACCGTCATTGCTTGCGATAGCTGCAACATCGTAGCTTGAACCGTTAGGGTTAGCTGGATATTCAGAGTGGTTGAACTTAGCAGCGATGTTATACTCAGACTCAGCAAGTGGGAGGTTGAACTTACCCTCTCCGTGAGCTACCCAGCATCCGATCTTCTGACCAGAGAGAGAGCCGAGCATTACAGAATCGTTCTGTGGGATAGTCAGGGTAACGTATGTTGACTCGAACTTGTGAGAGTCGTTGTGAAGCATCTCTGCATAGTCCTTTGCATTGCTAACAGCGTGGTCGTTGTTCAAGAGACCGAGCTCTACCATGAGCTGACAGCCGTTGCAGACACCGAGTGAAAGTGTGTCCTTACGAGCATAGAACTTATCAAGAGCCTCCTTAGCCTTAGGGTTGAAGAGGAATGCACCTGCCCATCCCTTTGCAGAACCGAGAACGTCAGAGTTAGAGAAACCACCGCAGAATGCAACGAGGTTCACTTCCTCAAGAGTCTCACGGCCTGTGATAAGGTCGGTCATTGTAACATCCTTCACATCGAAGCCTGCCATGTAGAATGAGTATGCCATCTCGCGCTCAGAGTTTGTACCCTTCTCACGGATGATAGCAGCTACTGGACGGTTGCTCTCTGGACGTGCAACGGTTTTGAGCTGTGGAGCCTTGAATGTGCACTCAAGAGGCACGTTCTTATAGTTCTGGAAACGCTCTGCTGCCTTACCGTTGAATGACTGACGGCGGTCGAGCAAGTATGATGTCTTATACCATGCATCGCGCAACTCGTCGATGTCGAATACGAGGGTAAGCTCGCGGTTGGCAAGCTCTGAGTTTGGCACCTGAGCATTGCTCTGATGACGCTTGATGGTGATTGTGCGGTCAGCAGAAGGAACACCGATCTTAGCGTATGCGATACCTGCATCCTCAAGAATCTTCTTGGCACGTGGAGCGTCAGCATCAGCAACCTGAATAACGATACCCGGGTTCTCAGCGAAGAGCACCTTCACGATGTCGTCGCCCTTGATCTTGTCGAGGTCGAGAGCAAGACCGCCCTTAGTATTTGCGAAGCACATCTCGAGCAAGGTTGTGATGAGACCACCGGCAGAGATGTCGTGACCTGCAAGGATGAGACCCTCGTTTATGAGCTGCTGAACAGCGATGAATGCATCGCGGAAGTACTCGGCGTTCTTGACTGTTGGAACATCAGAACCAACCTTACCCTGACTCTGTGCGAATGCAGAACCGCCAAGCTGAAGCTCATCGAATGAGAAGTCGATATGATAGAGACGTGAAGCCTTAACGTCCTTGAGTACTGGAGAAACAACCTTCTTGATGTCAGAAACCTCACCACCAGCACTTACGATAACGGTACCAGGAGCGATAACCTTCTTTCCGTCAGGATATTTCTGAGTCATTGACAGAGAGTCCTTACCTGTTGGTACGTTGATCTGAAGCTCGCAGCAGAAGTCTGACAATGCCTTAACGGCTGTGTAGAGACGAGCATCCTCACCCTCCTGAGCGCGGCAAGGCCACATCCAGTTAGCTGAAAGTGAAATGCTATCCATACCATCAGCCAAAGGTGCCCAAACGAGGTTTGTGAGTGACTCTGCAACAGAGAGAACAGAACCTGCAGCAGGATTAGCAAGAGCTGCCTGTGGAGCATGACCGAGTGATGTAGCGATACCCTTTGTGCCTGTATAGTCGAGAGCTACTACACCACAGTCTGACAATGGCAACTGAAGTTCGCCCTGACATTGCTGACGTGCTACGCGACCAGATACGCAACGGTCAACCTTGTTTGTCAACCAGTCCTTACAAGCCACAGCCTCAAGCTGAAGCACGTTCTTCAGATAGTCAACGAGCTGTGCGTTGAGAGTTGAGTTTGCAGAGAGACCTGAGAGGTCGTATGTCACAACATCGTATGTACGCTTAACGGTCTTGTCCTCCATGATAGTCTTTGGGGAGCTACCGAACATCTGCTCTACAGCGAGGTCGAATGGACGAACGCCGTCAGCCTGCTCGAAAGCGAAGCGATGGTCGCCTGTTGTCTCACCAACGGTGTACATTGGAGCACGCTCACGATCTGCGATCTTCTGCACATGCTCAATAGCTGACTCGTCGATGAGCAAGCCCATACGCTCCTGAGACTCGTTTGCGATGATTTCCTTTGCTGACAAAGTCTTGTCGCCTACAGGGAGCTTATCCATGTGAATCAATCCACCACACTCCTCTACAAGCTCAGAGAGACAGTTAACGTGACCTGCTGAACCGTGGTCGTGGATAGATACTATTGGGTTTGAATCCTCCTCACCGAGAGCGCGGATTACGTTGTATGCACGCTTCTGCATCTCTGGGTTGGCACGCTGAACGGCGTTAAGCTCGATACCGCTTGAGTAGCGACCTGTCTCTACTGAAGAAACTGAACCACCACCAAGACCGATGCGGTAGTTCTCACCACCCATTACGACGACCTTGTTGCCTGGCTGTGGTTCGCCCTTGAGGCAGTCGCGCTGAATGCCGTAGCCTACACCACCAGCAAGCATGATAACCTTATCGTAAGCGTACTGCTCGTTATTCTCGTTGTGCTCGAATGTGAGTACAGAACCGCAGATAAGTGGCTGACCGAACTTGTTACCGAAGTCTGAAGCACCGTTAGATGCCTTGATAAGAATCTGCTCTGGTGTCTGATACAACCACTCGCGAACTGGAAGGATCTTTTCCCATCCGTGGCAGTCGCTCTCGTTACTCCACTGTGGAGTATTTGCAGGGAGGTTCTTGACAACTGGGTCTGTCTCGTTCTTACGAGGATATGATGTCATATAAACGGCTGTACCAGCGATTGGCCATGAACCTACACCACCGCCCATACGGTCACGAATCTCACCACCAGTACCTGTAGCAGCACCGTTGAATGGCTCTACGGTTGTTGGGAAGTTGTGGGTCTCAGCCTTGAGTGAGATAACAGACTTCACCTTCTTGATCTTGTAGAGGTCTGGCTGTGAGTGGTCTGTTGGAGAGAACTGCTCAATCTCAGGACCTGCTGAGAATGCCACGTTGTCCTTATATGCAGAGAGAATCTTGTTAGGGTTCTCGTTAGTCGTCTTCTTGATCATCTGGAAGAGACTTGACTCCTTCTCCTCACCATCGATGATGAACGTACCGCCGAAGATCTTGTGACGGCAATGCTCTGAGTTGATCTGAGCGAAACCGAAGATCTCAGAGTCGGTAAGCGGACGGCCGAGCTGTCCCTCTACCTTGTGGAGATAGTCGATCTCTTCCTTTGAAAGAGCGAGACCTTCCTGCTCGTTGTAAGCCTCAAGGTTATCAACGTGCTTGATAGGCTCTGGCTTGATGTTTACGGTAAAGATGTCCTGGTTCAAACCGTTGTACATACGCTGGAGCATAGGGTCATGCTCTGCGTCCATAGAAGAAACTGGGAAATACTCCTCAATACGCGAAATGCCCTTGAGAGCCATGTTCTGGGTAATCTCAACGGCATTGGTACTCCAAGGAGTAATCATTTCACGGCGTGGACCTACATAGTATCCGTCCAAAGACTCAGCATCAACGAGTGATGCGTTGCCGTAAAGCCAACAAAGTTCGTTTGTCTCATCCTGACTGAGCTTATGATCTACCTCAGTAGCGATGATGTTCTGTGATGGGGTCTTGAAAAAAAGAATCATATATTTTGAAAAATTACTAATTGCAAATTACGAATTACGAGTTGCAAAATTAGTAAATTTTCGTGACATTACAAAATCTTTTCTACGAAAAGTATATAAATGAAAAATGAAAAGTGAAAAATGAAAAATACAGGTTACATTTTAGTGAATAGTTAATAGGGAAAAGTGAATAATACTTAATACTAGTAGCCACCAGAACGAAGCTTGCACAAAGGCGTTAGCCAGTATTAAGTATTATTCACTTTTCACTATTCGCTTTTCGTTTGTTTTTCGCCTTCCGACTCCCTTCCCCATCCATGGGGAAGGGGCGGGGTTAGGGGTCATTTCTTGCTATGCTCGTATTCCTCGTACTCAGCAATCTCTCTTTCTGCTACGTGTGCAAGACCATAGTGCTCGTCGTGCTGTGAGATGTCAAGACCGATATGCTCGCTCTTCTCGCTAACACGCATTGGGATGAAGTGGTCGATAAGCCAATAGCCGAAGTAGCTCATTATGAACGTATAAACGATAACCACAACGATTGCAAGGAGATGGTAAAGGAATATCACAAAACCTTCCCAAGTGCCTGCTATGAGACCTTCCTGAATGAAGATACCTGTCAGAACTGTTCCGAAGATACCGCCCGTTCCGTGTGTTGGGAATACATCGAGGGCATCGTCCACATTTGTCTTGCTTCCCCAGTAAACGGCTGTGTTACAGATGAGGGTGATTACGAATGAGATAAAGATACTCTGACCAACGGTTACGTAGCCGGCAGAAGGGGTTATTGCCACAAGACCTACTACACAACCGATAGCTGCACCCATAGCACTTGGCTTACGACCTTTGAGACAGTCGAAGAATATCCAAGTCATCATAGCCACACCTGATGCTGTGGTGGTGTTGAGGAATGCCTTAACTGCCTGACCGTCAGCATGAAGGGAACTACCAGCGTTGAAGCCGAACCAACCCAACCAGAGCATAGCCGCACCAAGGAGTACGAATGGGATATTGGCTGGTTCGGAATTGCGTGTTGAAGCGCGTCTGCGACCTAAAAAGATAGCTCCTGCAAGGGCAGCTATACCTGATGATGCGTGTACCACGATACCTCCTGCAAAATCGACTACTCCCCACTTAAGGAAAAGCCCGTCAGGATGCCACGTCATGTGTGCAAGCGGACAATAGATCATCACGAAGAAGAATAGCATGAACCATAGATAGCCAGAGAAACGGACACGCTCAGCAAATGATCCCGTGATAAGTGAAGGTGTTATGATTGCGAACTTCATCTGGAAGAGGGCGAAGAGTGCCAAAGGTATTGTTGCTCCTCCCATGATATGTCCCGTAGGAGTGGTGTAAACATCTCCGCCTACGTTCTGGAACATCAAGAAAGTCAATGGATTACCTACCACGCCACCAATATCGTCGCCGAAAGCAAGACTGAATCCGAATGCCACCCAGAGAACGGAGATAAGTCCCATAGCAATAAAACTCTGCAACATGGTTGAGATGACGTTTCGCGCTCCCACCATACCACCATAGAAGAATGACAATCCTGGTGTCATCATCAAAACGAAGATGGTTGCTGTGATGAGCCACGCAACATCAGCCCCGTCAATCTTCGACATATCACACTCGAAAGAAGGCTCGCTGGCGAACAAACCGCCAAAGGCGATGATGACCATAATGGTCATAAGAATAATCCAACGCTTTTTCATAATTATTGACCTTTCTCTTTTATTTGTGTTAAGTTTACTGTTGTTTTGCTTTCAATATGTCTTGAAATCGGGTACAAAATTAGTCAAAATGCTATAAATATGCAACAAAAATGTAGCAAAAAGTAAATATATAAATCTTTGTAGTGATATTTTGTCTGGTATTAAATCTGTTTTAGTTATAAATTGTAATGTAAAAATGCAAAAATGCTTACAATTTGTAATCAAGGGCGTGTCGCGTTGTTTTGTATATGTGATATGGAGAAATGAAAAGTAAACCCCAAAAATGCCTCGTATCTTCTTCCGTTCATCCTCCTATGTACCTTCGCTCTTCCTCCGTACCAAAGTCGGTGCAAAGTCGGTGCAAAGTCGGTGGAGGAGGGAAGCTACATCGAGTTTGGTACGGAGGAAGAGCGAAGGAGTATTAGAGGATGAACACCCCATGAAGTATTGATAAGTCTCCATTTAATGCGAATTTTAGGAAACAAAAATCTAGAATGACGGGTTACTGGTATTTGATGTTTCTGTCAAATTTGCCATCTTTGTCTTTTATGGTAATCCATTTGTTGTATAATTTCTTTTCGCGAATTTCATCCCATGAATAAATCTTTGCATCTTTAAATTTTATTAGAAAGAAATATTCGGTGTCTGTATTATTGAATAGATACAACTCATTAACTGGAAATATAGAGTCTGGGTATATTGTCATATATTCCCTCTCCATTCTTGCTTGTTCTGTTGGGGTAATGACTATTTCATGTCCATTATCATATGTTGTCATATTGATGTTGCTGTTATTGTTACGAAGAATACTATCTATTGATGCAAGTAATGGTGCTTTGGACTTTATATCAACATGATATATATATCTAAACCATATACTATCAATATTGTCATAGTCAGAAATCCCGACAAATAATGTGTCATTTGTGCAATTTTTGAATTGTTCCACATATACGCAATCCATTGCTGGTATGCAAGACGATAAATAACAAATAATTACCGAGAAGCCTACTAATATATTTCTGTATTTCTTGCAGATTTTCATAATGTTTTTTCTTTGGTTGTATTTTTAAGTGTGGGGTATGATACATCCTGAAAATGTTATTAAAGAGAATTGGTTAGAGCTTCTTCTAATTCTTCTTTCTGTTTTCGGCTAAAATTGTAATAATATAGGGTATAGGAAGAGCTTTGGCTAACGCCCATATAACGATTTTCTCGTATTTCTCTTTTACGAGAAAGGGTATAAGCCAATCTGAATAACCTTGGTTCTTTCAAAGGATATGAATATAATACATTACAAGCGTAATTGGTTAGCGTATCTTTTTCTATAGCAGGAACAGATACTATGATTTCTCTTCCTTTTGATAGAAATGAATAAACAAGTTCTTTTGAATCAACATGGCAGCATATTCCCTTAAATTCTTTTGGTATTTTTACTTGAACAGTTTTTAGCCTTGGCGTAGAACATGAATCTAAAAATACAACATGTAAATTATATATTACGTATTTCCCTTCTTTGTGGTCAATATCAAATATTCGTGAAGGATAGTAGTCGTTGAATTTTGCATAATAGCAAATTGTTAAGGGCTTTAACTTACTTTCAGGAATGCTATTTGCTATTGGGGCAATAATGAAATCTCCTGCATATACCATAGGAAAAGACAATAAACAAAGCCAAAATAAAAAGAAAATCTTTTTCATATTTAATTATCTGTTGCTTATTTCATGTTTTTATAACCCTTGTTATGTTGGTTCTGTCGGCAAAGGTAAACAAAAATCCTAATATGACAAAGGGTATTTTGAAAAAACGCAGATGTTTCTAACAACCACATTGGCCGATAAAAGGGAAACTAACAGTTTCTCCTTTCGTGTTTTTGACGCTTATTTTGCCTTTTAGAGTATAAGATTCATCGCTTGTATCTTTTTGGGAGGAGATTTCTATTGTAACAGAATATGAATCGTTTGAATACTCCATTTCCTTTCCTGAATCATTCTTCAGTAAAAGAAGCTCCATTTTGCCATTTATTTTCAAATATGTCTGTTGGGCAAAATCATTAACCATGATATATCGATTGTTAGACATATCATCTTTGTTCAAATAAAATTCACAAGAACCTCCGTCTATTTCTTGTGGATATTCCGTGAATGGTTCCACTTTGATAGAGCCACTATTGTTTTGTGTGCATGCAAGCAAAGGTATGGCAAATAAAATTAATAATGTCTTTATTGTTTTCATTATGAAATTATTTCGTATGCTGATTTTGCTTGCAAAAATAGACAAAAATCCTAATATCACAAAGGGAATATGGGAAAAAAAACTTACAGGAATGATAATCTTTGCATAAACATCTGTATATTATGGTGATAACCAAAACAATAGTTGCGTGCCGTTTCCGACACGCAACCTGAGAATTTTAGTTTTAAAAGTCAAGTATGTGTAAAATTCTCTGTTCCTATTTTTTATTGGTTAAACCATTGCAACGGGTGTTTCTTCTCTATCTTCAAGAAAGTGTTGTATTCTTTATTCCTGTGTGACTCTCTGAAAATGAGCACAACAAGCGAGAGGATAATTATAAATGAGAAAATCCCGAAAGTATATATAGGCAGAATCCCATTGTTTAATACCGAATAAATGAGAAATGCCACAGCTGCAAGACCTATACCTGTATTTATATTCTTTCTCAGATACTTGTTCTTTGTTAATCTTGCTCTTATTACGTTAGGATTCAAGTCTTTTCATGATTTTGTATTGGTGAAATTCTCCAGGAA
>JAEEGJ010029323.1_pt1 | contig 10865 bp, 13 predicted proteins | sample 8958761 | NCBI WGS metagenome assembly JAEEGJ01 (sample SAMN16246546, study PRJNA631951) | gut metagenome | biome: gut microbiome; feature: rumen; material: RS-attached | host: Bos | place: Iran: Karaj | collected 2018-10
ACATCATAGGGCGAGTGCGAACTGGCCGTGAAGAGGGCCGAGAAGAAAGGCTGCCGACTGCTGTGCAGTTCTTGGAGTTGGCGGGCGAGGGTGTGCTCATCGTAGATGGAGAGTTTGCCGTGGGGCGTGCTACGGGCGAAATCCTTTTCATCCACAATGCGATGGAACTCCATGCCCGAGAGATAGGCTTTTAGGTTGCCGTAGGTGAGGTCGCCGCCGAAGTAGAAGGAGGTGCTGTAACCCTCGCGTTTCAACGATTTGGCGAGACTGGGCAGCGAATGGTATTTCTCGAAATTGTCGGTGACCGTGTTGACGGGGATGGGCGGGAACCCGCTGATCATAGCGGAGATGCCCTCCTGCGAGCGCCGGCCTGCCGCATACACCTGCGTGAAGAGCAATCCTTCTTTTTCTAATTCATGAAAATAGGGCGTAATGCCCGCTTTTCCGCCCAAACTCTCCACCAAGTCGGCCGACCAGCTTTCCATAAAAATCAGCACCACATTCGGTCGTTCCTCTTTCAGCACATAGATACAGGTGTCTTTTTCGGCTGTATATAATTGTTTGACAAGCTGTTTCGCTTTTTGCGAGTCCATGCAGGCATAGAGGTTGCTTTGGTTGGCGCGACCGAATCGGAGCGTGGTTTTCATCAGATGCCACTGCGTGTTGATGGCGGCATCGTTCAGAATCTGGTGCTGCGAGAAATAGGCATTGCTCTGTGAGATGGGAATGCCGCTGATTTTCCCACGCATTCCTATAAAAATTAAAAAGATACCCACTGCCAACATACTGCCCGACTGCCAATAAAACTTTGGACGGGTTTCGATGATGGGTTTGGCTAACACTTTGATATAAAACCAGAAAAGTCCGCCCACCAACGCCGTTCCCGACAGGAAGCCTCCTACCAGTTGGAACCAAGTGGCCGTGCGGAATACCTCAGAGGGTTTTCGCAGATAATACCAGATTTTATAGTTGATTTTCGTACTCCATTCATCATATAAAAATAAATTACCAATGGCAGAAAAAACAATGATAACCAATAAGATAAGCGTGTAGATGTGCAAAGAACGGTCGAGCCATTTCTGCCGAATCATCAGTTGTAAAGTGATGAGGATGAAGGGGATGATGAACATGTACGAGGCCGCCGACAGGTCCAGATGCAGTCCGTGAAGGTAGGTGCTGAAGATGTCGTGCCAGCTCACACCCGGAAGATGCGAACGATAAACCAGCAAAAATACACCGCGTTCCACTGCAAACATGCTGAAAATCAGTAGTAAGTATTGGACGATTCTGCGCAGGTATTTTTTCATCGCCGGTGGATTTACGGGAGCATTACATCAGGATGCTACGGCAGGGCAACGGGCGCAAGACGATGGAAATCCTCGTTCTCCGGTATCGGATAGTACCGCCCGTTATATTCAATGTAATATTGGTTTTGGTGAAAGATGATTTTGATGTTTTGAATTTTTAATCCTTTGATTTTCAAAACATTATTTTTTCTATAATAAGAAATTTTATTCACCGTCGATTCGCTCCATTCCTCTACCTCAAAAGCAGTGATTGGGGCCGTCCCCTCATCGCTTTTCACCGATACGGTGCGCTGTGCCAAGCACTGTTCGTGATACACCTTTTCGGTTCCGTCGGCCTGGTCAAGCGAGAATTCATCGTCCATCAAAATGGAGTCTTCCACGAGGTTGTCTAAGGTGTCTGCTGACGGTACGGGTGAGGCTACGGTCTTAGCTGTCAGCTTCTTGCCAACGTAGGGATTGGCGGGCTCCTCTTCCGCTGGCGCTTCCTCTATCACGGCCGATTCGGAAGCCGGTGGCGATACCAGCAGCTGGATGGGACCGTTCAGCGATTTATCCACAAAATAAAACACCACAGCAAATACCAATCCCGCCATCAACCCGATGGAGAAACCCAGCCAAAACCGGGACTTGCCATGTTTTTTCTCACCGTTTTCCATCTCTTATCGCCATTCGGTTTCGTATTTGATCCAAGAGGCCGACCGGTGAAAATCGGGACGCACCTCATCGCGAATATAATTCTTCAGAAGGGTCACATTGCCCTGCTCATCATACTCATATTCCGTCCAGCCAATCTTCGCTTCATCCTTATCGAACTGTGTCACTCTCACGCACTTATCACCCTCGTACTGGTAGGTGGTACGGCGGTAGGTGTCGAGGTTCTCGTCCTCCTGCTCGGTCATACGTCCATCCACATCGTAGGTGAAGTACGACTTGGCGATCAACTTGCCACCAAAGTTGTAGGTGAGTTCCTTCACGCGGTTGCCCTGTTCGTCGTAGGCGTACACGTAGGTGCGACTGTCGTGCTCCTGCGGCTCCTCACGCAACCGCTGCGCGAGACGGCCGTTCTCATCGTACTCGTCGGTGGTGCGGTACATTACCTTGCCCTCCTCATCGTACTCCACCGTCACAGCCACATGCCCGTTCTCATCATATTCGTACGATTTTTCGGTAAAGTCAAATTCATCCTCATTATACGAATCCTCACGCACCAGCAGTCCCTCTTCATAGACATAAACGGTAGCGTATTCGGGCGAGCCTTCACCATAGAAACAGCTCTTTTTCAATAGTTTGCCCTCTTCGCTATAGGTGAAGACGTTCTGCTGGCACAACTCGCCGCTCTCATCATACTGCGCGGAAGAAACCGGTCGGCCTTGTTCGTCGTACTCGTTCTCCACAGCACTTTCGAGGTCGCCATCGCTGTTGAAATGCTTTTCCGTCAGGATATTACCCTCTTCATTGTAGGTAATTTCAGCTTCGGTATATTCCTGCTCGGTGATATCCTCTTCGCCGAAGCCGGTTCTGAGGAAATCGGTCTTGATGATGCGGGTGGATTTTGGGATGGGCATTTTTTATAAGATTAAAGATGAATGATTTACAGAGACGGACCGGCAGCGATGAGGGCCTTGCCTTGTTCGGTGTCGGAGAAGTTCTCGAAGTTCTTGATGAAGAACGAAGCCAGCTGGTCGGCGCTCTCCTTGTAGGCTTTCTTGTCGGCCCATGCGTTCTCGGGGTTCAACAGACTGTCGTCGAGACCGTTGATGTGCTTCGGAACGAACAGGTTGAACGGTTTCACGAGGGTGGTTTCGCAGTTCACGAGTTCGTTGTTGAGGATGGCCGAGATGATGGTACGGGTATCTTTCAGCGAGAAGCGTTTGCCCACGCCGTAGCCGCCGCCAGTCCAACCGGTGTTCACGAGGTAAGCGGTGGCGTTGTGCTCGGTGAGTTTCTTGGCGAGTTCCTCGGCGTATTTGGTCGGGTGCAGCATCAGGAAGGCTGCGCCGAAGCAGGACGAGAAGGTGGGCTGCGGGGTGACCACGCCGCGCTCGGTGCCGGCCAGCTTGGCGGTGTAGCCGCTCAGGAAGTAGTACATCGTCTGTTCGCGGTTGAGCACGGAGACGGGCGGCAGCACGCCGAAAGCATCGGCCGACAGGAAGATGACCTTGCTGGGGTGGGTGCCGCGGGAGACGGGCTTCACGATGTTGTTGATGTGGTAGATGGGGTAGGAGACGCGGGTGTTCTCGGTCTTGGCGGCGGAGTCGAAATCGATGTTGCCTTCGTCGTCGATGACGAGGTTCTCCAAGAGGGCGTCGCGTTTGATGGCGTTATAGATGTCGGGTTCTTTTTCGGCGCTGAGGTTGATGCACTTGGCGTAGCAGCCGCCCTCGAAGTTGAATACGCCGTTGTCGTCCCAGCCGTGCTCATCGTCGCCGATGAGGGCGCGGTTCGGGTCGGTGGAGAGGGTGGTCTTGCCGGTGCCGGAGAGACCGAAGAAGATGGCGGTGTCGCCGCTCTTGCCTTGGTTGGCGGAGCAGTGCATGGCGGCCATTCCGCGGAGTGGCAGGTAGTAGTTCATCACCGAGAAGATGCCCTTCTTCATCTCGCCGCCGTACCAGGTGCCGCCGATGAGGCCCATGCGTTCGGTGAGGTTGAAGGCCACATACACCTCGCTGTTGAGGCCCTGTTCCTTCCAGTTGGGGTTGGTAGTTTTGCAGCTGTTCAGCACCACGAAGTCGGGGGTGAAGTCCTTGAGTTCCTCCTCGCTGGGACGGATGAACATATTCTTGATGAAGTGGGCCTGCCAGGCCACCTCGGTCACGAAGCGGATTTTGAGGCGGGAGTTCTCGTTGGCGCCTGCGTAGCCGTCCATCACATAGACGGCCTTGCCGCTGAGCTGTTTCTCGCTGAGTTGTTTGAGGTGGTTCCAGATCTCGGGGGTGATGGGATGGTTGTCGGAACCCTTTTTGCCGGGGGCGGCCCACCACACGTTATCTTTTGTTTCGTCGTCATAGACCACGTATTTGTCTTTGGGCGAGCGGCCGGTGAAGATGCCGGTATCGACTGAAAGTGCGCCATTTTTGGTATAAAATGCGCGATCGAAGCCGGTCAGACCAGGTTTGGTTTCGTGCTCATAGAGCTCATCGTATGAAAGGTTGTAGTAAATTTCGGTCGGATTCACGACGCCGATTTCTGCTAATTGTTCGCGGATGTTTTTCATGTATAAAATTGATTTTTAATTAATTACAAAATGAATAGAAAGGTGTTATTTTCTTTGCAAAGGTAAGATAAAATATTGAATAAAAGGCGGGAATAAAAATTTTTTGGTGGGGTGTGGGGTGAGCGGAAAAAAGTTGTATTTTTGCCGCGGAGAGTTGGCAGAGTGGTCGATCGCGGCGGTCTTGAAAACCGTTGACCTTCACGGGTCCGGGGGTTCGAATCCCTCACTCTCCGCAAACATAAAGGCGATGCAGAAAAGCATCGCCTTTTTTCGTCCGCGAAAGCCGCGACCGCTTGCGGTCGAAAGGCAAAAGCGGGCGAAAAAAGAGCGACATTGCGGAGCAATGGCGTTTTGTTTGCAAGGACGCCCGCGGCGGCGAAGGGATCTGCAATCCCTCGATTAGTTAAAAGTGAAGAGTTAAAAGTTTTATTTTGTTGGATGCCATCGGGCTGGGTTCCATAACCTTGCAGAACTAAAGCGTGGGGTTGTCCCATCCCAGCAGTGCACCACCCACAACTCTCAACTTTTAACTCTCAACTTTTAACTTTATAAGTGTGACAACCGCGAATTTTTGGATTTAATCAAACTTGTATATCGTATTTATATTTTTTTTTGTATTATTGCAACGTCAAAATACTACAACAATGGATCTGATAATTGGAGCAATCATAGTTTATGTTCTCATCAAGTCAACCGCAAAGTATTTTCCGAGCGATAGATTTGTTGATAGAGAATAGTTATATCTCAGAAACCTCGTGCAAGGTATAGCACATTTCGTTTATCACCAGCCGGTCTTTCCTAAAGCCGGCTTTTTTTTGTTGTGCGATCTTTTTCTGATACTTTTGGTGTGACAGCCGCGAATTTTTGGATTTAATCAAACTTCAGAATTTTTGTATTTTTGCAGCGGTGATTCTGATGTGATTCGCGCTTCCCATGTGCGGAGGAGTAGACGTTTTCAGAGTCACTATTTTTTATGTCATGGAATGAGATCTTTCGGCATTTCGCTTTCAATCGTATATAGGACTTCACCAAGATCCTTGTGCATCTTCACATTTGCCCAATACTCCTTATTGTTGATTTTGATAGTATAGTAGAGGAAATAGTGCGTGTCATTGTCATGCTTTGAGTGTGACAGCCGCGAATATTTGGATTTAATCAAACGCGAAGTTGTTCATTTTCAGTTTTTCCATAATTAACGATTTTGGTGTTTATAGTTTTTTTGTATTTTTGCGGGCAGAAACAATATGCAAGTACGGCAGGGGTGCGCAGATCCGCACTATGCCCCCCGGGGTAAGGAAAGCATGTTGTGAAAGGATAGCAGGTGCGGATGCCCCTTTCTTATATATCATTGTGAAAGTGCTCATATACATTCCCTGATTTAGAAATAACAATTATTCTTTTGTAGCGAAAATTCCCATACAACTCAAATTGAGCTATACCAGCTTCAATATGTTTAGCATGGTATGAATGGTGTTTGTCGTATATTACCGCAACATCAACCTTAAAATCATCCTGATGATTTCTTTCTGCCTTTTTTGTGTGACAACCGTAAAAAAATAACCCTAATCAACCAAATTCTTGCTATGAAGAAGTTTCTGTTTGTTTTCGTGTTTATGTTCTCTCTGTGCATTCTCAATGCACAAGATGTTGATGTGAACGGTTGTACCCTTACGTTGCGCTTTGCAAGTGCAGAGAATACCTACGAGGCTTATGGTGACGTGTATGTGGAGAAGGATATCAGGAAGTACTCGGATCTCAATGTCCGGGTCGTCACTAATCCCAAAGATGCCACCTACAATGTTTATCGTGCCACTGACACGCCCCGGAAGTGCGGGGAATGGCGTTTCGTGGACAGCCCCGATAAAGCCAAGTTCATCATCTACTTTGTCAAAGATGGGGATTTCCTTGAGGAAGATTTCACCATTTACTACGTTTCCGACCGCAATAAAGCTGGTTTCCGCTAATCCGTGTGACAGCCGCGAATTTTTGGATTTAATCAACCTCGTATTGATTTATTTCTTATTTTTGCAGCGTTATGATTGCATTTGTGATTTTTATCGGGCTTTTGGTTGTTGCGGCACTGTTTGTAATAGGATTTGTGGTGGCTTTTATCGTGGCTTCTGTCAAGTATCGGAAAGGCACTTTAACTAAAGATGAACTGGAAGCCAACGATAAAAAAGTGAGAAATTATTTCCGTCAAAAAAAGGAGGCTTGGAAAAAGCAACCTTTATGGATTGATGAGCATTGAGTGAGACAGTTGTTAAATTTCGTATGTAATCAAACTTTTCTTAGTTAAAAGTGAAAAGTTAAAAATTAAAAGTTTTTATTATGTTGGATGTTATCGAGGGAAATCCTGCACTTGCCGAATAGGAGTATGAGTTTGGCCTTTCCCAATAGTGCCCTACTCCTAACTCTCAACTTTTAACTTTAAAAGTGTGACTGCCACAAAATTTCGAACCTCATCAAACGTATCCATATTTTTTTCTAATTTTGCCGAAAATTCTTGCTATGAAGAAGTTTCTGCTTGTTTTCGTGTTTTTAGTTTCATTGAACGCAGTAAATGCGCAGAATGTAGTCATTGACGAATGCAAGGTGACGTGCGATTATGGCTTTATGAAAGAGACCTTCAGCGCATACGGCAATGTTTACGTTGAAACCGACCCGAAGGAACCAGTGCAATTGGAGGTCAAGGTTGTCTCCAATCCTGCCATTGCAGACTTCAGCGTTTACAAGACCTCCGACACTCCGAAACAGTGTGGTGAATGGCGGTTTGTCAACGACCGCAGCAAGGCCGATTTCAGCATCCGTTATGTCAAAGAATGGGAAGATTGCACGATTGTTTTCACATCCGATAGAAAAAATGCCGGATGGAATATCGTGTATCGGCATTAAGTGTGACCGCCGTGGAATTTCGGTTATCATCAGACTCATCGTATTGATTATTTTTATATTTTTGCTGCATCAAAAACATCACCATGATTGTGTTTGTCATCTTAGGGGTGCTTTTAGTTATAGCTGCCGTATTGGGGGTATTGTTTTTTTCTGTTGGGTATCTGATATGGCTGGTGACGCTGTTCATGTCACCATTTAATAAAAAAGCCGAAAAGTTTCATAATGAGCATTTCAAGTCCGGACCTTGGCTCTGGTGGTAATGGTTGATTAACTACTAACGTTGCGATGTTTCGGCTGTCATCAGCGACATCTTTGCTCATTGTAATATTTTTTATATATTTGCACCCACTAAAATTATTGGTCCAATGATACTTTTGGCGATTGGCTTTTTGCATTTATGATCCTCTCCTTTGTGGGTTTGATTATTTATGTGGTGGAAATTGTAAAGGGAAGAAAGAAATCCAATAATGATGATTTGCCTGAACCTATCAGAAAAGCTCTTGGGGATTGGTTCTGATTCTGTGAGACAGCAGTGGGATTTCGAATGTTATTAAACTGCCCCATCATATTGATTTTTTTATATTTTTGCAGTGGTAAAAATGATGCGTTGAAATGATTACGGCTATTATAATTTGGGTTGTAATAATATGGGGATGCTACAAGGACGTAAAGGATAATCCTCCTGGTCCGGGATTCCCCTGTTAGCATGATGACGCTGTGAATTTTCGGCACCATCGAACTTTAATTGCTATCCTTTTTCCCGGTTCTTCCGCGGCAAACTCTCCGTCAGGTTCTATCCTCCTGCCAGCGTGCCGCGGGTGGCGGTGGCGTGGCGTTCCGTCCCCAGACTACGCTTCACGTTCCGTTTCGCTCGTCTGGGGTTACTAAGATTGTGTGCCGCTGGCACACGAGGACAGTACAGTGACATCCCCACTCGGAAGAATGTGGTGCGTCCCTACAATCCTCGCCACGGTGCAAGCCATCTTCAGATTTTGGATAAACCTTGCAGGTTCAATCCACCGCCGCCTTGCAAATGGAGGCGTGAAGAAATCGGGGGGAGTGAGCGTGAAGAACGGCGAACTGTCCGAAGATGAGCGCAACGCAGTGGAGCTCATCAAGTTTTTCGCCGTTTAGCGCACGAGCCCCGATTTTAGCCGTAATTTGCACAGCGGCAAAGCGCATTTCTTTTAGATAAACCGCTCTCGCTCGAAAAAGTAAGCAAGCTTTCTTTTTGCTCGCTTACTCGCGGTTTGGGTCTCGTTTTCTTTTTGCAATCGAAAAGAAAATGAACATATTCCGCCTCCCAACAATCTGCTCAACTATGGGTATGCATTGCTGCGTTCGTTCATGGCCCGGGCGGTGATGGATGCGGGATTGTTGCCGAGCATAGGAGTCTTTCATCGCAACTATTTCAACGCCTTCCCGTTGGTGGACGATGTGATGGAGCCGTACAGGCCGTTTGTGGACGAAAGGGTATTCGCGTTGTTTGCGGAGGGTGTGACAGAAATAGACCGCCGCTGCAAACAGGAATTGTTGGAGGTGTTTTATTCGGTGTTGAATTATGAGATGTTTTCTGAAACGGCGCACTCTTTGGCTGGAATCTATTCGCACACAGGGAATTATATGATTTATCCGATTTTAAAATAGGGAAAGAATATGTGGATATTTGTAACAATGGACTTCGCGCAAACACGACCGGGCAATGCGCAGACACACCGCGAGCGTGTAAAGCGGCTGATCCCCGAGCGGAGTTGTGTGACATTAATTCTGGTAGCCGACAAGCAGTGCGACTATATGTACAACCATTATGGCCGTCGTTCCCGACGAAAAAATGCCCCCCAAATGCCCCAAACAACCGATTTGATTGAATTTTTTTAAAGGAAAATTGAATGCAATAAATTCAAAATAAGCTCGTTATAGGATACAGGTGTGGCAACCGTAAAAAAATAACCCTAATCAACCTTAAATGGTATATTATGAAAAAGTTGGTTTCTCTTCTGCTCGTTTTGTTTGCTTTGGCTTCTGTTTATGCTGCCGAGCCCGATAGCCTGCTGCTCGCAGGGGAATCGGCCAGCGAACCGATTAATAAAGGGAATTGCACATGCAAGGGTATTCCTTTGTATGGACGGGTGAAGGTCATAACATCTTCGGCTGATTTTGATGTGAAAATTATTGAACATTCAGCTGATTTGGATGTTAAAGTCGTTGAACATACAGCTGGAAGATGTGGTGAATGGCAGTTCGTTGAACATGCACCTGATTTCACCATCAGACTTGTAGAACACGCACCTGATTTTGAAATCAGAATGGTAGAACATGCACCAGGTATTCCGTAGTATATTTTCATCATTATTCCACTAAAAAACTATAATCTTCATCACTGTCAAAGGTCAGTTCAAGGGGAAGTGTATTGAGTGAGACAACCGTAAAAAAATGACCCTAATCAACCACTATTAACTCCATAGATAAAGCCCTACGAGAAGCAAACAAGCAGGCACCCGTTGCAGTGATTGTTATAGAATCAGATATTTCAATGGGTAAATTGAGAGATGCAATCAGTGATAGGATTAAAAGAAGTAAAAACATCACCTCAGTAACCCTTGTGCGGAATGGTGCGGATGTTACATACGAAAGGGAAGAGATGCTTTCAAGTAGATTTAAAATACAACTGGAAGACTTCAAGTAGTCTTCCAGAGGCGGGGCGTAAACCCTTTCGGGAGAACACCGCTGCAAAAATACAAAAATTTCGATATACAAACAAGAATGTGAAAAAAATATCTAAAATATTTTGTATGTTTTTATTTATCGCTTGAAACAAGTCTCTAACCCCTGTGTTTTGTATCTTGTTGTTATATAGTTTGTTATGAGTGATTTGCCGTTAAAAAAATTCAATCATTTTTGGTTTGTCCGGCAATCCGTTACTCTATCCTTAACTTCTTAACTTTTCAGTTTTCAGTTTTCAGTTTTCAGTTTTCAACTTTCTGTTCTCCACTCTCATCTCTCCGTTCCTAAATAACTCCTCTGATCTCCAAAATGTTCTTCACTCCTTCGTGCTGGCAGTAGGCTTCCAATCCTTCTACCAACTCTTTGCCAGCCAGTGGATTGCTGAAGTTGACGGTGCCAATCTGGATTGCCGAGGCACCGGCCATGATGAACTCCACAATGTCTTCTACCGTGGTGATACCGCCAATGCCAACCACGGGCACCGTAACATTCTTGCACACTTCGTGCACCATACGCAAAGCAATGGGCTTGATGCAAGCGCCTGATACTCCTGCATATACATTGTTGAACACGGGCTTGCGGCGTTTGATGTCGATGGCCATGCCCTTGAAGGTGTTGACCAGCGAGAGACTGTCGGCACCGGCATCTTGGCAGGCTTGCGCCATCTCGATGATGTTCTCGGCATTGGGCGACAAATTGACCATCCGGGGTTTGCGGCAAACGGCCTT
>JAEEGJ010029324.1_pt1 | contig 10865 bp, 13 predicted proteins | sample 8958761 | NCBI WGS metagenome assembly JAEEGJ01 (sample SAMN16246546, study PRJNA631951) | gut metagenome | biome: gut microbiome; feature: rumen; material: RS-attached | host: Bos | place: Iran: Karaj | collected 2018-10
GGGCACGGGATGGGAGACGAGATACTGGGGGGCGGCATCACGCGCGGTGAAAATCGTGCCGGTGATTTCGACGGCGTCGCCAAGCTTCAGCGAACGGACATCCTCTTCTGTGAATGGAAGGTTGAATTTCATGGGCTATTCGATGTTCATGATTTGTTCGCGGATACGGTTCAGTTCGGTCTTGAGGCTGAGGGCGTAGCCCGCGATATCCATGTCCGCCGTCTTGGCGGAGAGCGTGTTGGCTTCGCGGTTCATCTCCTGCCCGAGAAAATCCAGATTGCGGCCCGGATCGTCATCGCTATCCAGAAGTTGCTCATACTGAACAAGATGGGATTGAAGACGAACGGTCTCCTCCGTGATATCCGCCTTCTCGACGTAGAAGGCGAGCTCTTTTGCGAGCCGTTCATCGTCGGTCTGCAGTTCGATGCCGAGCGTGGCGATCCGCTCCTGCAGTTTCTTCTTCTGGAGAATGACGGCGTCGTCTGCGCGGGCGGCGATTTTATCGACAAGATCTTTGAGATTTTGGCCGCGTTGAAGAAGATCCGCTTTGAGGCGCTGTCCTTCAGCGATGCGTGTGCGGTCCAAATCGTCCAACGCATCTTCCAAAGCCTTGGCGGCGAGAGTCTTAAGATGTTCGGTCGAATCAGAGGATGAATCGACGATAACGCCGGGCACAAGCATGATTTCGCGAATGGTCGGCGGCTCGATGCAGTTTTCATTGGCAAGCGCGGACAGTTCCGTGAAGACAGCGGCAAACTTTTCATGGTCGATGGACTGCGCGGCGGCCTTCGCCTCTGGATCAAGTTTATAGGAGACAACGACTTGCAATGTGCCGCGGGAAAGTTTCTCCAGAATGATTTTGCGGAGGGAGGGCTCTATCATGCCGAGTTCGCGTGGAATCGTGAAACGCATATCCACTTGTTTGCGCGAATTGACGGCGGAGACTTCAACGGTGACGTGGTTACCGCCTTCGTCGGCGGTGGCGCGTCCATAACCAGTCATGCTTTTCATAGTTTTTCTAGGAGGCTAGGATCTAGTGGGTTAGAACAGTTCCGGCTGGAAGGGCTGGCCTTCCGCCGGAGGATTGTTATGGCGGTGGCGTTCCGTGGGAACGATGCCGAAACGGCGGTGCGCTTTGTCCGTGGCAAGGCGGCCATTCGGTGTGCGGATCAGATAACCTTCTTGTATAAGGTATGGCTCATAGACGTCTTCAATCGTGCTTTCTTCTTCGCCGACGGCGACGGCAAGATTCTTCAAACCGACGGGATGGCCTTTGAAACGGACAATGATCGCTTCGAGGATGCGATTGTCCATTTCGTCCAAACCGTCCGGATCAATATCGAGCATCGTAAGTGCTTGATCCGCAATGTCCGCAGAAATGACGGACTGTTTTTTGACCTGCGCGAAATCGCGGACCCATTTGATAAGATTGTTGGCGATACGCGGTGTGCCGCGTGAGCGTTTTGCAATGACCTCCAAGCCGCCTGGTTCTGCTTCAAAACCAAGCACTTGCGCAGTTCGTTTCAGAATGCGCGACAATTCCTCCGCATTGTAGTAGTCGAGGCGGCAGGTCATTGTGAAACGCGAACGGAGCGGTGCGGAGAGCTTGCCCTGCCGCGTGGTAGCGCCAATCAACGTGAATTTCGGCAGATTAAGGCGGACGGAGCGCGCTCCAACGCCTTGTTCCAGCATGATGTCGATGACGAAATCTTCCATGGCGGAATAGAGGTATTCTTCGATTTGCATGGGGAGGCGATGGATTTCATCGATGAAAAGGACATCGCCTTCCTTGAGTCCTGTGAGAAGCCCCGCGAGGTCGCCTGGTTTTTCGATGACAGGGCCGGAAGTCGCTTTGATATCGGCACCTACGTTGTTTGCGATGATATTCGCGAGCGTCGTTTTGCCAAGGCCGGGAGGGCCGCAAAGGAGGATATGGGCCAATGGTTCGTTGCGGGATTTGGCGGCCTCCGTCATGATTTGGAGGCGTTCCTTGACGCGATCCTGCCCGGGGAAGTCTTCGAACCGTTGCGGTCGCAACGGCGTCTCGAAGGATTCTTCGCGGGCGTTCAGTTCGGATGTGATGAAGCGTTCGGATGGCATGCGTGGAAATTATGAGTTGAGGGCGGAGAGCGCCTTTCGGATGAGAGATTCCGCGGATGGGACGGAGGGGGCGGCCTCTTCGACAAGCTTGAGAACAACCTTGGAAGCCGCATCTTTCTTGAAGCCAAGGGTTTCCAGAGCCAGAATGGCATCCTGCGCTTCTTGCGGAACGTCTTTGACAGCGGCAGGCGTGATGGTAGATGCGCTAACGGCGGTGATGTGCGTCACTTTGTCTTTTAGTTCAACGACCATTCGTTCCGCCGTGCGTTTTCCGACGCCGGAGATCTTCGAAAGAAGCTTGATGTCCGCCGCCATAATGGCAGATGCGAAGTCCGAGACGGGCATGGAGCTCAACACGCTGAGGGCGACTTTCGGGCCGACGCCATTGACTTCCGCCGTCAGCATATTGAACAGTGCTTTCTCCGCATCTGTATAGAATGCAAATAGTTGGATATCATCCTGTCGAACGGCCATGACGGTCTTCAACGTGACTTTCTGGCCTTGCGGCGGAAGTTTGTCAAACGTGGAGAGCGGAATCGAAAGGTCATATCCGACGCCATTGACGTCTAGAATGACACTTGTGAAATTCGCCTCGACGACGATACCTGTGAGTTGCGCGATCATAACGGCTTATGCCTATGGCTTATGGCTTAAGATGTGGGAGGGTCACGATTCTGCGTGACCGGACGCGCTGGAGCGCGTCCCTCCCTAATGGCTTGATGGACAATGCTAAAAAATAGCACGTCTTTGCATCAAGCCAAATAACGCGATTGAAAATCCCTTAATATGTTCTCTGGAGGGCGACGACGACGCCTTGGATGGAGAGCTTGTCCAGCGGATAGAAACGGGACTTGAAGTCCTTGTTGGCGGGGCGGAGTTCCCACTGTCCGTCTGTGATGTAGAGGGATTTGACGGTGGTTTCGCCGCCGTCCACGAGAGCGATGACGATGTCTCCGATGGAGGCTTCATTGGTCTGTTTGGCGATGACGACGTCTCCGTCCAGAATGCCGAGATCCCGCATGGATTCGCCATGGACCATGAGTCCGAACAACTTATGACCGCCGATGCCTTTCGGGAGGAGGCTGGGATCCAGCGTGACTTTCCGTTCGATGTTCTCTTCCGCGAGGAGCGGGACGCCGGCGGAGATGCGGCCAAGAATCGGAATGCTGAGGGAGAGGGAGAAATGTTTCGGACGGTCCGTGTTGAGAAGCGTCAGGCTGCGGGCTTTGGAGGAACGGTTGACGTAGCCTTTTCTCTGGAGCGAACGAACGTGGGCGAAGGCGGTGGCGGACTTGATGTCAAAATGCGTGCTGATTTCATAGATGGTCGGCGCCATGCCTTCCTGCCGTGTGAATTCGGAGATGAAATCCAGAATTTCCTGTTGTTTGTCTGTCAGTCCCTTCATGTGAGGTGTCCTCCTTGAGAAGTGTTTATTGGTTATAAAAAGGTAAAATAGGCAATCAATCTTCAATATGATAGCCTAATTTCCATGGATTGCAAGTTTATTCTTAAAAAAAATAGTGATAATTTTTCAGTTATTTTGTAATGAAATACATTGTCATGGCATGAAAAATAGGAATTTTTCCAAATACAATATATATTTATATTGATTGAATAGCGTTTAGGAATGTCCCTAGGCTTTGCCTAGGGGGATTCACATAACGCCTCTTCGAGGCTGATAAGGTTTTCAACTGATTTTTATGAAGTGTTTTTTGTCCATCTTATGCCTGTTCGCGCTGATTGGCGTGGTGGACGCGGATGAAAAGGCGCCGTTGGGCGACGAAATCCGCGTCGGCCAGCTGGTGAGCGGCGGCGGCTTGTACCGTAGTTTCTATCCGAACGCGCTACCATCGCTGTTGCGTCATATCCGCAAGACGACATCGGCGAATGTGTCGGATGACATCGTGATGCTGACGAGTTTCGCGGATGAACGGCTGTTTTCGCTGCCGTTTGTCTATGTAAATTTCGCTGATCGTGAAGATTGGACATTCACGCCAGAGGAGACGGAGAATCTGCGCGGCTATTTGGAGCGAGGTGGTTTCATCTACGTCGATGCGGGCATCACGGCGGCGTTTCTGCGGGATCGGCCCGAGCTTGGGCAACATCACAGCTATGCGGAATGGGAGGCCACGCCGGAGCTGAAGGAGGCGTTTAAGCCTGTATTCCCAAACTATGAATTCCAGACACTTAGGCGTTCTGATCCGCTGTACAGGACGTTCTATGCAGGCCTTCCGGACACGTCGCTTCTGCCGGACACGGTGAAATCCTACACGGAAAAAGAAAAATGGCCAGATGGAACATATGCGACGGCGGTGCTTCGTGTGAAAGGGCGTGTGGCGGTTTTGGCGACGCCGATTGTCTCCATGGGTTGGGGGAAAAATAGTCTGGACCAATGGGATTCGACGATTCGCTTCCGTGTTTTGGAAGACACGAAAGGGCTGTCGTCTTATCTGGAAAACGCGTCGTATGGCGGGGAGCGTTTCGAAGTGGCGCGTGAAGATGGTGGAAAGGACATCATCTACTGCCAAGAGCAGGCGATGCCATCATGGGCTAACGAGCCTGGTGGCAAATGGCGCGTGTTCCGTTATTACGGAAGCCGTGAAATAAGTGACTTCGCCCATACGTTTTATACACAGTTCGGGACGAACATCATCCTCTATGCGCTGACGCATTGACGGTGAGAAAACGTCCAAAGTTATTGATATCAAGGAAGATAATGAAAATCATTTTGGCACCGGATTCATTCAAAGACAGTCTCAGCGGCATCGACGTCTGTTCGATACTGGCGGAGGCGGCGCGTCGCGAACTGGGCGATGTCGAAATCCGCTGCTTCCCAATGGGCGACGGTGGCGAAGGCACGCTAGATGCGGTACTTGCGGCGACCAATGGTCGCCGTGAAACGCTGTTGGTCCGCGATCCATTGGGTCGCCCTGTGGAGGCGGCCTACGCATTGCTGCCCAACGGCGAGGCGTTTGTGGAAATGGCGCAGGCCAGCGGATTGGAACGACTGTCGAAGGATGAACGAAATCCTTTATTGACATCCACTTACGGAACAGGCCAATTGATTTTGGCGGCGTTGGACGCGGGTTGCCGGAAGATCACGGTCGGCATCGGCGGCAGCGCGACGACGGACGGCGGCGCAGGCATGGCCGTCGCGTTGGGAGCGCGTCTTGTGACGGCGGACGGTCGTGAACTGGATGGCCGCGGCGGCGATTTGCGGAAAATCGTTCGCGTGGATTTGGACGGTCTGGACAAGCGTCTGAAGGAATGTGTCTTCCGTGTCGCAAGTGATGTGACGAATCCGCTTTGCGGCGAGCATGGAGCGGCGGCCGTTTTTGGTCCGCAGAAAGGTGCGACGCCGCAGATGGTTACAGAATTGGACACAGGGCTTTCGCATTGGGCGGAACTGCTGGCTGGCGGCGAAGCAAACGCTCGCGAAAAAGGCGACGGCGCAGCGGGCGGCCTCGGTTTCGGTTTGCGGATCTTGTGCGGCGCGACGATGACGTCCGGAGCAAAATTGGTGGCGGAGCTGACAGGGCTTCCGGACGCCATGGACGGCGCGGATGTCGTCGTGACCGGCGAAGGGCGGACGGATGAGCAGACGTTGTGCGGGAAGCTTCCCGCCGTCGTAGCGTCGTACGCCCATGCGCATGGCGTTCGCTGTGTGTTGATTTCAGGAGCTTTAGAGGGGGATATTCACGCGTTGCGCGGCGTGTTTGACGCATGCTTCGGCTGCGTGTCCAAAATCTGTTCATTGGAAGAGGCGCTACGGAATGCGCGGCAATCGCTGTCATCCGTTGCGGAATCTGTATTTTCTTTATTGAGAAAGGGTTGAATCGTGCGACCGTCAGTCAATCACACAAAACGAAGCAAGGAGATTTTGAAAAAGTCGCTGAAGCTCATAGCCGAACGCGGCTATGGGGACGTGACGTATCAGCAGATTGCGGACGCGACGGGTCTCGGGCGGACGACGCTGTACAAATACTTCAAAAACAAACGGGAGATTTTCGATAAAGCGTTGAAAATGTTAGTCGAAGAGCTCGGTGCCGATTTTGAGAACGGCGTGAAGGAACATCCCGACTTGAGCGTCGTGGAGAAAATCCGCCTGATCATGATGCAGCTGATCGATATGATGTTCACATCGCCGCAATTGTTGCAGACGGTCGTCGAATATCTGATTGGGCTGCGGCGAAGCGGCGAGCCGACGAGCAAACGGGTCCGTCTCCATACGATTGGTTTCTATCGCGTCTTGGCGCGTCTTGTGCGAGAGGGCATCAACAACGGCGAGTTGCGGCAGATGGATTGCCTGATGGCGACGGAGGAGCTCTATGCGCTTTTGGAGACGGCGACGTTGCGGATTACGCTTATGGAAAGCGTTGAACGGCAACAACTCATTGATATGTGCGATTTTGCGTTGGACGGTATGAAGGCCGTCCCGCCTGAGGAACATTGATGACGACCGACGAATCCTACATGAAGGAGGCGCTGAAGGAGGCGCGAAAAGGGTGGGGGCTGACCAGCCCGAACCCGATGGTCGGCGCTGTCGTCGTTCGCGACGGCGTAATCGTCGGACGTGGCTACCATCATGGAGCGGGACTGCCGCACGCAGAGCCGAACGCGTTGGCTGATGCAGACGGAAAAGCATCAGGTGGAACACTTTATGTGACGTTGGAGCCATGCTGCACGTTTGGGCGGACACCGCCTTGCACGGAGGCGATCAAACGCGCGGGAATACGGCGTGTCGTCATTGGTTGCACAGACTGCAATCCGAAGCACGCAGGGCGCGGTCTTGCGATTTTGAAAGATGCTGGAATCAACGTCACATCAGGTATTTGCGAAAAAGAATGCCTGGAGTTGAACGCGGCGTTCTTCTGGTGGATTTCGACAGGGCGGCCATATGTCCGCCTGAAAATGGCGATGACATTGGACGGCAAAATCGCGACGGCGAGCGGTGATTCGAAATGGATAACTGGCTCATCCGCAAGGCGATATGTCCAAAAACTGCGGTGCGGAAGCGATGCGATCATGGTCGGCGGCGAGACGGTTCGGAAGGACGATCCGGAACTGATTGTGAGAGAACCGAAAGGTTGGAAACGGCAGCCTGCGCGGATTGTGTGGACATCGAAACCGTCGTTGCCAGATGGCTGTAAGTTGTTGAACGGCAACGGCGGACCAGTGGAATTGGCGAAGCCGATGACACGTGGTGAATGGCTGTCATTTCTGAAAGGACTGGGCGGCCGCGGGATGATGTCGTTGCTGATGGAAGGCGGTGGCGAACTGGCGGGTTGCGCGTTGCAGGCGGGAATTGTCAATGAAATCGACTTTTTCATCGCGCCGAAGATATTGGGGGGGCGTGGAAGCCGCCCAGTGGTCGGTTGGGAGAATCCGTCATCATTGGCGGAAAGCTTGGCGGTGAAGGAGTTACGAATGCGGAGATTCGGTGATGACCTGTTGGTCGTCGGCCGTCTGGATTGTGAAAAATAATCATCGAAATGATTTTGAAACCACGAAAGGCACAAAAATCGCGAAAATTCAGTCCACAAAATACACAAAACAAACGAAAAGCCTCGCAGACGTCGGCCATGATCCACAAGCTATCAGTCATAAGCAATAAGCTGTAAGCGCATGAAGTGCTGATAGGCCTCCGTCTGCTCGGCGGTTTTGAAAAGCGCCGAGCGCAACGAAAAAGAAAATATAAGACTATAAATAAGGTATTGATAGATGTTTACGGGATTGGTTGAGACAACGGGCACGTTAGCGGGCATGACGCGGACAGGCAAGTCCGCCGAACTGCTTGTGCGATGCGATTTGCCCGTGGCGGAACTTGTGAAAGGTGAAAGCATCGCCGTGAACGGCGTTTGTTTAACACTGACGGGTTGCGCGAAGGGAGGGTTGTCGTTTCATGCGTTGAGCGAGACGTTGAATCGAAGCAATCTGGAAACGAGCGTCGGCCGCAAAGTCAACTTGGAGAGGGCGTTGCGACTTGGCGACCGTTTGGGTGGACATCTCGTGAGCGGTCATATCGACTGTCGGGCGGAAGTGATTGATATTGGGCGTGTTGAGGACGATTATGAACTGCGTGTCGAATTGCCGTCGGACGTGGCGGGGCAGGTCGTCATGAAAGGAAGCATCGCGGTGAACGGCGTGTCGCTGACGATTGCGTCACTGTCGCGGTCGGATTTCACGGTTCGGATCATCCCGCATACGTGGGCGGAGACGAATCTGTCCGACCTCCAGCCGGGCGATATCGTGAATCTGGAAACGGACATGCTCGGCAAGTTCGTTTTGCGGCAATTGGAGCTGAAAGGCGACGGTAACGGCGGTGGCGGCGTGACGATGGAGACGCTTTTCAAGGCGGGATTCTAACCGCGCAGGCCGTGGAAGATTGCTTTTAGACAGTCATGGGTTATGTTTTAAGATGACAGATTATTGAACGGGAGAGGACGGGACGGACAAGGAGCGTCGGCCAAATGGCAGGTTTGCAATTCAATAAAAAACAATATAGAGTCAAAATAGTCGGTCGGAATCTGGATGATTTGCGTCCGCTATTGAAGATGTTTCCAGTAGAACTGGTTGAAACTGAACCAGATCTGGTGATTTCGTATGGTGGTGACGGTTCACTTTTGGGTGCGGAACGTGATTTTCCGGGCGTGCCGAAATGCCCGATTCGCGACATGCGGCAGAATCCGAAATGCCCGCGCCATTCGGACATGACGACGCTGGAGAAGCTGTTCAGCGGTGAATTGTCGGAAACGCAGATCGTGAAAATGGTCGCGACGACGAACGATGGGAACACTTTGAAGGGAATCAACGACATCGTCCTTTCCAGAAAACTGATTGCGAGCGCGATACGGTATCGGATTTGGGCGAATGGCGAACTGCTTCGGAGCCAAGTGGTTGCGGACAGTTTGGTCGTTTCGACGCCGTTTGGCAGCACAGGCTATTTCCAAAGCATCACGCATGGCAACTTCCAGGTCGGCCTGGGCGTGGCCTTCAACAACGCGATGGACTTGTACAGCCATGTCATCATTCCGGACAATTCACAACTGACGGTGGAGCTGCTGCGCGGCCCCGCCGTGCTGGTGGCGGACAATGATCCGAACTCCTACGAACTGTGCACGGGAAACCGCCTGCGGATAAGCATCAGCGACGAACGGACGTCCATCTACGGGCTGGACGTCTTCCGTTGCATGGACTGCTATGATTTGAGGAAGAAAGGCATCTATTGATCGCTGCCGCGGCGTCCGTCCATGGCGGCGCCGCCGGTAGATCGTATAACAGAGGGAACAAGATGGAAACAATCATCAGCGGATTCAGCGTCCTGTTCTGGTCATATCTGATCGGAAGCATCCCGAACGGATACATGATGGGCAAATTCAACGGTTTGGACATCCGCCGCCACGGCAGCAAGAACATCGGGGCGACGAACGTCCGCCGCATTCTGGGCCGCCCATGGGGCATCGCATGCTTCATTCTGGACTTCCTGAAAGGGTTGATTCCCGTGATGGTCATCGGCCACATGATCGCCAGCAACTGGGCGATCGGCGCGGGATACGGCGGCCTGCTCGCGGCCATCGGCGCCGTGCTCGGCCATGTGTTTCCGGTATGGCTGATGTTCCGCGGCGGAAAAGGCGTCGCGACAAGCCTGGGCGTCGTGTGCGGCTTGGCTCCGCTGGCGTTTCTGGTCGGCATCCTTGTCTGGCTGTTCAGCTATTATGTCTTGTACAGGGGCGTCGTGTCGGTGGCGAGCATGCTGGCCATTCTGATGATGGCGGTCTCCGCGTTGATTTTCAAGCTGACGATTTTCCCGCATTTTTCATGGGTCACGATTTTCCTGCTGTTCTTCCTGGCGATCATCGTGATCGTCCGCCATCGTGAAAACATCAAGCGGCTTTTGGAGGGGACGGAGAGTTCCTTTGTCAAAATCAACAAGAAATGACGGCGGGGAGGCCGAAGGATGGGGAAGTCGCATCTGCTTGCAATACTGATATTTGGCGTGTTCGTCACATGTTTTTCGCAGCCCGCTGGAAAGCTGCCCGCCGGCGTGAAACGGCTTGACGACGGCAACTTGCAGGTCGGCGACATCGTCGTCCGCGTCGCGAAGGGCGAACTGGCCTTCCCCGCGCGTTTTGAATTGCAGGAAGGCGCGTTGGAGGTCGTCATCGCGAAGCCGAACGGACGGTTGCACGAGACGCTTCTTGTGACGCCCTGCAGCGCGCTCCAGATCCAGACGCTGCTGTATTTGCTTCATGCGGACAACGGGCCGCGCCGTCCCGAAAAATTCCAACGGCGCGGCGACATCGTCGATATCGACATCGAATGGACGGACGACGACGGAAGGAAGCTCCGCGAGCCGATCGAATCATGGATTACGGACAACCGGACGAAGAAGCCGATGAATCGGATTGGCTGGGTGTTCGTCGGTTCCGATGTCCGAAACGGCGTATTTCAAGCGGATTCGGAAGGCAATGTCGTCATCAACTGGTCTAGCGGCGCGACAATTCTGGACAGCGCGGATCCAGAAAGCGAAAACGACATGTTGCATTCCATCAATACGCAAAAGCCTCAGCCAAAGAAACATCCAACTGTGACAGTGGTCTTCAAGCCGCGTAGCAAATTTGCTAATAGTGTTATTAAGTAAACCACAAAACACACAAAACACACCAAAAAAGCCTTGTAAAACAACCGTCACAGTGTGTCCGCAGGGAAGGCGTCGTCTGGCGAATCGATGAGAATTTCTCGCGGAGCGGAACCGATTTGCGGGC